>OLQE01000807.1_pt1 | contig 21363 bp, 21 predicted proteins | sample 1643161 | NCBI WGS metagenome assembly OLQE01 (sample SAMEA3136650, study PRJEB25190) | human gut metagenome | reverse complement strand
TGCGGCCTCCTGGTCCCAAACCAGGCGCTCTAGCCAAGCTGAGCCACACCCCGTTCTTGGCGCTCTTGTCCTGCGCCTTTCTCCCTGACGCAAGACATATTATATTATAAGGTCTTTCAAATGTCAACACCTTTTTTTAAAAAATTTTTGGAATTTTTCAAACTATTGAAACTATGCGAAAATTCAATGTTTTTCGACCCGGAGACCGCCTCTGTCTCGAACTGCGGTCTCCGGAAAATCTTCTTACGCATTACCATTCCTACAGATATTTCTGTGAATAGTGTGCCTCTCCTTTTTCATCAATCTCCATGATCATATAGCTCGGGCGTCTTCCTTCCTGGCGCGGATAGGAAAGACTTCCGGGATTCAGTATTGTCACACCGTCTTTCGTCTCAAAATACGGTTTATGGGTATGACCGAACATCACCACCTGATAATCTCTGGAAGCAGCCTGGCGCCGAAGTTCCTCCACACCCAGAGATACATAATAATAATGACCATGGGTAAGAAGCACTTTGTTGTTTCCAAGCGTGATCTCCCGTTCTCTCGGCAGCGAGCAGAAAAAATCATTGTTTCCGCTGACCAGATAAGCTGGACAGCTTACATGCGTGTTGATAAAATCCTCTCCGCCTTCCAGATCTCCCAGATGGATCAGAGCATCTATGGGTGATTCCTTTTCCAAAACCTCTTCCAGATTCTTCTCCTGACCATGCGTATCACTCACAATGAGAATCTTCATCTGTTTCCCTCCTCAAGGAAGGGACGCAGCTGCTCCTTGATCGCCTCCAGTGCTTTTCCTCTGTGGCTTAAACGGTTTTTGGTCGCCGGATCCAGTTCCGCAGTGGAACAGCCATATTCCGGCAGATAAAAAATAGGATCATAGCCGAAGCCATTCTCTCCTCTTTCCTCATACCCGATCCGTCCCTCGATCGTTCCACGGCTTCTTAAGATGGTTCCTCCCGGTAAAGCCGCGGAAATGGCACAGACGAACCGTGCCGTTCTTTTTTCATCCGGCACTCCATTCAGACGCTCTACCAGATTGGCGTTTTTGATCCGGTAAGAGGTATCCTCTCCCATATACCGGGCAGAATAGATCCCAGGTTCTCCGTTCAGGGCATCGATCTCCAGTCCGGAATCGTCAGCCAGAACGATATCCTCCGGTGAAAGCTTCTGAATGGCAGTGGCTTTGATATCTGCATTTTCTGCAAAGCTCTTTCCGTTTTCCTCCACATCCGTCTGAAGACCGGCTTCCTTCATGGACAGGACCGGTACCTGAAGATCCGCAAGGATCATCCGGATTTCTTTCATTTTTCCTTCATTTCCTGTTGCAAAAATAATCCGTTTCATTGTTTTTTCCTTTCTATCCTTCGGTATCCGTATAGGCCTTCAGACAGACATTGCAATTATATTCCGTTTCTGTCCTGCTCCATTGATACCCCTTCATGCTGATATAGCCCTCGCCGTCAGAAAGATCCACTGTCTCTGTGTATTCATCCGCCTTATACTCTGTGGCCGCCGGATAATTTTCCCCCGGTGTCCGCACTTTTACCACTACGGCAAAACGCTGCCCTTCCCTCAGAGCTACCGGCTGATCCAGCTCCACCGTATAAAAGCCTGCATGCTCCAGTTTTCCTGTCTGTACCGGAGAAAAGGCCGCCAGCGACAACGTATCCTTAAAATCCTTCACAACAGCAAGCTCATATTCCGTATTCTCTCCTACAGAATAAAAACCGACTGCTTTTAAAGCTTCTGCCCCTCTGCTTGTATAGACATTGGCAAAATAACAGCTGTCCGCTCCGTATCCCAGCTGACCTACCCAGCCAAGAAGATCTGACTGATAAATGGAACTGTAATTATCCGGCGCTTCCACCCTGGAATATGCCAGCGCATACCCCGCAATATTGGGATCCTCATAGGAAACATAAAAAATCCCGTTTTCTCCATAGGAGGTTCCCCAGCTGTTCTGACAGATATATGCGCCGTTTCCTTTTACATGATAAGTAAAACCGGAAGCCGGATACGTATCATCCCAGCCGATAATCAGGATATCGTGGTTCGGCGCTTCCTTTTTCGGATAACAGTAAGAGGCTGTTCTCTCATTATAATAGACAGAACTGTAATCTTTCTGGACATCCATATAAAGAGAGGTCTGGACCGCTCCGTAAGCCTGTACCGCTTCCTTGATGGAAGTACTGTCCTTCAGAATCCGGATCTCCTGCACATGTTTGACCGGGCTTAAGCCTTCCGGCGAATAACCGTCTCCATAAGGATCATCCTCCGCCAGAACCGGTCCTTTCCAGGAAGTCAGATACGCCATGGTCATCGTGTAAGCCCCACCGTCATCCTGGCTTTTGGCATACCCATTCTGTAACGACAGATGATCTGCGGAAAACCGGAGATGTTCCTCAGGAAGCAGCGAGGCTTCCAGGGCAGAAACCGAAGCTACCGCCCAACAGGTCCCAAGACTCCCCTGATTCCGTACGTCCGGTGCCTTTCCATAATCCCTGGAATCATACCTTTCCGGAAAATCTGCTGCTTCTTCCGTCTCTGCTTCCTGTTTCTCCTGCTGCCCTTCTTTTTCTGCCGTCAAAAGAGCTTCCGGTGCCTCTGTTGTGGTGAAAACCTGTTCCTTCACCTCACGAATCAGCCGGTCTGCCTGAGGCTGGTACAACGTATAGACCAGATAGACACTCATACACAGGATCGCCAGACGCAAAATTCCTTCTAATTTTCTGATCAACTATTTTCCTCTTGTTTCCGTTTCGGAGGTCTTGGCCCCAGAAACTGATAAAAATAGGTTTTCATCATGCCATTATAGATCTTACGGTTTTTATCCGCTTTTCTTCCGATGTATTTCTCTGCATCTTCATAAGCGGTGATCACATATTCCGACCAGGAATCCAGTCTGCGGAAAGCATCTCCCATTTCCTTATAAAGAGCAGGAAGATTCTTCTTCTCCTCCAGACGCTCGCCGTAGGGCGGATTGGTGATCACAAAACCGTATTTTTTCGGATGGGAAAGCTCAGACACAGGTCTCTGCTGGAAATGGATCAGCTGCTCCACACCTGCCATTCTGGCATTGACCCGGGCCGCTTTGATGATCTCTCCGTCAATATCATAGCCCTGGATGTCTGTTTCCACGGAAAGATCCACCAGGTCTGCCGCTTCTTCTCTGGCATCCTCGAAATGACGGAGAGGAATCAGGTTTTCCCATTTTTCCGCAAGGAAATGACGCTTCATGCCAGGAGCCATATTGGCCGCCAGCATAGCTGCTTCGATTGGAAAAGTTCCGCTTCCGCAGAAAGGATCCACCAGAATGCGGTCTTTTTTCCAGGGTGTAAACAGGATCAGCGCCGAGGCCAGTGTTTCTGTGATCGGAGCCGGCGCCGTCATCTGCCGGTAGCCTCTTTTATGAAGAGAGACACCACTGGTATCCAGACCGATAAGCACCTCATCCTTCAGGATTGAAACACGAATGGGATATTCTGCTCCTGTCTCTTCAAAACGTTCTCTGTGGTAAACCGTCTTTAAACGCTCTACCATGGCTTTTTTCATAATGGACTGGATATCGGAAGGACTGAAAAGCTTACTTTTAATGGAATTCGCCTTTGCCACCCAGAATTTTCCGTCTTCGGGAATGTAATCCTCCCAGGGAAGTGCCTTGGTTCCTTCGAAAAGTTCATCAAAGGTTTCCGCATGGATCTTTCCCACTTTGATCAGGATCCGTTCTGTCGTCCGGAGAAATACATTAGCATAGGCCACCGCCTCCAGATCCCCCAGAAAGGTCACTCTGCCATCCTCCACCTGACTGATCTCATAGCCGAGATCCAGGATTTCCCGCTTCAGCACAGCCTCCATTCCAAAATGACAGGGTGCTACCAGTTCAATTATTTTCATGCTTTTTCTGTTCCTTTCTCATTCAGATCCAGTGTTTTCACGATCTCGCCTTCAAATCCCTTAATCGTAAAAATGCCGTCCTCCAGAACTGCATACGTAGGAATATTTCCTTCTTTCGGGATGGAAACCGAGCCGGGATTTAAAAGAATATAGCCTTCCCGATGCTCCGCTTTCAGGACATGCGTATGACCGTGGATCAACACATCACCTTCGCAGAAGGGCGGAAGGTTCTGTTCGTTGTAAACATGTCCATGCGTAGCATAAATGGCTTTTCCGTCTGCAAGAAGGACGCAATAATCTGCCATCACCGGAAAATCCAAAACCATCTGGTCTACCTCTGCCTCACAGTTTCCGCGCACCGCATAAATCCTGTTCTTCATGGGATTTAAAAGAGCAATGACCTCCTTGGGCGCATATTCCTTCGGCAGGTCATTGCGCGGGCCGTGATATAAAATATCTCCAAGCAGAATCAGGCGTTCTGCCTTTTCATTCTCAAATGCCTCCAGCATTTTTCTGCAATAATATGCGGAGCCATGGATATCGGATGCAAACATAAGCTTCATACTGAGCCTATCCTCCTGTTCTTCACTTTTGTTTCTCGTTTCTCTTCTATCTTAGTTAGGAAATGGTTCTCTGTCAACGGAAAGATTCCGTCTCTTTTCCCTGATAGGCCGACAGTCCTCCCACCACTGTCCTGGTGCGATAGCCTTTCCCGGCATATTCCCTCGCTGCAGCCATGCTCAGCGAGCCACGGTCACAGTAAAACACCAGAAGCACATTTTTGGGAAAAAGACAGCAGTTTTTTCTTCTTTCATAGGGAATGTTCAAAGCTCCCCGAAGATGTCGGTCCCGGTATTCCTCCGGTGAACGAAGGTCTATGATAAAGGTATCCTGACGGTGAAGATACCGTTCCACTTCCTTTGGCGCGATCATTTCAAAATCCATTTCTTCACCCCCACTATCATCCTATGCAGGCGACAAAAAAGCGTGAAAAAAGCAGCCTTTAAAAGCTGCTCTTTCCATTTTTCAGATCCATACATCGATCAGATAAAAGGCAAATCTTGACATGCCTTTTTGTTCTTTTCCCAGATGACGGCAGATAAAGTAATAAAGATTCTGCACCTCTGCCCGTTCTTCTTCAGAAGCTATCTCCGGTCCATAGGTCGTCCGAAGAACGATCTCCAGGACTTTATGAAGCTCCGGTTCCTGAATCCATTCAAATTTCTTCAGGATCTCATCTTCCAGATTTTCTGTCAGAATACTGTAGGACGCCGGAAGACCGCCTACGGTCAGCACCTCAAAAAGTTCTGCAAAAATCTCCTGTACCGAAGCTTTTTTCCGTTTTTCCAGGATCATGACGCGGCGAATAAAAAGGCCGGCAAAGATCAGGATCAATGCCAGAAGAAAGATCACCGGAAGGAAGATCCAGGACGGACCAAGGTTTACCGGAAGGTCTCCGGATGCTTCCAGTTCTCCCAGAGTTGCTGCTGCCCCTCCGGTTTCTGTCTGCTCTTCGTTTCCATCTGACGTCCGGCTTGTACCGCCGGCTTCTTTTTCCGCTTTCTCTGTGCCCGCCTCCTGGCTGACTCCTTCTGTCTGCTGCTCTGTCCCGGTGGCTTTCTCCGTCTCGATCTCTTCTCCAAGAGCTTCCTGCACATCATCCGGAAAACCTCCGGACGGTGTGGTCTCCACCCGTACCCAATGGTCATCTATATAGGCTTCCGCCCAGGCATGTGCGTGATCATCCGGAACATCTGCCTGCCAGACGCCCTCTTCATTCAGATAAAACAGAGAGGGCGGGATCAGAAAGCCTGTCACATACCGCGAAGGGATTCCGTACATACGAAGCATCATCACAGCCGTAGCCGCATAATGGATACAATACCCTTCTTTCTTCTCAAAGAAAAAGTATTCAATGAAATCCTTTCCTTCCGGCGGGGCATCCACACGAAGATTGTATACCGTCCTGTCTCTTAAGGTATTTACAATAAAATCAATGACATCCTGTGTATTCTCCTGCGGATTCGCATCACAAAAGGCTTTTAATTCCGACAGACGTTTTTTCGAATATTGAAGATTGAAACGGTTCTTCGGATTGTCCAGATCTCCCTCATCATTAAAGCTGTATCCGGTATACAGGTTGCCCATATAGCGGGACCAGTAAACCGGACTTTCCGGCTTCTGGTCGCTTTCAACGGTAACTACCGTCCGTCCGCTGAAATCCGGTCCTTCGCCCTGCGTTTCCAGGCTTCCTCCTTCATACTCTCCGGTTCCATCCTGGAATTTCAGTTCTTCCGGAAGAAACTGGTTCAGCACATGGATGAGAGAAGTCTGCTGGATCCGTGTTCTCAAAGGGATCACATCACCAAAGGCCTTCTGAAGAAGCGGTACTCCCGCCTGGGCACTCACCACCAGCAGTACACCGCTTAAAATCAGGACAGACAGTGCATTGATCCCGGCCATTTTGAAATGCTTTCCCTTTTTTCCGGTTCCGGCCGCCAGGGTAACGGTCACATACAAAATGGCGGCTGTCATCGTCCAGATCGACGGGCTTGCACCAGCAGTAAGGATCAGTCCCAGATAACTGCCGATCAGACAGTATGCCAGAAAACGAAGCCCCCAGAAAAAGAAACCGCCTGCCAGGATCAGACCGAGAAAGATCACGATCCCGGCCATCCAGAAGTGATCCGTTCCATTCTGAACCAGAGTATTCCACCAGTCAGAAAGTTCCAGACCGCAAAACCAGGAAAGCCCCTGTCCGACGATATTCAGAAAAACTTGAAAATCCTGTATCATACAATCACCTGCTGCTCCTGGCCTTCCGTCGAAAATTCTGCGATCACGGTTCCGTTATTCCGTAGTTTTCCTTCCGTATCAAGGATCAGACTGGCCGCAAAAATCTCACCCGGATATTCCTTGTCATAACCATTTTCAATATCATATTTCCAGCCATAGGGAACAGCAGCCAAAAGCTGATCCACCATGGCATAGGTTCCTTCCTCATCATCGATCCTGCAGCGCTGAAGCTCTCCCATCGCATCATCATACCAGGCCGCCACATGGCTCACGCCTTTTCCGGCCAGACTGTAGGAAAGGGAGGAAAAATTCCCCAGAAGAGCATCCATCTCTTCCTCCCGGAAATTCTTCGAGCTCGCTGTATAAAGATCCAGAAGCAAAAGCACCTGCACTCCCTGCGGAAAAGAAAACTCTTTCACCATCCAGTGATCCATGCGGGCACTGAGCTTCCAGTGAATGGTCTTCATCGAATCACCCGGACGGTATTCCCGGATCGCATAAATCTCGGAGACATCCTCGCCTTTCCGGTCAGTGGCATATTCATCACTGTCCGGCATATGCTGTCTGGTCCTGGGATCCACTTCCACCGGGATTTCCCGAATCGTAGGCAGGACATTCACAAACACATTGTCATCCCGTACGGAAACCTTTTTAGAAAAAAGCCGGATCACATCGTAAACTCTTGCTTCCGTCACATAAAAATAATAACGGCCGGCATATTTCATGGTAAACTTCTCTTTCTGCCGTTCCTTTTTCTTCGGACCGATACCAAGGATCAGTCTCTTTTTTTCCGGTTTTCCCACATAATCACTGTCATGCAGCAACGTCAGCCGGATCTTCGGCATCGGAAGGATCCCTGTGTTTTCCACCCAGATCTCTACCGGAAACTCCTGCCCTTTTTCCACAACCGGGATCTGCACATTCAGACGGACCTGTAGATGCGCCCGAAGATACCAGGAGCTTCCATAGAGAACCAGTGCCAGAAGGATCAGAAACCCGAGAAGATAAAAGGGGGCTGCTCCGTCATACATGATGCAGAGATAAATGCTTACCGCCGTCAGGATCAGATATGCGATCTTCCTCATAGACTACCCCTGTCTTTTCTCCGGAAGAGGCTGCGCCACGCTTTCCAGAATCGTGGAAATGATCCCTTCTGCTGTCACATGGTTGACTCTGGCTTTCGCCGAAAGCTGCAGACGATGAACCGCAACCTCTTTAAATACATCAGAAACATCCGTGGGCACCACATAATTTCTGCCTTTTATATAAGCAGAAGCCTTTGCCATGCGGGTAAGTGCAATGGTTCCACGCGGGCTGATACCAAGATCCAGCATGGAATGCTCTCTCGTTGCTGCCACCAGATGAGCCACATACTGGAAAATCACATCATGTACAAAAACCTGTTCCACTTCCTTCTGAAGCTCCAGAAGTTCTTCCGCATTGACTAACGGCTGCAGCTGGTCCAGAGGACTCTGACCATTGTTGTGCTTGATGATCTCGATCTCTGTCTCTACATCCGGATAACCAAGAGAAGTACAGATCATGAAACGGTCCAGCTGAGAATCCGGAAGCATCTGTGTTCCTGCAGAGCCAATGGGATTCTGTGTGGCGATCACGATAAACGGCTTGGGAACTTCCCTTGTCACGCCATCCACCGTCACATTTCCCTCTTCCATTACCTCCAGAAGTGCGGACTGCGTCTTCGGAGAAGTACGGTTGATCTCATCTGCCAGAAACAGGTTGCACATGATCGGACCCGGCTGGTATACAAACTCATTTTTATCTTTCTGAAAAACAGAAAAGCCGGTGATATCCGAAGGCATAACATCCGGCGTAAACTGCATACGGTTTTCTTTCAGGCTCAAAACTCTGGAAAAAGCCAGTGCCATGGTGGTTTTTCCCACACCGGGGATATCTTCCATCAATACATGTCCACCAGCCAGGACGGCCATGAGGATTTTTTCCACAATGTCGTTCTTTCCGATCACGGCTTTGGTGATCTCTGCCATAATGGCTGCTGATTTATTTTCAATCATCGTCGTCCCCCCTTACAAGGAATAGATCAGTCTTCTTCGATCTGACGGATCCGTGCCAGATGACGCTCTGCACCGGAAAACTCCGTCTCCAGGAAGGTATCTACGATTTTCAGGGCAAGACCGCTTCCTACCACTCTTGCACCCATAGCCAGGATGTTTGCATCGTTATGCAGACGGGTTGCCTCAGCACTGAAGCAGTCGGAACAAAGTGCCGCACGGACACCTTTGATCTTGTTTGCCGCCATGGAAATACCGATACCGGTTCCACAGATCAGGATTCCTTTTTCACACTCGCCATCCGCTACTGCATGGCCTACCAGCTTTCCATATACGGGATAATCTACCGCTTCCTCGCTGTAACAGCCGAAATCCTTGCAGGCAATGCCCTTTTCCTCCAGATGTCTGATGATCTCCTGTTTCAGTTCATATCCTGCGTGATCGCATCCGATTGCTAACATAACAATTCCTCCTCATTTAACAGCACGACCAGTTTTGAGATCAGGCTTTCCAAAACATCATAGCAGGCTCCATAATCTTCTAGGGAACCGCCATAGGGATCTTTGATCTCTTCCGTACTGCTCACATAGTTTGAAAGCAGAAATACATTCTGCGCATTTTCATAGTTTTCAAAAATTTTCCTCTGACTCTCCTCATTGACTGCAAGGATCAGAGTCCTCTCATCAAAATCCGATTCCTGTAAAGCTTCCGCTGCATGGTCCTTCAGGCTTTGCTCATGCATTTCCATCACTGCCTCCGCCTTCGGGTTTGCCGGCTCCGGAAAAAGAACCACCAGTCCTCTGGAATCCACATCAAGATCACTCAGAAGGTATTTACTCCGCATGATCCCTTTTGCCATGGGTCCCATGTAGGTATCGCTGTTGCTTACAAAAATCAATCTGTCAAACCGTTTCATCCTTTTTCTCCCCAAGGCGGATCACCTGATGACCTGCCGCCTTCATGAGACGGTTCATGATCGCCTGGCCCATTCTCGGTGTATCAAAAGCCTCCGAATAGATCCTGTCTACCTTCAGCTCATCAAAATCCCTGAGAATACCAAAAAGATGACGGGCAATACTCAGCTCCTCTTTCCGGCTTCCGATGGACTTCACAATGCCGCCCGCATAGAGATCTTTCGTCTCTTCTGTGGCAATGACACCGACTTTTTCTCCAGCCTTGTTTCCCTGCTCCACCAGACGGTTGATGGTAGCGATAACCTCTTCTTCTCTGCCTTCCACGATCTTAAGATCCGCTTTCGGAGCGTAATGCTTATATTTCATGCCCGGTGCTTTCGGGTGTGCCTTACTGCTGTCCAGCAACAAAGCTCTGTCGATCTCCACCGGTCCGATGACCTCTTTCAGCATCTCCTGGCTGATATATCCGGGGCGCAGGATCACCGGTCGATCCGTACTCACATCCACAATGGTGGACTCCAGCCCGATCTCCACTTCTCCTCCATCCAGGATCATATCGATTTTTCCACAGAGATCCTCTTCCACATGGGCTGCCTTCGTGGGACTCGGCCTGCCCGAGGTATTGGCACTCGGAGCTGCAATATAACCGCCGCCCGCATCAATGACAGCTCTTGCAACCGGATGAGATGGCATTCTGACTGCCACGGTATCCAGACCGCCTGTCGTTCCATAAGGCACCAGTGCGCTTTTTTTGAAGATCAGCGTCATCGGACCCGGCCAGAATTTTTCCATCAGAAGTTCTGCCTGCGTAGATACCTCCGAAACAATGGCATCCAGCATCTTTCTCTCTGTGATATGTACGATCAACGGGTTGTCCGAAGGCCTTCCTTTCGCTGCATAGATCTTCGCTGCCGCATCCTCATTCAGTGCATCTGCCCCCAGTCCGTAAACGGTTTCTGTGGGAAATGCCACAAGGCCTCCTCTTTTCAAAATCTGACCAGCCTGGCGAATGGATGCTTCATCTGCCTTCGCACAGACTGTGTCTATGATATTTACCATATTTTTTCACCTCAAATCAAAAGGTTCATACCGAGTTCAGTATAACAAAAAAAGCGCTGTTTGTACAACGCTTTTTTCAACGGGAGGATTCTTTAGTAGAACTGATGTGCTCCGATCTTGACTCCTCTTCCGGATCCGGTATTGAAATACATGGCACTTCCGATGGGATTTTCACCTGCCAGAGCAGCATCTGCCGCTTCATAACAGCTGCTCGGGATCGCCCCGTTTGCGATCACGCTGTCCAGCCATCCGGAACCAGCCGGGCTGAACTGACCACTCTCATAAATAACATCTTTGATGGTGCCTGCAAAAGAACTGCTGGCTACACGGTTCATGACAACTGCGCCAACTGCCACTTTTCCTTCTCTGCTCTGATTGCCTGCCTCACAGTAGATCAGGCCTGCCAGAAGCTCTCGATCGCCGGAAGAAGCGGTGCTTGCGGAAGTATCCGTTGTGGAAGAGCTTCCGGAGTTGTCCTCATAAGACGTATTGTTATCGGAACTACTGTCGGTATAGGAACTTCCGTCATCGTAGCTGCTGTCCGTATAGGAGCTTCCATCGTCGTAACTGGTATCATAGCTGCTGTCCGTGTAGGAGCTTCCGTCATCGTAGCTGGTATCGTAGCTGCTGTCCGTGTAGGAGCTTCCGTCATCGTAACTGGTATCATAGCTGCTGTCCGTGTAGGAGCTTCCGTCGTCGTAGCCGGTACTGTCGCTATAGCTGCTCACGTCTCCGTAGGCATCTCCGGTAGATACGGCACGATCCAGGATCGTGGTCTCCATCACATCCTCTGCCGGAACATAAGCAACCGTCGCATCATCCATCTGCACAGCCACCCAGGAACCGTCATTGCTGATCACTTCATATTCTTTTCCTGCAGCTGCGGTCGCCAGAACCTCTGAAGATCCATCCGGTGCAGCAAAAAGGCTTACACCATCCCAGTAGGTCTTTACACCCTGGGAACCATATACACTTGCAAGATTTTTTGCTTCCTCTCCGAAAGCAAGGTATTCATTCTTTACATAACCTTCCACGCCGCCGGAGATCACAAGAGACCAAGTCTCGCCTCTCTCTATCACGTCAGCAGAAGCCGCGGTGGTCAGATAGCCGACAATCGTGCTGTCCTCGGAAGCGGCTGCACGGATATTTGCCGCCTCAGCCACATTGGCCACTGCCCGGTAAGCCCAGACATCGTCGCTGTATGTATCATCCGCATAAACCGGAAGCACGGTAAATACAGAACAGGCAGCAATGGTTGCCGCAGAGATCAATACCTTCTTTATATCGTGATGTTTCATAAATGCCCTCCTAATGAATTGCAGAAGATCTTTTCTACAATTTCGTTACAAATATTACAAATTTGTTAAACTTTGTTACGAGAGCATTTTACTATAATGACGGGAATTTGTCAACTGGTGGGGTGAAAATTAAGATTCTTTTGTTTCTACCAATAAAAAACACGCGGAAGACTCTCTCAAACAAGTCTTCCGCGTGTTTTCATTTTATTTTCCGTTTTTCCGTCGTTGTCTCTGCGTTTCATACATCAGCACTGCTGACGCAACTGCTGCATTCAGGGACTCCAATTGTCCGTACATGGGGATGCGGATGTCGGTATCTGCAAGGTCTGCCAGCTGATCGGTGAGACCGTTTCCTTCGTTTCCGATCAGGAACGCCGTGCCTTTGGTATAATCCTGCTCATCGTAGGATCCGGTGCCTTTCAGATGAGCCGCATAGGTACAGATGCCTTTGTTTTTTAATTCCCGGACGCTCTCACAAATATCCTCCACATAAAGGAATGGAACCCGATAGACAGAACCCATGGTGCTCCGAATGGTCTTGGGATTGAAGATATCCACCGTGTCCCGGCTCATGAGGATACCGGTGACCCCTGCGCCTTCTGCCGTACGGAGGATCGTTCCCAGGTTTCCGGGATCCTGAATGTTCTCCAGTACCATGAAAAAGGGAGCGGGCGCATCCAAAAGTGTTTCCAGACTGTTGGACGGCTGTTTCACCACTGCCAGGATCCCCTGCGGGGTCATGGTGTCTGACATGGTCTTAAACACCCGGTCCTCCACGATCTCATACTCCCGGCCTTTTAAAACAGAAGCTTCTTCTTTCTTCAGAAATTCCTGCGAAACATACGTCTTTATGATCCAGTCCGCCGGAGCTTCCCGGAACATCCGTACTCCTTCCACCACAAAAATACCCTGTTCTTTGCGGACCTTGGACTTTTTCTGCAGCTGAAGAAGATTTTTTATCTGCTGATTCGAGGTGCTGGTGATCATACGGACAGCGCCTTGGCAACTCTCAGCCAATACTCCGGCAGGTTTTTCTGCATTGCCAGTGCTTCATCAATATCATAATCTACGAATTCGCCGCCCTTATAACCAACAACACGTTTTGTCTTGCCGTCAGCCAGAAGATCTACCGCATAAGCGCCCATCATGGATGCATAGACACGGTCTTTACATGTGGGGCTTCCGCCTCGCTGCATGTGACCAAGGATCGTCGCTCTTGTCTCAACGCCTGTAGCTGCCTCGATCCGGCGTGCCATGCTGGTAGAATGACCGATACCCTCGGCATTGATGATGATGTGATGTTTCTTTCCGTGTTTCCGGTTATTGATGATGTTATCGATCAGCTTTTGCTCATCATAATCGTATTTTTCCGGAAGAAGAATATCCTCCGCGCCATTGGCAATACCGCACCAGAGAGCAATATAACCGGCATTTCTTCCCATTACCTCGATGATACTGCAACGCTCATGGGAAGTAGAGGTATCACGAACCTTATCGATGGCTTCCATCGCGGTGTTGACTGCGGTGTCGAAACCGATGGTATAATCGGTACAGGCAATATCCAGGTCAATGGTACCCGGAACTCCAATGGTATTGACTCCGAGAGCAGCCAGCTTCTGCGCTCCTGCGAAGGAACCGTCACCACCGATCACCACCAGACCTTCGATGCCATGCTCACGGCAGACCTTTGCCGCCTGCTCCTGTCCTTCCGGTGTACGCATCTCTGCACAACGCGCAGTATAAAGCATGGTACCACCACGAGAAATAGTATCAGACACATCTCTTGCAGTAAGATCTGTAATCTCGCCGTTGATCAGGCCATTGTATCCTTTATAAACACCCTTTACCTTCAGACCTTTTGCAATACCGCTGCGGACAACCGCCCGGATGGCAGCATTCATGCCCGGTGCATCGCCGCCGCTTGTAAGAACTCCGATTGTTTTAATCGCGTTTGCCATGATTTTACCCTCCAGAAATTATTGGTATTTTCTATTCTTTATCATTTTTTGTTTATCCACGATTAAGTTTAATTCATTTTTCCCAGTTTTTCAATAGACTTTTCCACAACTTTCACATTCTCTTTGCCAAAATTTTCTTCTATTTTCCGGCAAAGTGCCTCCGTTACCAGAATGTCCCAGCTTCCTGCCAGTCTTTTGACCGCTTTCGGTGACCGGATATAGATCACTACATGGTCTTTTCCATCCGAGGTCCGTAAAATATCGTAGAGTTCCCTTTCTCTGGCTTTGAAATCCTCCATTGTTGCAAACTGGATCCAGAGTTCTTTCGGCACTTCCTCAAAGCCCCAGACCCGTTCACAGACCAGCTTGCTTGGCTTATCATCTTCTGCATTGACACGGCCTTTGATAAAGACTTTTTTCTCTTCTTCCAGAAGATTTCTGTATTTCTCATAATCCTTTGGAAAAACAACAACCTCTACCGTTCCCACCAGGTCTTCCAGCGTCAGAAAAGCCATCGTTTTACCGTTTCTCGTATATTTAATGGTCTTCGCTATGATCATACCACCAACGATCTGCCGTGATTCATCCTCCACCCGGCTCTTGTTGGTTTCTTCATTGAGCTGAAAATCACTGGTCAGGGCAGAAATGTTTTTCCGCCACATGGTCTCATATTTTTCCAGCGGATGACCGCTGATATAGATCCCCAGAACTTCTTTTTCAAAGGAAAGCATTTCCTCTTTGTCGTATTCACCTACATCCGGCAGGCGGACCTCAAACTCTTTTTTCTCTTCTTCTCCCATAAAATCAAAGAGACTCATCTGACCGGACAGACTGTTTTTCCGTTCCTGTGCCACCTGATCCATGAGAGAGACATAGATCATCATAAGCTGGCGCCTGGTCGCTCCAAGGCCATCCAGTGCCCCTGCCTTGATGAAATTTTCAATGACGCGTTTATTCAGATCTTTTCCCGTCATCCGTTCCACGAAATCCTTGATGGACTGGAACGGACCGTTCTCCTGCCGTTCTTTTAAGAGTCCTTCGATAAAGGAGCGGCCAATGCTTTTGATCGCGGAAAGACCATAGCGGATGCCGCCTTTTTCTACGGAAAAGCCCACTTCACCGGTGTTGACATCCGGCGGAAGGATTGGAATTTTCATCTGACGGCAGGTGTAAATATACTCGGAAACCTTTCCCGGGTTATCGATCACAGAGGTCATAAGGGCCGCCATAAATTCCATAGGGTAATAATACTTCAGCCAGGCCGTCTGATACGATACCACGGCATAGGCCGCCGCATGGGACTTGTTAAACGCATATTTGGCAAAATCAATCATATCATCATAGATCTTATTGGCGACCTTCTCCGGAATGCCGTTGGAGATACAGCCGGGCACGCCTTCTTCCTTATTTCCATAAACGAAATTCTGACGCTCTTTCTCCATGACGGCCGCTTTTTTCTTGGACATGGCGCGGCGCACCAGATCACTTCGTCCAAGTGTATATCCACCCAGAGAACGCACGATCTGCATTACCTGCTCCTGATAAACGATACATCCGTATGTAGGTTCCAGGATCGGCTGCAGCTGCGGGCAGTCGTAATGGATCTCTCCAGGATTGTTTTTTCCTTCAATATATTTGGGAATGAAATCCATGGGACCCGGCCGGTAAAGAGAGATGCCGGCGATGACATCTTCCAGGTTCTGCGGCTTCAGCTCCTTCATGAAGCTTTTCATTCCCGCACTTTCCAGCTGAAATACACCGTCCGTATGACCGGTTCCAAGAGAGGCCAGTACTTTTTTATCATCGTAGTCAATGGCATCCATATCGATGGCCACACCCGTCTCACGCTCGATTTCTTTCTGGGCGTTCTGGATCACCGTCAGTGTCCGAAGCCCCAGGAAATCCATTTTCAGAAGTCCCAGTTCTTCCAGCGTGGTCATGGTAAACTGCGTGATGATGGTTCCGTCGTTTGCCCTGGAAAGGGGGACGTATTCATCCACAGCCTTTTGACTGATGACCACACCTGCTGCGTGCATGGAGGTATGTCTCGGAAGACCCTCCAGCCTTTTTGCCATATCAATGAGGTTTTTCACCTCTTCATCGCTGTTATAAAGCTCCTGAAACTCGGAATTTCCTTTCAGCGCTTTATCAATGGTGATGTTCAGTTCATTCGGTACCATTTTGGCAATGGAATCCACTCTTGCATAGGGCAGATCCATGACACGGCCCACATCCCGGATCACGCCTCTGGCTGCCAGCGTACCGAAGGTAACGATCTGTACCACCTGGTCTTTTCCATATTTCCGTACGACATAATCGATCACTTCCTGTCTCCGTTCGAAACAGAAATCCACATCGATATCCGGCATGGACACTCGTTCCGGATTCAGGAAACGTTCAAACAGCAGATTATAACGAATCGGATCCAGTTTTGTGATACCAAGAGAGTACGCCACCAGGCTTCCTGCAGCAGAACCACGGCCGGGTCCTACCATAATGTCATGATCACGGGCATAACGGATGAAATCCCACACAATGAGGAAGTAATCCACATATCCCATCGTCTTAATGACGGAAAGCTCATAATCCAGGCGTTCGGTAAGCTCCGGTGACGGATCTCCATAATGCTTCACCAGCCCCTCATGGCAGAGTTTGTTCAGATATTCCCAGGAAGTATACTCTTTCGGGACATCAAATTTCGGCAGCTTGGTCACGCCGAACTCGATCTCCACATGACAGCGCTGAGCGATCTTCCAGGTGTTTTCCAGGGCTTCTTTTGCATACGGAAAAAGTGCCTCCATCTCCTCTGCCGATTTTACATAATACTGTCCGCCCTCGTAGCGCATCCGGTCCTCATCCTGCAGTTTTTTTCCGGTCTGCAGACAAAGCAGGATATCATGTGCTGCCGCATCCTCTGCGTAGGTATAATGGACATCATTGGTCGCCACCAGGCCGATACCCAGCTCTTTGCTCATCCGTAGAAGCTGCGGATTGACCATTTTCTGCTCCGGGATCCCATGATCCTGAAGCTCCAGGAAGAAATTCCCTTTTCCAAAAACAGCCTCATACTTCTTCGCCGTCCTGCAGGCCTCTTCATACATGCCTCGCACCAGGTAACGCTGCACTTCTCCTGCCAGGCAGGCACTTAAGGCAATGATCCCTTCGTGATAACGGTTCAGAACGTCCATATCTACTCTTGGTTTGTAATAAAAACCTTCTACAAAGCCTTTCGAGACGATCTTCATCAGATTGCTGTAACCGGTGTTATTTTCTGCCAGAAGGACCAGATGATAATACCGGTCCTCGTCCTTACCGATTTCTCTGTCAAAACGAGAATTAGGTGCCACGTATACCTCACAGCCCAGGACGGGGTTGATCCCCGCCGCTTTGGCTGCCCGGTAAAAATCAATGACACCATACATCACACCATGGTCTGTGATAGCCGCGCTGTCCATCCCCAGCTCCTTGACCCTGGCAACATATTCTTTTATCTTATTCGAGCCGTCCAGGAGGCTGTACTCCGTATGGACGTGCAAATGTGAAAATTTCAAGCCTTACCTCCTCGTATTTATCTCATAAAATCTCTCCAGACCATAAAACCGACACAGAGGATCACGCCAAGGAAAAAAACAGGAGAAAGTTTTTTCTCACCTGTTTTTTTCCAGTTTTCCTCAAGATATGCCGTCCGCCCGGAATGTTTTACAATCCAGATATAAACAGCTCCTGCAAGGCAGGTCGTGACTGCCGCCAGCACCGCATAAACACAGAATGTATTGACCATTACTTCTGCGGTTATGCTTTCTGCTGCCGCTGCCATGCTTTCCTGTCCGGTCAGCGGAAGGATCTGATCGGATAAAGCAGTAATGATAACGCTGAAGCCATTGATGAGAAAATGGGCTGCCATTCCGTAAAAGATGCTTCCTGTTCCTTCCAGAAGAAGAGCAAACGCAATGCCGATCACAAAAGCATAACCGAACTGATTAAAATTCAGATGAAAAAGCCCGAATACCAGCCCGCTCAGAAGTGCGGCAGAAAGAATGCCCTTTTCCCGGTAATAACCTTCAAACACTCCACGGAACATAAATTCTTCCGCCAGTGCCGGAACTACTGCAATGCAGAGAAGCTGCAAAGGCAGGGAGACCAAGGTAAACTCATTTTGTGTCTCCAGTACGTAGTTCGGCGAAAACAGCATGGTAAAGGCATTCAGACAAGTCACAAGCGGCTCCAGAAGGAGCACAAAGAGAACCGTCATCAGCAGAGTAGAGAGCCGTGGAGCCTTATGAGGGATCAGCTTTCCCGGAGAATCCCTTCCGACCAGAAGGCAAAGAAGCACTGGTATGAGATATACAATCTCCGATGAGATCAACCGTAATCCGACCGGAAGCTCTGCCGTGACCGTTCTTCCAAACAAATTGAAACAGATGATTCCGACCGTCATCAAAAGAAACAGTCCATTGGCTTTTTTACTCTTAGTCATCCTCTTCCCCGCCTTCTTTTTTCACAAGTACATTCAGCCACCGCGGCCGTCCTTCCCGGACATCATCACTCTGATAAATATCCAGAATTTCAAAATCACTTTCTGCCTGCAGCAGTTTTTTCATGGTTTTCTCCGTATAATCACAGAAAAAACGCCCATTCCGGTATTCTTCACCCTCTCCATACTGGAAGGACATGTAGGCAACACCTCCAGGCTTCAGTGCATCGTAAACCTTTTTCAGAATGCGGGGCATATCTTTTGAGGCCACATGAAGCAGCGAAGCGGAAGCCCAGATCCCATCAAAAACCTCCTGAAATTCCATCTCTTCAAAGGTCAGGCAGAGTACTTCAAGATCGGTGTAGATTTCTGCCAGGCTGCACATTTTCGGTGAGCCGTCCATCGGCGTCACATAGCAGCCTGCTTCCTCCAGACAGCGGCTGTCCCGTCCCGAGCCGCAGCCCAGGTCCAGAACCTCCGCATTTTCCGGAAGCCGTTCCAGAAAGTTCTGCAGATGCTCTGTCATATCAAGATCAATGGTTTCTTCAAAATACTGGCTCCCCTGCCGTTCATAATAGTCTATCGAGTCCACTCTTCTTCTCCTTAAATATATACTTTTATTTGGAAAAAAGCTGCCGCGAAAAGATCGGGGCAGCTTTCACATCCATACACAATCAGTTATCCATCATAAAACGTACCAGACGATCAATATCCTCTTTTTCATATGCAATGAGTTCCAGCTCCGGGATCTCACCATTCGAAAAAATATTTGCCATGGAAACGTACTGACACAGCTTTGATTTCAAATTCAGACGGTCGCCTTCTCCGGTTACCAGTTCCACACGACCAGTACACTGATCGATCACCCCAAAAAATTTACTGATGTCTCTGATATTTTCTACTTTCATCGAAAATCCTCCTTTGCTCAGTACTTTTACCGCTATGCGCCGGGCTTCTGAAGTCCCCGGCAGAACAGCCGTTTCTGAACCGTTCCGTTTATACTATAAAGCATTCAAAGAAAGAAAGCAATCTATTTCTTGATAATCTTTCCATCGGAAATCTCGATTTTTCGCTGCTTCAGAAGACGGCCGACCGCACGTTTAAACGCATTTTTGGTAAGTCCCAGTTCTTCTTTGATCAGCTCCGGATCCGCTTTATCCGTAAAGGGGAAGAAACCGCCTTTTTCATCCAGCTTTTGCAGAACTTCTTCCGCATCCCGGTTCATCTGCTCGGGGATCCGCTCTCTGGAACTCAGATCCAGTTTTCCGTCCGCCTTTACAGCAGTGACACGTAAGGGAAGCACTTCGCCTACCTGATAATGTTCTGCCGCCTCTCTCTTCGGAATCAAACCGGAATAACAGTCATCCACAGCCACAAAAGCGCCGAAATTATTGCTGATTTCATAGATCCGTCCTGTCACATGATCTCCTTTTTCATAGGGAGATTCTTTTTTCAGATAATGGTAAACCTTCATCGTCGCACACAGACGGCTGCTTTTATCGATATAGAGCGCTACCAGGCAGTCATCTCCCGGTTCTACCTTTCTGGTCTGCTCGCGGAAGGGTAAGAGAAGATCCTTCGGCAGTCCCCAGTCAAGAAAGGCCCCGATCTTTCCTGTCTCTGCCACTTTCAGAAGAGCAACCTCTCCAAGCTGGATCGCTGCTTCCTCTCTGGTCGCAATGAGACGGTCTTTGGAATCTTTATATAAGAAGACTTCCAATACATCTCCTGTTTTAGTTCCCTCCGGAACTTCTTTTTTCGGAAGGAGCACTTCCTCCCCTGCTCCTTCTCCTTCGCTTAAATATACCCCAAAATCCACAGTCTTGACTACTGTCAGGCTCTGTCTTTTTCCTAATTCCAACATAGTACTCTCCTCTTATTTCTTTCATTCTGTTTTGGCACCGGTGTACTCCTGTACCCGTGTCTCTTTTGTTTTCGGCTGAAAAACCATCACGGCGTAGGGGCTTCCCCCTGCGTCTGTCAGTGCCACCGTCAGACGGCCATCCTCTCTGGCCACTCGGGGAACAATGACATCATGAAGCATCGCTGCCTTTTTGTACTCTGCCTGCATTTCTTCTATTACAAAACCTTCCGGCAGATATTCCTCTGCCATTTTGATGTACCGGGCATTGTTTACGTGATGGTTGATATCCAGATGGTGCTTCGCCACCTGGAAGGATTCCTGTTCTTCCATTTCTTCGGGCACGCAGATCTTCCGGTCTGCATATTCCATTGGAAATTTTTCTTCTAATGGAAAGCTCGTTTTCTGTTCCTCATCCACCTTCACCGGTCTTCCTGTTTCCGTATCCAGATAAATCCAGATGGAATTGGCATAAACCAGACACTCCCCATCTTCTCCGGTCATGGTAAAATTTCGATAACCGAAAAATCCCTTGAATGCATAGGGCCAGGTATTGACAGTCACCTTTTCTCCAAACTTTGGAAGACGTACCGGAACGATCTGCCAGGAGGACAGAAGCCAGGCACGCTTTTTTTCGTTAAGGCGGGCGATGCTCATACCTGCAGCTTCCGAGTGAAAGGTACTGCAGTCCTGGAAATAATCGATAACAGAACCAAGGGTAAGGTTCAAATGGGTGTCTACTTCGCTGAAGCGGATACGGCTGGTGAATGAATACATGATGTGGTTCCTCCTGTTGGTGCAAGGGTGAGATAGGTGGATTCCCGGGTGGGCTGTGCGGCTGACGCCGCAGGCGCCTTGGCCGGCCGGGGGTGGTTCCCCGGTGGGGCTGTGCGGCTGACGCCGCAGGCGCCTTGGTCGGCCGGGGGTGGTTTCTCACTACTCCGCGGGCTTAAGCTCAAAAGCTTCGCTTTTTCGCTTTGCGGCATTCGCCGCATACAGGAATAAAGAAAGAACCCGGAATGTGAGCAAGCTCCCCTTCCGGGTTCTTTCTTTATTCCTGTGCCCGGCTCATT
>OLQE01000806.1_pt1 | contig 21374 bp, 19 predicted proteins | sample 1643161 | NCBI WGS metagenome assembly OLQE01 (sample SAMEA3136650, study PRJEB25190) | human gut metagenome | reverse complement strand
ATCGCCTGCCGGTGTACCGGTGGGCGATTCTTTATCATTTGTTTACAATTCCGGCCCTCCGGACGCTCCGGACACATTGACCATTGCGGCACTTGATGATATAATACACTGTCTAAGTATCACCATTCCGGCACACACTGGAACTGCACGGTTCCATCCCTCCGCCGGACAAGAGGAGCAGCTATGTGGATTTCGGATTCTTGGCAGGACTTTGAGGTGCTCGACTGTTCGCGCGGCGAAAAGCTCGAGCGCTGGGGCAAATATACCCTCGTGCGCCCGGACCCCCAGGCCATCTGGGACACGCCGCGCACCGACCCCCGCTGGCGCACGGCCGACGGGCGCTACAGCCGCAGCCACACCGGCGGCGGCAGCTGGGACAAGCGCACCCTCCCGCCGAGCTGGGACATCCGCTACCGGGATCTGACGTTCCGCGTCAAGCCCATGAACTTCAAGCACACGGGCATCTTCCCCGAGCAGGCCGCCAACTGGGACTACGCCATGGCGAAGATCCGCGCGGCCGGCCGCCCGGTCTCGGTGCTCAATCTCTTCGGCTACACGGGCGCGGCCACGGTCGCGTGCGCGTCCGCCGGGGCGAGCGTGTGCCATGTAGATGCTGCCAAGGGCATGGTCGCCTGGGGCAAGGAAAACGCCGCCGCCTCCGGCGTGGCCGACCGGCCCATCCGCTGGATCGTGGACGACTGCGGCAAGTTCGTCGAGCGGGAGATCCGCCGCGGCCGCCGCTATGACGCCGTTATCATGGACCCGCCGAGCTACGGCCGCGGCCCCGGCGGCGAGGTCTGGAAGCTCGAGACGAACCTCTGGCCGTTTGTGGAGCTGGTGTCCGGCGTGCTGTCGGACGATCCGCTCTTTGTCATCATCAATTCCTACACCACGGGCCTGAGCCCGTCGGTGCTCACGTATCTCTCGGAGAGCATCTTCACCCGGCGCTTCGGCGGCCGCAGCGAATCGCAGGAGCTGGGTCTGCCGGTCACGGCGTCCGGTCTCGTGCTGCCGTGCGGGGCGACCTGCCGCTGGGAGCGCTGAGCGGAAAGGAACACCATGGAACCGATCTTACGAACCGAACATCTGACCTTTACCTACCCCGGCGAGGAGCAGCCCACGCTCGGCGACCTCTCGCTCGAGATCGCGCGCGGCTCGTTCGTGGCTGTGCTGGGGCACAACGGCTCCGGCAAGAGCACGCTCGCCAAGCACTTCAACGCCATCCTGCTGCCGACCGGCGGCAAGGTGTATGTCGACGGCATGGACACGGCGGACGAGAATAACCTTCTGTCCGTGCGCGCCACGGTGGGCATGGTCTTTCAGAATCCTGATAACCAGATCGTCGCCAACGTCGTCGAGGATGACGTAGCCTTCGCGCCCGAGAATCTCGGCGTCCCGCCGCAGGAGATACGCGCACGGGTGGATGCAGCCTTGAAGCAGGTCGGCATGTATGATTTTCGCCTGCACGCGCCGCACCTGCTCTCCGGCGGACAAAAGCAGCGCATCAGTATTGCCCGGGCGATCGCAAAGCAGTCTCCGGTACTCATTTTAGACGATGCGACTTCCGCACTCGATATGGAGACAGAAAAAGCGATTCAGGGAAATTTAAAGCAGATAAACGGATTGACGAAGATCATCATTGCACACCGGATTTCAGCAGTAAAAAATGCGGATGAGATCCTGATTCTGGACGACCATAAGGTGGCAGAGCGCGGGCGGCATGAAGAGCTGCTCGCAGCGAAGGGACGTTATTATGAAACGTGGTGCGTGCAGTGTGAGCAGCAGGACGATACAGAAGAGGAAAAGGAGGTGGGAGCATGTCAGTAAATTCTGCGAGACAGGATGAATTGCAAAAAGAAGTGCCGAAGAGGGATACGCTGATCCGGATGTTCCGGTATCTTCTGGACTATAAAAGGACAATTGCATTCGTCTCGATCCTGATTTTGATCGCACTGGCGGCGACGCTGGCGGGGCCGTTGATGATCGAGCGGGCCGTTGATGTATATGTGGCAAATTCGGATATTCCGGGGCTGGCGCGCCTGGCTGTGTTTGCGCTGATGTTGTATCTGGCGTATATGCTGAGCACGCGAAGCTATATGGTCATTATGGCAAAGACGACGAACCAGATCCTGCTCACGATCCGGCAGCAGCTCTATGAGCACATTCAGACCTTGAGCTTTCATTTTTTTGACAGTCGTCCGACCGGAAAGATTCTGGCGCGCGTCGTCGGGGATGTCAATTCCTTAAAGGAAGTCTACTCCGACAGTGTGACAAAGCTGCTTCCGGACTTTCTGACGGTGATCGGCGTAGCTGCCATCATGCTCGTTAAAAACTGGCAGCTGGCGCTTGCAACGCTTCTCATGCTGCCGGTGCTTGCCATCTGTATGTTTCTGATTCAGTTTCAGGCGCATAAGCTCTGGCAGGTGCACCGCAAGAAAAATTCGAATCTGAATGCTTTTATCCATGAGGACTTTTCCGGAATCCGTATTGTACAGAGCTTTGCGGCAGAGGAGGAAAAGCAGCGCGATTTCGATCAGTGCTCGGATGAGCACAGACAGAGCTTTGTCAATGCAGTCCGGGTATCAGATCTGTTCAGTGTACTTGTTGAGGTGACCTGGGGGCTTGGTGGATTTTTGCTTTATTTTATCGGAATTAAAATCGTCGGGGCAGACAGGATCGGCGTCGGTACATTTCTCGCCTTTTCCTCTTATCTTGGTATGTTCTGGAATCCGATCCGAAACCTGGCAAGCTTTTATAACAAGATCGTAACGAATATTTCGGCGGCAGAGCGGATTTTTGATATTCTGGATACGCCGTCTGAGATCACAGATCATGAGGGAGCACAGCCGCTGCCGCAGATTCGAGGTGCAGTGGAATTTTCTCATGTGAGCTTTGCCTATACCGATGAGCCGGACCGCCTGGTGCTTTCAGACGTCAGCTTTGAGGTGCAGCCGGGTGAGACGATCGCTTTGGTAGGGCCGACCGGGGCCGGAAAGACGACCATTGTCAATCTGATCAGCCGATTCTATGATGTGACGGCCGGACAGATCCTGATCGATGGCCATTCCATTTCGGATGTTACGTTAAAGAGCCTGCGCAGTCAGATGGGGGTGATGACGCAGGATACCTTCCTTTTTACCGGAACGGTGCGGGAGAACCTCTGCTATGGACGCGGCAAAGCGACGGAAGAGGAGATGATCGCAGCGGCGAAAGCGGTAAACGCGCATAGCTTCATTATGAAAATGGAGAAGGGCTACGATACCGAGATCAGTGAGCACAGCAGCCAGCTCTCAATCGGACAGCGTCAGCTGCTGGCCTTTGCGCGGACAATCCTGTCTGATCCGCGTATCCTGATTCTGGATGAGGCGACTTCGAGTATTGACACGCATACGGAGCGGATGGTTCAGGAGGGCATCGAGGCGATGATCAAGGGACGGACCGCCTTTATCATTGCACACCGTCTCTCTACGATTCGGAATGCAGACCGCATTTTCTATATCGACCATCAGGGTATCGTGGAGATGGGAAGTCATGCGGAGCTTATGAAAAAGCGGGGAGCATACTACCGGCTGTACCGGAGCCAGTATGATTTTCTGGCAGAGCCGGCGGTATAGCTTGCGTCCGTGAATATGCACCTTACAAAGAATGAGAGGAGCAATTATGAAGTATCAGCATATTTTCTTTGATCTTGACGGAACACTGACCGATTCGGCAGATGGAATTGTAAATTCTGTGCGGTATGCACTGGAAAAGCAGGGGATCGTCCCTCCGGCACGGGAGCAGCTGCTTCCGTTTGTCGGACCGCCGCTGCTGGATTCGTTCCATAAATATTACGGAATGGACCGGGAACAGGGCATGCAGGCGATCGAAGCGTACCGGGAATATTTTACAGACCGGGGCTGGAAGGAGAATTCCGTCTATGAGGGTATTCCGGAGGTATTAAAGCAGTTAAAGGATGCAGGAGCACATCTGTATATTGCGACATCCAAGCCGGAGCCGTTTGCAAAACGGATTGCAGAGCATTTTGGACTGGCCGGATATTTTGACCGGATTGCAGGTGCTACCTTAGATGAGCGAATCACCGGAAAGGGACAGGTGATCCAGATGCTTCTTGAGGAGCTTGCAGACATTCCGGTATCGCAAATCGTCATGGTAGGCGACAGAGAACATGATGTGCTTGGGGCAAAGGAGCACGGTATTGCATGTGTCGGAGTACTTTATGGTTATGGAAACCGCAAGGAGCTGGAGCAGGCGCAGGCAATGACAATCTGCCCGACGCCGGAAGCACTGCTGACCTGTCTGTAATGGAATTCCTCAAGAACATATTTTCCTGATTCCCTACATAAGATAAAGAGAGCGCAGGCAGTGATCCGCCAAAACGCGGGTCGCTGCCTGTTTTGACGATTTAGGCGGGTAATGAGTAGCAGGGAAGGGAAATGAGGGATCGAATGAATGAGAGAGCGCTGAAAGTATTGGAACAGTATGAACTGGAGGTCGGGCAGCTGCGCCGTGGCAGAGGATCCTATATGTTTGATACACCGCAGGGGCTTCGGATGCTGTGCGACTGCACCTGTTCGGAGCATAAAGCAGAATTCCAGAATCGTGTGATGGAGCGGATGCGGGAAGGAGGATATCAGAGGGTAGACCGGATTGTGCAAAACAGGGAGGGAAAGCTGGTTTCCGAGGATCGGGATGGCAGTCGTTATCTGGTGCGGGAGTGGTATGTGGGAAGAGAGTGTGATACTGCAAGTGAGAGTGAGATTTTAGCTGCTGTGGAGAATTTGGCCCGGATCCACCAGCTGATGCAGCTTCCGGATGAGCCTGAGCTGATTGAGAGCTTCAGCGCGCCGCCGCTTACAAAGACCCTGCAGGCACAAAATGCAGAGCTGCGCAAGATCCGTTCCTTTATCCGCAGGCGCAATCAGAAGGGATCGTTTGAACGTTTATTTCTGCAATGCTTTCCGGCTTATTATGCGCAGGCGGAGGAAGCGCTTGGGCGCCTGGAGGAGTGCGGAGGAGATGGGGACCGTCCGGAACGTGCAGGCAGCGTCTGCCATGGAGACTATGACCACCACCATGTGCTGTTGTGCGGCTATGAGATGGCGACGACTGATTTTTCCAAATGCCGGTATGACTGTCAGATCACAGATCTGTACCGATTCATGCGAAAAATTCTTGAGAAACACGACTGGAACCAGCGGCTTGGCATGCGGATGCTGGAACAGTACATGCGGACACGTCCCATAACGGCGAAGGAGAGGCGGCTTTTGTACATACGGATGCGCTACCCGGAGAAATTCCGGAAGCTGGCAAATTATTATTATGCAGGAAATAAGGCATGGATATCCGGACGTTTTCTGGAAAAGCTGGAGGTACTTAATGCGCAGGCGGAAAAGCAGGAGGCGTTTGTGCGGATGCTGGAGCGGTGAGGCGGGGACGTTCCGGACGCAGACCACAGACCCGCTTTTCGAACTATCCGCTGCTAAAGCAGCTCCTGTCTGTGGCTGATGGACGTTTCAGCTATCCTGAAAATGGTATAAAAATTCACAAAAGATAGTTTTTTTTTATGAGGAATCATGGTATAATTACCATATCTGCGGGTCTCTTGCAGCGGATGATGGTTATACGGGCAGGAGCGGATAATACGATACAGGAGGGGCAATAATGGAAGACTATAGAAAAGCATATGAGGAATGGCTGAATGATCCGTATTTCGACGAGGGGACGAGAGCGGAGCTGAAAGCGATTGAGAATGATGATAAAGAGATTCGGGAGCGTTTTTATACGGCGCTTGAGTTTGGTACAGCCGGACTGCGCGGTATTATCGGTGCCGGCACGAACCGTATGAACCAGTATGTTGTACAGCGTGCGACGCAGGGACTGGCTAATTATATTGTCCATGCAGGCGGACAGAAGAAGGGTGTGGCAATCGCCTACGATTCCCGACATATGTCTCCGGAATTCGCAGATTTTGCAGCGCTGACACTGGCAGGCAATGGGATTAAGGCATATGTGTTTGAATCACTTCGTCCGACTCCGGAGCTGTCCTTTGCCGTGAGACACCTTGGCTGTATCGCAGGTATCAACATTACCGCGAGCCACAATCCGCCAGAGTATAATGGATACAAGGTATATTGGGAGGACGGCGCACAGATCACACCGCCGCACGACACCGGAATCATGGATGAGGTAAAGAAGGTGCCGGGCTACACCTGTGCAAAGACAATGAGCAAGGAGGAGGCGGTCGCGGCCGGGCTTTATGAGGTGATCGGCGAGAAGCTTGACGATGCGTTTATCGCCTGCTTAAAGAGCCGTGTGCTGCATCCGGAGACGATTAAGCAGGAGAGCGCGAATCTGAAGATTGTGTATACGCCGCTGCATGGCACCGGTAATATTCCGGTCCGCCGCGTATTAAAGGAGCTGGGCTTTGAGCATGTATATGTGGTTCCGGAGCAGGAGCTTCCGGACGGTGATTTCCCGACTGTCAGCTATCCAAATCCGGAGGCGGATGAGGCATTTACACTCGGACTGAAGCTGGCAAAGCAGGTCGATGCGGATCTTGTACTGGCGACCGATCCGGATGCCGATCGTCTTGGCGTACGTGTAAAGGATGCAAAGACCGGAGAATATCATACACTGACCGGAAATATGTCCGGCTGTCTGCTGGCGGATTATGAAATTGGCCAGACAAAGGCTCTGAAGGGGCTGCCTGACGATGGGTACCTTATCAAAACGATCGTGACGACGAATATGGCGGATGCGATTGCGAAATACTATGGTACAGGGCTGATCGAAGTGCTGACCGGATTCAAGTATATCGGACAGCAGATCCTTGGTTTTGAGCAGAGCGGAAAGGGCGAGTACCTGTTCGGGTTTGAGGAGAGCTATGGCTGTCTGATCGGAACGCATGCGAGAGATAAGGATGCGATCGTGGCATCCATGGCTCTGGCAGAGGCGGCGGCCTTCTATAAGGCACAGGGTAAGACTTTATGGGATGCGATGGTCGAGATGTACGAGCGCTACGGTTACTATAAGGATGATATCAAGTCCGTCAGCCTGAAGGGAATCGAAGGCCTGCAGAAGATTCAGGAAATCATGGATACCCTGCGGAAGAATCCGCCTGCACAGATCGGAGATTATAAGGTGACCTCTTTCAGGGATTACAAGACGGATACGATCAGGGATCTGGAGACCGGAGAGGTGAAGCCGACCGGGCTTCCGACCTCCAACGTGCTGTACTTTGATCTGACCGATGCTGCATGGCTGTGCGTGCGTCCGTCCGGTACCGAGCCGAAGGTAAAATTCTACTATGGAATCAAGGGCACTTCTCTGGAGGATGCGGATGCAAAGTCTGCTGCGCTTGGAGAGAAAGTACTTGCAATGATCAACGAAATGCTGTAAAAGCAGCCTCTCTGTACCAGAAGGAGAATCAACATGTCGGAACATAAGGAAGAAGAAGCTTTTGAGACATTTGTGGATATTATCGCGAAGCTGCGTGGAGAAAACGGGTGCCCGTGGGATAAAGAGCAGACCTTTGAGAGCCTGAAGCCATGCATGGTCAATGAGATGACGGAGGCACTGGCCGGGATCGATCTTTACACACAGGCAGGAAATGCGGAAAATCTCTGTGAGGAGCTCGGCGATGTGCTGATGCAGGTCGTGCTGCTCTCACAGATTGCCAGGGAAAAAGGTCTGTTTGATATTACGGATGTGATAAAAGGGATCAGTGAGAAGATGATCCGCAGACATCCGCATGTGTTCGGAGCACCTGGGACGGAAGTGCCGGACTGGGAAGCGATCAAGCAGCAGGAAAAGCAGCAGCGCTCCAGAGAGCTGGAGCAGGCAGAAAAGGCTGCATTCCGGGCAGCAGCAGGTCAGATTATCTGTCATCTTTCCGAACGTTAAAGGCGAATGGGAGCTTACAGGCTTTTATGAAGGAAATCCTTGACAAACGGGATATTCCATTATATAAATAGTAGCAGGGCTCAGAGTATTTGAATGTGACGGCCTTAAGAATACGGGACGATCGCATCCGGTGTATGGTATTGTACACCAGATTAAAATTAGAATTCGCAGCCTGACAGTCGGGTGGATCGGATGAGCCGGCCCATGAGACGGAAATTATATGCAGAAAATAGAGGACTGCAGGTAAATTCAGAGGAGGAATTACACAATGAATAAGACAGAACTGATTGCTGCAATTGCAGAGAGAACAGAATTATCCAAGAAGGATGCAGAGAAGGCACTCAAGGCTTTCACAGATGTTGTCGCTGAGCAGATGAAGAATGGGGAGAAGGTACAGCTGGTAGGCTTTGGCACCTTTGAGACATCCGAGCGTGCAGCAAGAGAGGGAAGAAATCCGCAGACTGGCGAGACCATGACGATCAAGGCTTCCAAGACCCCGAAGTTCAAGGCTGGCAAGGCTTTAAAGGATATGATGAACTAAGTTTGATTACTTTTGCACAAATGTGATGAGCCCCCGGACGTCTGACGTTCCGGGGGTTCTTGCTTGCTGATACAGAAAGGAGCAGCGATGAGACTCGATAAATATTTAAAGGTATCCCGGTTGATCAAGCGCCGGACAGTGGCCAATGAGGCATGCGATGCCGGACGGGTATCGGTAAACGGAAAGACAGCAAAGGCTTCGGCGGATGTAAAGGTCGGAGATGTGATAGAGATTCAGTTCGGTACAAGAAATGTAAAGGCGGAGGTTCTTTCCATTCAGGAATCACAGAAAAAAGAGGCTGCTGCAGAGATGTACCGGTATATTTGATCCGGTGCCGTCATACAATACAGTAATGCACAGGATTCTCGGAGGTCGGATGGAAGAACGAAAAGAAGCTTTGCAGCATCGAATTGTATGGACGGACAGAAAACGGGGAAATATTACAGGAGTGACTGACGTGGGCTCCTTTGACGAGACGACGGTGATTCTGGAGACAGATCAGGGGATTCTCACCTTAAAGGGAAAGGGGTTGCACATCGGGAAGCTTTCTCTGGAGCAGGGCGAGGTGGAGCTGGATGGCGTCATTGAGAGCATGGTCTACACGGGGAGCCGTCCGGCGAAAAAGGGATCGGTACTCAAAAGGCTGTTCCGATGATGAGTGATGTAATCCGACAGGAGACGACCGTATTTTTTCTCGCCATTGCGCTTGGAGCCGGACTCTCCTTTTTCTATGATTTCCTACGGGTGCTGCGCCGGATGATCCGGCATGGAGCGGTAGCAACCGGGATAGAGGATCTTCTGTTCTGGTTGTTTGGCGCCTGCCTTTTGTTTGCGCTGATGTTTTACGGCACAGACGGGGAGCTGCGCGGCTATGTGCTGCTTGGTACCCTGTGCGGGGCGCTGCTTTATCTGCAGACTGCGGGCCCTCTGCTGATTCGGGGCGGAACAGCGATGACAAATTATATCCGGAGAAAACGAAAAAAATGTTTTTCCATATTGAAATCCAATAGGAAAAAGGGTACAATAAAAAAGAAACCGTAAAAACGGAGCAGGAAATGCAAAGGAGTCAGATGTCATGGCAAGGAGAAGCCAGGAAAAATTGAGCCGCGGCAACCGGCGGGGAATGGTCGTCATTGCGGGCGTGGTTGCAGTACTTCTGGTAGTGTTTATGGTCCAGAGCCGTCAGATCTCTGTGAAAAATGCCTCTTATGAGTCGCAGAAGGAGGAGCTGACGCAGAAGCTGCAGGATGAAGAGCTGCGTTCAGGAGAGATCGACAAGCTGAAGGATTATGTCAACTCCACAGAGTTTATTGAGAAGATGGCAAGGGAAAAGCTTGGACTGGTCTATGACGATGAGATTATATTTAAGGCCGAAAAATGAGGATCTAAGGGATACTGCAAGGCAGTATCCTTTTTCGTTTGCATGACCGGTTTTGACAGACTTTGCAGTCACAAAAGCGTATAATCGTCAGGTGCGGGAACGTGCGCAGACGGGGAGGTTTTGTGATGGGTGAAGTGCTTACGGCAGTAGTACATGCGGGGGAAGACTGGTTTCGGACCAGAGAGACAAAAAAAGAGCAGCGCTGGCAGCGGCGGGTCAGCACAGCATTATATCCGCTTCCGGAACAGGAGCTGCTTTCACAGTATGCAGAGGCATTTACAAATCTGGCGCGGCTGTTTGAAACACTGCCATGCCAGAAGGAGCGGCCGGGTGATGAGGCGCTTTCCAAGGTGGTAGTACAGGTGCGGCAGGATATCTGTGCCAGGTGTAAAAATGAGGAGCAGTGCTGGGAGGCGGACTATTTTTCCTGCTGTCAGGCATGGTACGAGCTGTGGCTGATACTGCAGGGAGAAAAAGAGGAACCTTTAGAGGAGATACTTGGGTTTTGCAGGAAACAGGAACAGGTGCTGAGAGCTGTGACGTCTGCCTATGGACAGGCGCGTCAGCAGCTTCTGATGGACAACCGGTTGATGGAGCAGAGGATGGCAGCCGGTGAGCAGATCCGGCAGACGGCAGAGCTGCTTAAGCGGGCGGCAAAGGGACTGACCGGGGATCCGGTACTTGAGCAGCGTCTCTGGCGCAGGCTGCCGGCTGAACTGAAATATCTTGGGCTTCGGTTGTGCGGTCTGCGGGTATTTCGATCCGGGCAGGATCGTCCGGAAATTTATCTGTCGCTTCAGACTGTGCGGGATACCAGGGTGTCGGTCAAAAGCATTGCGGAGCTTCTCTCGGAGTGCTGCCATCAGAAGCTGCGTCCGGCGTGGAACTGTCCTGCAGTGATCGGTCATGTGTCCGGAAATTTTCATTTCGTCGCGGAGACTCGCTATCAGATGCTCTGCGGCATTTCGAAAGTGACAAAGGCGGGGGAGCTCGTCTCAGGCGACAGCTATTCCCTTTTGCAGAAGGATACCGGGACAATCGTTATGAGCCTTGCAGATGGAATGGGCTCCGGGCTCGGCGCGTGTCAGGAGAGCGAAAAGGTGATCGGGCTGTTGGAACAATTTCTGGAAGCCGGTTTTCCGCAGGAGACAGCGGTGCGTATGATTCATTCCTGTATGCTGTTGCAAAATACGCAGGAGCGCTACTCTACGATCGATCTGTGTATGGTCGATTTGTACGAGGGCGACTGTGATTTTCTGAAATCCGGTGCGGCGCCGACTTTTTTAAAATACGGCGAGGAGATCGAGGTGCTTCAGCCTGCTGCGATGCCGCCGGGAATTCTGCAACAGCCGGATTATGCACGGACGCACCGGAAGCTTGCGGCAGGGGATGTGATTATTATGATGACGGATGGCGTACTGGAGGCGCTTCCGGAAGAGGATCGTGATAGGCGGATGGAGGAAATGCTGCGCTGCTGTGCGACGGTCAATGCGAAAGAGTATGCGCAGCGGCTCATGGAGCGGGTTTATCTGCTGCAGAAGCTTCGTGCCAGAGATGACATGACCATTCTGGTCGGAAGCCTGTGGGAAAAATAAAGGAGAAAAGAACATGCAGAGAATTATTCACACAATTAAGGCATACCAGATGATTCAGCCAGGGATGCGGGTGCTGGCTGCGGTGTCCGGAGGTGCGGATTCCGTCTGTCTGCTCGTGACGCTGGCCGGATACCGAAGCCAGATGGATTTTTCTTTGTCGGTGGTGCATGTAGAACACGGGCTGCGCGGAGAAGAGAGCCTGGAGGATGCACAGTACGTGAGAAAGCTGTGCGAAGCACTTAAAGTTCCGTTTTATTTGGAATCAGTGGATGCAAAGCGTGTGGCAAAGGAGCGGCATCTCAGTGTGGAGGAAGCCGCACGGTCTCTGCGGTATGAGGCATTTTATAAGGTGGCGCGGAAGCTTCAGGCGGATCGCATTGCGGTGGCGCACAACGAGAACGATCAGGCGGAGACGGTGCTCTGGAATCTGACACGCGGCAGCGGACTTATGGGGCTAGGCGGTATCCGGCCGGTGCGGGGGAATATCATCCGGCCGCTTTTGTTTTTGGGAAGACAGGAGATCGAGCAGATTCTGAAAAACGAGGGTGTGAGCTGGCGGACAGATCGGACGAACCTGTCCTGTGACTACACCCGAAACCGGATCCGGCTGCAGATCCTGCCGATGCTTGCACAGGCTCTGAATGATCAGGCAGTGAGCCATATCGCACAGGCGGCAGAGCGTCTGCAGGAGGTACAGGATTATCTTGACATCCGGTGCAGGGAAGCAGAGAAGGATTGTATACGGCAGGCCGGAGGTGTGGTATATCTGGAACTGACCGGATACGGGAAGCAGCATCCGCTTTTGCAAAAAGAGCTTATAAAGCGTTGTCTCGGCCTGCTGCGCGATGGAATGGGACTGAAGGATGTCGGGAGCGTACATCTGGAGGCGTTGGAGAAGCTTTGTTCACAGCCGTGCGGGAAGTGCTGTATACTGCCTGGCGGGATGCGGGCCGAGCGCACAGACCGAATGGATTTTTCGGGCAGTGAATCGAAGGAAAAGCGTCCGCTGGTACGTTTCTGGCAGGAAACATCAGAGCATCAGCAGCAAGGCCGACGTCCGGCGGGGAAAGTACAACATACAAAGACACAGAGGGCTGCGAATGGACTATCTGCGATGGATAAAGGTACAGAAGGGGAGATATTGCTTCTTGCGGGAAAGGAGCAGCAGGTGGGAATGCTGCATGTGAAAAGTGAACTGCTGGATCCTTCTCTGGTTCCGCAAACCGAAATTCTGCAAGAAAAAAAGTATACGAAATGGCTATCTTATGATACAATAAACTGTAATGCCTGTTTCCGGAGACGTCGCGCAGGGGACTACCTTGTGATTAATGATCAGGGAGGGCGCAAGAAGCTGAAGGATTATATGATTGATGAAAAAATTCCGCAAAAGCAGCGGGATCAGCTCTGGCTTCTCGCAGATGGCTCACACATCCTGTGGATCATCGGATGGCGAATCAGCGAAGCGGTAAAGATCAATGGAAATACCGGTAAGGTATTGAAAATACACGTTGAGGAGGAACTAAAATGAAAGAAAAGGTCAGGATTTTTTTGCCGGAGCAGAAGGTAAATGCCCGGATTGAGGAGATTGCACAGAAAATCAGCAGTGATTATGCAGGACAGGAAGTGCATCTTATCTGTATTCTGAAAGGAAGCGTATTTTTCACCTGTGAGCTGGCAAAGCGGATCACCGTTCCTGTGACGATGGACTTTATGTCTGTGAGCAGCTACGGGAATGATACGAAGTCCAGCGGTGTCGTAAAGATTATCAAAGATCTGGATGAGTCAATCGAGGGCAAGAATGTACTGGTTATTGAGGATATTATTGATTCCGGACGGACGTTAAGCTATCTGCTCGATATTCTCGGCAAACGCAATCCGCAGTCGCTGCGTCTGTGTACCCTGCTGGACAAACCGGAGCGCCGGGTAAAGGATGTCAACGTCGATTATACCTGCTTCAATATTCCGGATGAGTTTGTGGTTGGCTACGGACTGGACTATGCGCAGAGATACCGCAACCTTCCGTTTATCGGGATTGTAGAGTTTGAGAACGAACAGGAATAAAGGAATAAGATGCAGGGAAAGGAGAAAACAGATTGAACAGAAATGCAAAGGGACTGGGATTTTATCTGATAGTAGTCCTTCTGATTCTGCTGCTTCTGACCTACTTCCGGGGCGGTCTGGAGGCGAGCCAGAGCTGGAACTATGACCAGTTGGAGGAAGCCATCACGCAGGAGGAGGTCGTAAAGGTCGAAATTACGCCGAACCAGGAGGTGCCGACCGGAAGCCTGAAAGTGCTGCTTTCTGATGGCAATGTAAAATATGTCAATGTGACCGATATCACAAAGGCAGAATCCGAGCTGCGGGAGCATGAGAGCATTGACGTGGAGATTGAGGACGTCGAGCGCAGCAGCGTCTGGATTTCGATTCTGCCGTCACTTTTGATCGGTATCGTACTGGTCTTTGTTTTTACGATGATGAACCGGCAGGCCGGGGGCGGCAACAGCAAGATGATGAATTTTGGCAAGAGCCGTGCACGTATGATTACGCCGGATGCAAAGCGTGTGACCTTCGACGACGTAGCCGGGCTGCAGGAGGAGAAAGAGGAGCTTGAGGAGATCGTTGATTTCTTAAAAGAGCCGTCCAAATTTATCCAGGTAGGTGCACGTATTCCGAAGGGTGTCATCCTCGTGGGACCGCCGGGTACCGGTAAGACCTTGCTGGCGAAGGCGATTGCAGGTGAGGCCGGAGTGCCGTTTTTTAGTATTTCCGGTTCAGACTTTGTAGAGATGTTTGTCGGTGTCGGTGCTTCCCGTGTGCGGGACCTCTTTGAGGAGGCGAAAAAGCATCAGCCGTGTATCGTCTTTATCGATGAGATCGATGCGGTGGCGCGCCGTCGTGGCACCGGCATGGGTGGCGGACATGATGAGCGGGAGCAGACACTGAATCAGCTGCTCGTCGAGATGGACGGATTTGGCGTCAATGAGGGTATCATTGTGATGGCAGCGACGAACCGTGTGGATATTCTGGATCCGGCGATCCTGCGGCCGGGACGTTTTGACCGTCAGGTAGCAGTCGGACGGCCGGATGTGAAGGGGCGAGAAGAGATATTGCTCGTCCATGCGAAGGGAAAGCCGCTTGGCGACGATGTGGATCTGAAAGAGGTTGCACGCACGACAGCAGGATTTACCGGCGCAGATTTGGAGAATCTGATGAACGAGGCGGCGATTCTTGCAGCAAAGGAAAAGCGTATTTATGTGAAGCAGTCGGATATTAACCGTGCATTTATCAAGGTAGGTATTGGCGCCGAGAAGAAGAGCCGTGTGATTTCCGAGAAGGAGAAGCAGATCACAGCCTATCATGAGGCGGGTCATGCGATCCTCTTCCATCTGCTTCCGGATGTCGGACCGGTACACACGATCTCGATCATTCCGACCGGACGTGGTGCGGCAGGCTATACAATGCCGTTGCCGGAGAAGGATGAGATGTTCCAGACAAAGGGACGGATGATGCAGGAGCTCGTCGTGGATCTGGGTGGCCGCGTTGCGGAAGAGCTGATTTTCCATGATGTGACGACCGGTGCTTCTCAGGATATCAAGCAGGCGACCGCCCTGGCGCGCGCGATGGTGACGCGCTACGGTATGTCTGAACGCCTTGGACTGATCAATTATGACGATGACGACGGACAGGTGTTTATCGGAAGGGATCTGGCACATACCCGCTCTTACGGTGAGGAGATTGCTTCGATCATAGATGAGGAAGTCAAGCGCCTGATCGATGACGCACACGAAAAAGCTCAGACGATGCTCAAAACGCATGAGCAGGTACTGCATGATTGTGCGAAGCTGCTTGTGGAGAAAGAAAAGATCGGACGCGAGGAGTTTGAGGCATTGTTCGAACGCAGATAAGCATATCCCCGCTACAAGTGCGCAGGGCACTAAGCGACGGGATGGGGATGCGAATATCCGTTTGAAAATTCAGAACCGGAATCTTTGTGTGCATCACTGTAAAACTTGTAAAATTTGATTGTCAGTAGAAACGGATATAAAGAAACGAATAAAAAAATGCACAAAAACAGATAGTCATTTTTGTGAACTTTGTGCACACTGATTTTGGAAGTGATGCTATAATAATACTCGTAAAACCCCCCAATACATTATATAGTTTTTGCTACACCCCATAAGAAGAAATACCTTCTCCAAAGAGAGCAGCCAGCGATGGCTGCTCTCTTTCGTTACCGGGAAAAGAGCAGCAAAACCTGGAAAAACAGTGATTTTACAGATTCTAAGGTTGTACATTGGAGGAAAGTAAGGTAAAATGAAAAGTAGGCCATAGCCGGGGCAAAGCGGATGTTTGGCAGCGGGCAGCAGAGAAGCAGATTGTGGGAAGCTGTCTGCAAAATGAAGGACGAAAGGATAAAAGCATGGACAGCCAGTTTCGATCAATGATGCAGACATTACAATATATCATCTGGATGCGTCCGGTCTTTCGAACGGATGCTCTTTTTTCGGATGAGACCGAAAACTATGTTTCACCGATGGAACCAAAGTGCGGGGAGACGGTGACGATTCGTTTCCGGACGTGGAAGGATAACGTGGACCGGGTCTATTTTATCAGTGGCGCTCTGAAAAAGGAGATGCAGCTGACGGAAAGTGAGGAGACTTTTGATTATTATAGCGTTGAGGTGACTCTGACGGATGAGCCGCTCTATTATTATTTTGATGTCCGGGCCGGAAAGGCGCGTTGCTTCTATAACAAGCTCGGTGTCTCACGTGACCTGCAGCAGAGCCGTTCGTTTTGTATCGTTCCGGGCTTTTCTACTCCGAAGTGGGCGAAGGGCGCGGTCATGTACCAGATATTTACCGATCGCTTTTTTAATGGTGATCTGACAAACGATGTGGAGAACCGCGAATACTTTTATATCGGGGATGGGACGACCCGAGTGAAGGACTGGGATAAGCTGCCGGCCGTGCGCATGGGCATCCGGGAATTTTACGGCGGCGATCTGCAGGGCGTGATGGATAAGCTCGATTATCTTCAGGAGCTCGGTGTGGAGGTCGTCTATTTCAACCCGCTTTTTGTATCGCCATCTAATCACAAATACGATATTCAGGACTATGATTATATCGATCCTCATTTTGGAAAGATCGTCAAAAATGATGGTGAGTTGATGAAAGACTGGGAGACGGAGAATAAATATGCATCCCGGTATATCACGCGCGTGACGGACAAGGCGAACCTGGAAGCATCGAATCAGCTCTTTATCCGTCTGGTCGAAGAGCTGCACCGGCGTGGTATGCGGGTCATTCTGGACGGTGTGTTTAATCACTGTGGTTCCTTTAATAAGTGGATGGACCGTGAGCGTATTTATGAAAACCAAGAGGGCTATGAGCCGGGAGCCTATGTCTCACAGGACAGCCCATACCGCTCCTTTTTCAAATTCCACAATGAGCATGAATGGCCGTACAATTCATTTTATGACGGATGGTGGGGGCATGATACCCTGCCGAAGCTGAACTATGAGTCTTCGCCAAAGCTGGAAGAATACATACTGCACATTGCGGCAAAATGGGTCTCCCCGCCGTTTAATGTGGATGGCTGGAGACTGGACGTGGCGGCAGACCTTGGACAGAGTCAGGAGTACAACCATGAATTCTGGAGAAAATTCCGGAAGGTGGTCAAAGAAGCAAACCCGGATGCGATTATTTTGGCAGAGCACTATGGGGATGCGGGAAGCTGGCTGCATGGCGATCAGTGGGATACTGTCATGAACTACGACGCTTTTATGGAGCCGCTGACCTGGTTTTTTACCGGTATGGAAAAGCACAGCGATGATTACCAGCAGGGGATGCTCGGCAATGCGGACAGCTTCAGAGGAGCAATGGTGTATCATATGGCATCCTTCCTCGGACCGTCCCTGCAGGTGGCTATGAATGAGCTTTCGAATCACGATCATTCCCGCTTTCTGACGCGTACGAATCATCACGTCGGACGTGTGGAGCATCTTGGCAGTAATGCGGCGAGCGAAAAAGTGCGCCCGGAGGTGATGCGCGAGGCGGTCGTCATGCAGATGACATGGCCGGGGGCACCGACGGTTTACTACGGAGATGAGGCAGGCGTCTGTGGCTTTACGGATCCGGACAACCGCAGGACGTATCCATGGGGCCATGAGGACCGGCAGATGCTGGCGTTCCACAAGGCTGCGATCCGGATGCACCGGATCAATCCGGTGTTAAAGACCGGTTCGCTGCGGTTTTTGCTTACGGATTACAACTGTCTTGGCTATGCACGTTTTACGAGAAGCGAGCAGATCATAGTCCTGTTTAATAATAATGACGAGGAGCGGGAGCTGAAGGTACCGGTCTGGATGGCGGGTATCGGTCGGGAAGGAAGGCTGGAACGCATTTTTTATTCAGATAAAAATGGTTTTTCCGTAGACGGTAGCCGACGTGACTGGGAGAATCAGGATGCATTCTGGATGCCGGAAGATGTTATGTCCGGCACCTATACATGGTTTTCCGGAAACGATGCGGGCGAGTTGGCGCCGGAGACGTCCGAAAATGGAATATGGACGGAGGAGAGTACGCGAACGGATGGCAACTGGATCGGACACAGGGCAGGGGAGCAGGCCGGATTGCTGCACAGTCCGGGATGTGAAAATGAGCTGTCTGCATGGGCGGTACCGGCGGAGACGGAAAAGCTCAGACGTAAGGTTTACTGCAAAGTAGAGTCAGGTACGATTCATGTAAAGCTGCCTGGTACAGCGGCAGCAGTCTATCGGAGTGTCTCTTCTTCGGAGGAGATGCGAGGATAAGGTGAGAGCAAAAAGGTTCTGAGAGTGCATACAGAAGAAAAGGATGAGAGCGATGAGAAAACGACGGACAGGGATTGTGCTGGCCGGCGCGGTCATGCTGCTGCTGATTGTGCTTGGCATGTACGCGGGCATCGGATTTTATTATCGGACCCATTTTCTTGAACACGCGACGATCAATGGGACGGATGTCTCGGATCTGACGGCAGAGGAGGCAAAGGAGCGTCTGGCAGCCTCTGTGGAAAATTATACGCTGACGGTAAAGACGCGCGAAGGAAAGACCGAGACGATCCGCGGTGAGGACATCCGTTACCGGCTGGTTGCGGATCAGGAGATTCAGAGCTTTCTGGACCAGCAAAATGCGATGGCATGGCTGCCAAAATATTTTGGATCAGGAGATGCTTATACGATGGAGGTGTCGACCTCCTATGACAAGGCGCTGCTGCAGCATGTGGAGGCAAAGCTTGACTGCCTGAAGACAGACGCGGTGACTGCTCCCAAGGATGCACATCTTGCATTACAGGCCGGGCAGTATGTCATCATCCCGGAGGAAGAGGGAAATACTCTGGATATCCAGAAGGTGGACAAAGCACTGCAGGAGGCTGTTGAGTCGGGTTATACAGAGGTAGATCTAGATGCGAGCGGCTGCTATGCCACACCGGCGGTCAGAGCCACAGACGGCAGTCTGAAGGCGCAGGCTGCAATTATGAATAAATACAGCTCCGTCACCGTAACCTATGATATGGGCGGAGGTGTCACGGAGGTACTGGACGCGGCAACGACTGCAGGCTGGTTTTCCTTAAATGAGGACGGACAGCCGGTGATTGACCGCAGCGCAGTGAGTGTCTGGGTCAACGCGCTGGCAGATCGGTATGATACGATCGGAAAAAGCGAACCGTTTGTGACCTCACGCGGTGAGACCGTTTATGTGACGGCTCAGACGTATGGATGGCAGATGAACCGGGAGGCAGAGACGGAAGCGTTGTACAATCAGCTGATGCTTGGCGAATCTGCGACACGCACGCCGGTCTGGTATGAGTCTGCCGGGTCGCGCGGAGACAATGACCTTGGCAATACGTATGTGGAGATCGATTATACGAATCAGCGGCTGTGGTTTTATAAAGATGGTGCGCTGCTTGTGGAGACGGCGGTTGTCACCGGTAACGTCAGCGCCGGGAATGCCTCCCCGGAGGGTATTTTCTGCCTTGTGGGAAAATCGGAGCACGAGACGTTAAAGGGGGAGGGCTACAGCACGCCGGTCGATTACTGGATGCCGTTTTACGGCGGGGTAGGGATTCATGATGCGGACAGCTGGCGCAGTGTGTACGGAGGTGATATTTACCAGACTTCCGGCTCACACGGCTGTATCAATACGCCGACGGCGAAGGTAGCTGTAATCTATCAGAATATAGAGGTCGGCACTCCGATTGTGTGCTACAGTTCCGGAATCAATTACGGTTATGCACAGGAGACAATCGATGGGGCTTCCGGTGGAGGAAGCCAGGGAAATCAGGGAAATACAGAAGCAAATGGAAATAATGGAAGTGACGCCGGAAATGCCGGTACGTCGCAGGGTGATATCGTCATTATTGATGGAGGCAGTACATCCGGTGTGACAGAGAACGGAGTTCCGTATACCGGAGAAGATCTGCAGGACGTGATCATTCAGTGAGGAGGATGAATATGAATATCGTAGTTTTGGCCGGAGGAATCAGCACAGAACGGGAGGTGTCGATCGTATCGGGAACCGGCGTGTGCCAGGCACTGCGAAAGAAGGGGCACCGGGCGATTCTGGTCGATGTCTTTTGCGGAGATGCACGTGTGGCATCGGAGTGTATAGAGGATTGCTTTCCAAAGGAGTATGATGTCGCCTCGGCGGCTGATTATATGCGCAGTATGAGTGAAGAAATCGAAGAAATAAAAAAATCCGGACGGGAATTTTTTGGCCCGAATGTGCTGAAGCTCTGTAAGCTGGCGGATATCGTATTTCTGGCGCTGCACGGTGCAGACGGAGAAGGCGGTACGGGCTGCCTTTGATCTGCTGCGTATCCCGTATACAGGATCAGGGCACCTTGGAAGTGCGATGGCGATGGATAAAAATATTTCCAGGCGTCTGTTTCAGGCATACGGCGTACCGACGGCATCCGGAATCGCATTGAAAAAAGAAAATCCGCGTCTTGCGGCAGCGGAAAACGGTGTAGGACTTCCGTGTATTGTGAAGCCGTGCTGCGGCGGTTCAAGCGTCGGAGGGACGATTGCTCATACCGAAGAGGAGTATCAGGAAGCACTTTCGGCTGCCTTTAGCTATGAAAATGAGGTGATTGTGGAAGCTTATATTCATGGCCGGGAGTTTTCTGCCGGGGTCATTGACGGAAAGGCGTATCCGATCATTGAGATCGCTCCGGTGGAAGGATTTTATGACTACCAGAATAAATATACGGCGGGTGCGACCATCGAGACCTGTCCGGCGGAGCTTTCAAAGGAGCAGACAGAGCAGATGCAGTCCTATGCGGTGAAAGCATATGAGGCGCTGCAGCTGTCCGGTTATGGCAGGATGGATTTTATGATGGATGAACAGGGGCGGATGTACTGCCTTGAGGCAAACACGCTTCCTGGTATGACACCGACGAGTCTGCTTCCGCAGGAGGCGGCAGCAGTCGGGATCGCATTTCCGGAGCTCTGTGAGCTTCTGATTGAAGTATCCATGAAGGCGAGAGGGCAGAAGAGATGAAGTATATGACTTTACAGGCGATGGCAGAGGCGTGCCATGGCGTATACATTGGAAATCCGGAGGATATCAAAAAGGAAGCGATCTCGATCACGACGGACAGCCGGAAAGCAGAGCAGGGCGGGGTGTTCGCGGCGATCAAAGGCGAGCGCGTCGATGGACATGATTTTATTCCGGGGGTACTGGAGGCGGGTGCGCTATGTGTGATTTCAGAAAAGCAGCCGGTGACAGAGAAGGGGAATTATATCATAGTAGAAGACACGGTCCGGGCGCTCGGTGCGATTGCCGGGTACTACCGGAAGCAGCTTGCTATTCCGGTCGTCGGCATCACAGGCAGTGTCGGGAAGACAAGCACAAAGGAAATGGTTGCGTCCGTATTATCACAGAAATACCGCACGTTAAAGACGGCCGGTAAT
>OLQE01000799.1_pt1 | contig 21490 bp, 22 predicted proteins | sample 1643161 | NCBI WGS metagenome assembly OLQE01 (sample SAMEA3136650, study PRJEB25190) | human gut metagenome | reverse complement strand
TAAGAACGTGATTCAGGAGTGCAAAATCCCATCGCCGAAGGCGATTTTCAACGGAGTTTGCATGTAACGGTTCAGCAAGGCTGAACTGTTACCTTTCAATCGCAACATTATGTAAAAATAACTTGCGCTTGGGCAGGAAGTATGCTATGATTAATAACGGTTCGTGAAGAACTTTAAACTTCATATCGGCCGCTGTGGCGGAATTGGCAGACGCACTTGACTCAAAATCAAGCGGGAAACCATGCCGGTTCGAGTCCGGCCAGCGGCACTGAACTATTTCAGAAACCCTTGATTTTACTGTATTTTCAAGGGTTTCATTTTTTTAAAATTAGTTGTGGGGCATTTATGGGGCAAAAATTTTTATTTGCTAAAGAAAAGGATGCATCAGTGGAAGAACAGACTAAAATGGAAATCTATATAGGCTCTACGCTTCAGGACAGGCAGATTCCTTTTGGGGGGAGAAGTAATGAAGAAAAAATATATCATTTGCATTGCATCTGTTCTTTTTGTTCTTATTGTCTGCATTTGGATTTCGTATCGTCATTCAAAGCAATATGTTTTCACTTATGTTCAAAATCATACGGATGAATTAACCGAATATGCAGAAGAAATAATAGAAACAGCGCCAAATCATACATTGAGCTATGAGGGATGGGATGCTGAGTTTTATGAATCTACGGATATGGTACAATTCTTTAGGAAAGTATCAGATTCAGAGCGAGAAAAAGAGCAGCCCTGAGTAAAAACGGACTGCTCTGAATGTGATTCTTTCCAATTGTACCAATTCGCGGACGGTCAGCCACAGAACTATGGGATTTGTATCTTTCCGGGATGCCTTAAAATCGCTGTGATCCATATAAAAACAGAAAGATCCCGCAGCTTTTCTTCCGGTAGACCATTTTTCGGGCATGCTTCGCGGACCTTCCAATGGGAGGCCTTAAAAAATCGGTATGGAAAGCTGACAGTGAAGGACATAGTGGAAGAGTGCCATATTACGCGCCAGACCTTTTACTACCATTTTGAAGGGATTCCGGAGATGCTCCGGTGGATGCTGGAAAATGATCTGGAGATCCTTATGGAGCAATGTCTCGCTCAGAAGGATGAAGAGAGTGCTTTGCGTTATCTGCTGACGGTGGCGATTAGTCTGCAGCCTTATGTAGAGAGAAGTGTACAGACCGCTTATGGAAAAGAGATCGAGAAGCTTTTAAGCGAATTGATCGATGATTTTTTTGGAAAGATCACAGCAAGAACAGGCAGATATGCACATCTCAGCTATTCGGAAAGGAAATTCGCTTTGCGCTATCACGGTAGTGCGCTGCTCGGAATCCTGCATGGATGGACGTCAGAGGATACAAAAAACATAGATGAGATTGTACATAATATATGCATGATCCAGCAGGGAAAGATCCGTCCTTTCGAATAAAACCGTTCCCGGCCGGGAATAAGAGAAATGCTATATAGTCAAAAAACCTCCAGATGGTTTCGGTGAAGTGTATTATATACAGGTCCGAACCGTCCGGAGGTTTTTGATTATTCTACTACAGTAACGGAAGTGATGTGCGGGTTCACGCCTTCATACCAGTACAGGAATCCTTCCATATCGATGGTCTGTCCAACCTGCAGGTTCTTTACTGCAGAGTAAACTTCTGTGGAACTGTCACACAGGTAAGACTCGATGACGAAGGTATATGTCTGTCCGTTGTAAGAAGCGTTGAAGTACAGGTCGTCGCCTTCGCTTCCGGAGCCGTCATAGTTGTACAGGAATGCAGTGGTGGTATCTCCGCTGTCCGGATTTGCCGGCTCAACAGTCAGACCCTTGAACTCTACAAACTGGTTCTGGTAGTTGATCAGGTCATCGGTTCCCAGCATATTGGTCACATCGAGAGGCGGTGCGATGTATTCGTCACCCTCGATGATCTCGAAAGATCCGTCGATGATTTCCACTTCTCCGGACCATTCGGATTTGTAGCCGGTTACCTGGATTTTCGTACCCTGGGTCAGCAGATCGTAATCTTCCTCTGCGCATGCCATGTCGTACAGGAAGTAAGCGCCGTTCTTATCCTGGGCGTAAACGGTAGCTTTTCCCTGGCCTTCATCTTCCCACCAGGACTGTTTTGCCTGAACGTAGGCCTGGATCGTCACTTCTGTGTCCAGATCGGCAGTCATGTACTCGTCGTAAGTCATGACGTCAGCGGAATCTGCCGCTTCGCTTTCTGCGCTGACAGAAGCGGATGCGGAGTCAGCGGTCGTATCGGATGCAGAAGATGCAGATACGGAAGACGCGTCGGAGGTGTTGCTTCCGGAAGTGCTTCCGCTGCCGCCGGCACATCCGCTCAGGGCAGCTACCATGGATACGGCGAGCATCATAGATAATACTTTTCTTTTCATAATGATTCTCCTCTCATTACCTTTTCATGATGATGTTGAGGCCAAATGATATTTTTTCGGGTTTTAAAGTCATGCTTCTGCATGCAAGTATGAAATGCATGACGTTTTGCCCCTGGCATCTCATGATAATTTTATAACAAATTAATTATAATCCACTGGCGGAAAAAATCAATTCTTTTTACGCTCTTTTTACTTTCTTTTTTGATTTTTATCAGATGGATCGCGGCAGTCCGCTGACGGAACTGCCGCGATCCATCCGGATACAATGTTATTTCCGAAGCTTTGAAACGGCAAGATAAAGCAGAATCAGGATCCAGACTCCGACCAGAGCGCCGAGAAGGATCTTTGCCGTTACCGGAAGCGGACCGAGATCTGCCGGCTGGCCGGACAGGGCGCCGTTTTCGTCCAGGTGATAGAGCGAAGTGACATTGCTGTACAGGTTCTCCATATACGCCTGATCGACGGTTTCGTTTCGCCGGACAGACTTTGTAACATCCTCGATCAGTTCGCCGGCAGCGTTTCGAAGGGAAGCGGATCCGTTGAATACAGGCGTCACGAAGGTATCGTCCGCATGCTCCAGAAGGATCTCTGCTGCTTTGATCTTGACGTCGTAGTAGTTGTTGTTGTCCTCGCCGGCTCGGGAGAGATAGTCCTGATATTCATCGGATTCCTGAGCGGCAAGGGTTACAGGAACATATCCCTCGGTTTCAGAGTAAGCGATCTGCACCTGGTTGGTCAGCAGATATTGTGTGAACAGCCAGGAAGCCAGGACTTCCTGCGGATCTTCTTTGTTGAAGATGCAAAGAGACGGTCCCTGGGAGATCATTTTCGGATTTTCCGGGTCATACTGAGGGATCGGCATGACTTCCGTCTCAAATTGCGTGATCGCGTCCTGTGAGATATCCACCAGTGGGGCGTCGCATCCCATCCAGGTCGCTCCGGCGGTGGAGTCGATGGCAAAGACACACTGTCCTGCGTTCAGAAAGTTCGCGGGATAGCCGGAAATCTTAAAAGTGGAAAATGCGCCGGTCGCCGCATGGTCGGCGATGGTATAGAGGATATTCTCCGTAGTATCGTTAAAGATCTGGACCTCTCCGCTGTTTGTGGAATAACCGGCGTCAAGCTGGCGCAGCATCTGGATCATCATGTTGTCCGTGGATTTATAAATAAAAGGGATCATGACTTCCTGGCCGTTGAGCATATACGTGCCGTCCGCATTTTTCTGTGTGGCGGCCTCGGAGACTTCCCAGATAAAATCCCAGGTCAGCGTGTCCGGAAGTGTATAGCCTAACTCTTCCACATAGGTTTTGTTGATATAGCAGGCTTCGGTGGAACGCATGTAGGGAAGCGCATAATAATGGTTTCCGATCATGCATTCCTCCAGAAACTGGGGAACGATCTCGGATTCTTTCGGTCCGTCGAAGAGCAGATCGCTTCCGCTCAGGCCGTACCGGTCATTTTCCATCAGCTCATCGAGAGGAACCACGACGTTGTCTCCGGTGAGATAGGTGGCGATGTGGTCCGGATAGGTGATGCAGACGTTGGGCGTCGTGTTGGTGGAAATATTGTTGATGACGTCGTTGTAGATATCGCCGTAGTCCGTGTAAAGCCGCAGGTTCACGGTGATATTCGGGTAGAGTTCCTGAAATCCCTCGATCGCCTGGCGGTAGATCTCCGTCTGTATTTTGTTGGTGTCGTTTTTCGCCCAGAAGGTGATCTCGTAATCTCTGGAAGTGTCGAATTCCTCCGGGACGGTAAATGCGGCCTGTTCCTGCCTGCCGTGACAGCCGGACAGGATCGGCAGACACAGCACGGCGGCGAACAGGATAGCCAGTACTTTTCTCAATTTTTTCATCCTTTCAATCCTCCTCTTGAGACTCCCGCCATGATCTTTCTGCGGAATACAAGAAACAGAATGATCAGCGGAACGGAGATCACGACCACAGCGGCCATCATTGCCGGAATATTCTCCCGACCGAATCCGTTCTCCCGGATTTCCTGGATCCCGTTGGAGACAAGATAATAGGAAGGATCGTCGGTGATCAGCCGCGGCCATACGTAAGAGTTCCAACACTCGATGATCTTTAGAATGATGACGGTCACGATGGTCGGCCGGCAGATGGGGATCATTACCTTCCACAGGTATTTCAGATCGGAAGTCCCGTCCACCTTTGCGGCGCGGTACAGTTCATCCGGCACCTGCTCGAAATTTTCTTTTAACAGATAAATATAAAAGACAGAGGTGACGGAGGGAAGGATCAGGCCGGCAAAGGTGTTGCGCATGTCCAGATTTGTGACCGTCACGAAATTTGTGATCACTACCAGCTCGCTGGGGATCATCATCAGGGACAGGAACAGTGTGAACAGAAGGTTCTTTCCCCGGAATTCCAGCCGGGCGAACGCATAGGCGGCCAGCGTGCTGACCACGATCATGATCGCTGTTGTCCCTATGGTGAAGATCAGGGTGTTCAGAAGATATCCCAGCAATGGTACGGTGGTAAACGCATCCACATAATTCTGGAGTGTGGGTGACAGGGTGAAAAAGGACGGAACATGTTCTGCATTGTAGGATCCATAGCTTTTCACCGACGTCAGGATCATCCAGTAAAAAGGAAACAGAACGATCAGCGCCCAGACGCTCAGAAAAAGATAAACCACAATTTTCTGCACGTGGCCGCGCCGGTTCGTTTTCCTCTGCATTTTTTCAAAGTCAAGTTGTTGTTCCATTGGATTACCTCACTTTAAATCGCTTGTCTGAATCTCATACTGCAATCGCTGCGGTCATTATATTGCCACTTTTTTTCTGCTGACCAGAAGGTTGATGCAGGTAACGGTCAGGACGATCGCAAACAGAAGGATCGCTGCGGCGGAAGCGTAGGACGGATATCCGCCGCTGTCGCCGTAAAGCATATCGTATACATATCCTACGATGGTATTCATGCCGGCGGCATTCAGGTCGGTTCCGAACAGAGCCACCGCATCGCTGTATGCCTTGAAGGCTCCGATAAATCCGGTGATCACAAGGTAGAAGATCATCGGGGAGATCATCGGAAGCGTGATCCTGGTAAAAACCCGAAGCTTCGGCGTTCCGTCCACTCTGGCCGCCTTGTAGTAATCCTGGTTGACCGAAGCGAGGGCGCTGGTGAGCACGAGGATCTTAAAGGGCATGACCACCCAGATCGTGTAAAAACAGAGGACGAACATTTTCGCCCAGTAAGGTCCGTCGATAAAATCCACGGCGTTTCCGCCGAACAATTCGATCACCAGGTTGACCAGGCCGTCGGTGTATTCTGTCTTCTGGAACAGGATCATGAAGACCAGGCCGACCGCCAGTGTGTTGGTCACATAGGGCAGGAAATATACGGTCTGGTAAAGCTCCCTCAGAGGTTTGATGGAACTCAGCCCCACGGAGATCAGTAGCGCCAGTCCTGTGGAGACGGGTACGGTGATGATCACCAGGAGAAATGTGTTCTGCACAGCCTGAAGAAAATAGGGATCGTGCAGTACATAAGAAAAATTATACAGGCCTGTGCCGAAATACGTCTGGGAGGCGAAGCTAAAGCCTTCCTCGAAGGAGTAGATAAAAACGTCGATCAGCGGATAGACCATGAAAACAATAAGAAAAAGGAGCGCCGGCAGAAGATAAAGCCAGGCTTTTCCGTTGTTTCTTTTCATAATTAAAGGATTCTCCTTTCCTGAAACTGCTGGTAAGCGGCAATGCTTGTCTTAAACAGAGTCCGCATTTTTCAACTGCGCTCAAAACGGAGACGGTTTTCCGTTTCTTTTTCAAAGAGAAAGACCTTTCCCGGTTTCAGGGAGAAACGCACTTCTGCGGAAGACATATCAATCTCTGCGCGGGATTCCGCGCTGATGATGGAACGCAGCGTCTGGCTGGTGCAGGCATTGTGGGAGGAGATGACACTGACGTCTCTGCCCATGACTTCCACCCGCTCCAGATGACAGGCGAGAGGACCGTCGGCCTGCAGGACAAAGCCTTCCGGGCGGATGGCTGTCCACACTTCCCGGTCTTTGATTCCCGGAACCGGCAGTACGGCCTGATTGCCAATGAAGAGCTTTCCGCCGCGAACAGTTCCCTGAAAAACATTGATCGGCGGAGTTCCGAGAAATTTTGCAACAAAAAGACTGGACGGATCGTCATAGACTTCCTGGGGTCTGCCCTGCTGCATCAGGACACCGTTCTGCATGACGGCGATCCGGTCGCAGATGCTCATGGCTTCGTCCTGATCGTGGGTGACGAAGACGGTGGTGATGCCTGTCTTCTTCTGAATTTTACGGATTTCTTCCCTGGTCTGGAGGCGCAGACGGGCGTCCAGATTGGACAGAGGTTCGTCCAGAAGGAGAACCCGGGGGAATTTTACGAGGGCGCGGGCGATCGCCACACGCTGCTGCTGGCCTCCGGACAGTTCCCGCGGCTTGCGGTCCATCAGATCTTCGATCTGTACGAGATGGGCGGTCTCGGAGACACGTTTTTCCATCTCAGCCTTTGGGAGCCGGTCTTTGCCTCGGAGATTTTCCAGTGGGAACTGGATGTTCTGGCGGACATTGAGATGAGGATAGAGGGCATAGTTCTGAAAGACCATGCCGACGCCCCGCAGTTCCGGGGAAAGCTTTGTCACGTCCTCGTCGCCAAAGAGGATCTTTCCGTCTGTGGGAGTCTCCAGGCCGCAGATCATATTTAATGTGGTGCTTTTTCCGCAGCCGGAGGGTCCCAGCAGACCGACCAGTTCGCCGTCGGGGATCTCGCAGGTGAAATCGTTCACTGCGGTGACGTCGCCGGGGTTCTTTTTCCCGCGGCCGGGAAATTTTTTGGTCAGGTGTTCCAATACAATTTTCATTCTTTCCTCCTTCTGACACATTTGTTGCGCCATCAAGGTAAATTTGGAAGGCTGCCTCCAAACTTTTCTCTCCCTGATAGTTTCTATAGAATCAGTAGTTATAAATTTCACATTCCTGATTATAGCGAATTTTTATGCACTTCTCAAGCTTTCGTATGTAAAATGTGGGGGACTTGGTAACAGATGTTTTTGGATATTTGCGATATGTGAGTATGGTATAGTTCTTTAGGAAAGTATCAGATTCAGAGCGAGAAAAAGAGCAGCCCTAAGTAAAAACGGACTGCTCTGAATGTGATTCTTTCCAATTGTACCAATTCGCGGACGGTCAGCCACAGAACTATGGGATTTGTATCTTTCCGGGATGCCTTAAAATCGCTGTGATCCATATAAAAACAGAAAGATCCCGCAGCTTTTCTTCCGGTAGACCATTTTTCGGGCATGCTTCGCGGACCTTCCAATGGGAGGCCTTAAAAAATCGGTATGGAAAGGACCATGCGTTATGGGAAAGGAGCATAACTCCTCCCCAGCTGCTGCATGGAAGCACAGCCGCATTCCGGACAGATGGACAGGTCAATGTTCCAGACCGCTTTGAGCAGTTCTGCCATGGACAGCCCGGCATAACGCTTCCGGAATCTCTGGCCGCCCTGGATCCGGAAGATTACTTTCAGGTTCCTGGATTTCATCCGGTTATTAAGGAAACCATAGTACCGGATCTTCTGGAAACCGGCGGGGAGCACGTGCATCAGGAACCGGCGGATAAATTCTTCGTGGCTGATGGTGATCTCCCGTTTTGGGTCACCGGGCTTTTTCCCCCGTGCGGAGAAGGTGACCTCTGTTTCCGTCACGGACAGGATCCGGTTGTTGGAGATGGCGACCCGGTGGGTATACCGTCCCAGGTATTCGATCGCATTCCCGAAACCGTTGAAGGTTTCTTTGATATATGGGCACCAGTCTTTCTCATAAAGGCTGTTTTTGAACGCCTTCCAGACGCAGGGATCCTGCAAAGTACTGCAGGAGGATGAAAAAACAAGTTCCCCCTTTTGGTAACAGGCGTCCAGGAGAGAAAGATATTTCCCCTTGAACTTATCCCTGAGTACCCGGACAGGGATAAAAAACTTAGCGGAGGATCTACGGATCCTGTGGTCAGTAGTAAGTCCGCCGCCGGAGATAATACAGTGCATATGGACATGGTAGCCCAGTTCCTGGTTCCAGGTGTGGAGGACCTGTATGATCCCGGGTTGTGCGCCAAGATATTTTCTGTCAGCAGATAATTCAAGTATGGTCTGGGCACAGCATTTGTGGAGAAGGCCGTACAGAAGCTTCTGGTTGCAGAACATCAGGGGATTGAGTTCATGGGGGAGTGTAAATACCACATGGAAGTAAGGGGCGTCCATCACTTCCGCCCTGCGCTGATCCACCCAGACCTCTTTCAGGACTGCCTGGCAGTTGGGGCAGTTACGGTTGCGGCAGGAGTTCTTGTGGAACTCCATATGTCCGCATTCGGTGCATTCGCTGACGTTAATGCCAAGCCTGCCGGATTTACAGGCGAGGATGGAACGGGAAGCTTTCTTGTGTTCATCGGACTGAAAATGACCGGCGTGACAGTAATCCTCGTAAGAATCCTGCCAGATCTTCTGGATCTTAAAGTTACTCAAGGGAACCACCTCCGATCCGGTCAAAAGGGGATATCACATTTCTGGCCTGGTAAGAAGCCAGATGGATATAGAGCAAAGTGGAGTTCAGGGATTTATGTCCCATAAGGGTTTTGATCGTCAGGAGGTCAGCGCCGTTTTCATAGAGATGGGTACCAAACGCATGCCGGAAAGAATGGCAGGTGATCCGGTGTTCCCAGCCGAGGGAATCTTCATGTGCGCGCATATGGCGCATGATATAAAAGGTATCAATCGGGCGGGAAGGATCCGTCTGTTTTGGAAAAAGCCAGCCGGTTGGGCGGTTATAAGCAAACCAGTATTCCGTAAGGATGTCCAGTGCTTTCTGAGAGAGGATCGCATAACGGTCCGAGCGGTTTTTGGAATGTGTGACATGGATGCGCATATTTTTCCGCTGGATGTCACAATAACGCAGGCTGCAGACCTCGCCGACCCTGAGGCCGGAAGAATACATGAGGGAGACCATGGCTTTCGGTTTTAGGTCAGGGAGAGAAGAGATAAAAAGTTCCGCTTCCTTCTGAGTTGGGACAAAGGGCAGATAAGAATCAAACTTTCTCATGGGAAGCTGAGTGGGGTCCCAGGGTTTATGCAGGACATATAGGGTAAAGAAACGGAGCTGGGAAATGCAGTGGTTTATGGTACGGTCAGAGAGGGAACGGTCTTTCTGGAGCCAGCGGATATACTCCCGGAGTTCCTCCCAGGAGACATCTTCGGGTTGTCTGCCCAGAATCGTCTGCAGATAATCCAGATAAGAACGGATGTAAGTGGAATAAGATTTTATCGTATGGTCAGTAAGACCGCGAAGGGAGATCATCTCCCGGTAAACTTTTAAATAGTCCATAATGGAACCTCCTTGAAAAGATGCAGTAATAGATTGACAGGTTACGGATCTATCAAGGCGGAGCCCTTGGAAAAAAATAAGATATATGGTTGTTGAGTTTCAAAAAACATGGTAAACTAATCATAGCAGTTGGCGATATAGGTTGATTGGTGTGTGTGGTAACTCAACAATACAACATATATTCAAAAACTGCTACTTTTTTTGAAAAAATGGCGGAAAGACGTACCTGGGGCTAGCCGTCGCGCCAGCGACTTGGTACAATTTTTTTGAAAAAGTTTTGGATTTGATGTAGTATTCGCCGCTAAAACCGTAGTATATAGGTGAAGCCGGAAAGGAGGCGGTGAGATGATAGATGATGAAAAAATCATAGACCTGTTTTTTGAGCGTTCCGAGCAAGGCATACGGGAACTGGATAATAAATATGGAGCAGTCTGCCACAACCTCTCGTATAACATCGTGAACAACAGACAGGACGCGGAGGAATGTGTCAATGACGCTTACTTAGGCGCATGGAACGCCATTCCCCCGGTACGGCCTAACCCGTTGCTCAGTTACATCGTGAAAATCGTTCGGAACATTTCACTCAAAATCTATTGGAGAAAGGAAGCAGCCAAACGGAGCAGCCATTACACGATTGCTTTGGAAGAAATTGAAGCCTGTATAGCAGCCCCGAATACAGTAGAAGCAGAAATCGAAGCCAAAGAGTTAGCCCGTATCATTGAAGCATTTTTAGACACGCTGACTACCGAAAACCGCGTTATTTTCATGCGCCGCTATTGGTTTTCCGACAGCTATAAGGACATAGCCGAGTTTATGGGGCTTTCAGAAAAAAACATTTCTGTCCGGCTGACCCGTATCCGCGAGAAGATGAAGCAATATTTGATTGAAAGAGAGGTATTCGTATGAATGCAAAGAAGTTTTCCGACGCTATGAGCGAGCTTGACACAAAATATGTCGATGAAGCTCTCAACTACAAGAAGAAAGCCAAAAAGCCCATTTGGGTAAAGTGGGGGGCTATTGCAGCTTGCTTGTGCTTGATGATACCATTGACCGCATTTGCCGTTGATATAATTCAATATAATGCAGCGGTTGATTATCTCAATTCTCTCGGCATTGCTGTTGAAGATTTGAGCGACTATTCTCATAAAGAAATAAAAGAAGCTGCAAAAACGATTGACGCAGGAGAAAGTAACCCGTTGGCTGAAGAAATCCTTAGTCTAATACCAGAAAACAAAGAACCGCTCGATACACCGACGCAGGTAACATCTGAGCAAATTAAAGAACTAACACCGACCATGACAAGAGAAGATGTTCTTTCTCTTTTAGGTGACACACAAGATGTTGGCTCAGGCATTTATATATATCTTTACGAAGTAGACCAACAATACCTGCTGCGTATTCCTTTTGCAAGCGATGAAGCACAATTAGGTGTAACAGGAGAAGATTTGCTAAAGGCATTGGTTCCCATTTCTGGAGATATTGCTCCTATGGTCTATGTAAATGATACGCTTTATCAAATCGTTGACTCTCAATCCAACCTCGCAGATGAAAAAAGTTCTTTCAATTTGTTAGGAAAAATCGAAAACACAGTTAGTTCTTCGGAAGAACCAAAAGAAAATTTCCAAGCAAATGATGATATTGTAGGGGCTGCGGTTTATCAGTACGGCGATAACATTGTCGTTGAGTTTGAGGGAAAATACTGGTTATATGAACACTATCATAACACAGACTTTGACGGAAACTCAGACTGATATGCCCCACGCCCAAACAAGCCATACTTCTGATGAAAAAGTATCCGAACAAAACCTTCTTGCAAAGTAAATAAGTTTTCTATTTTACAAGGGCAGCCGAGAAAATCGACTGTCCTTTTTCTATGCTTATGAGCAGAAAGGAGCGCCTAACCATGACAAAGCCAAGAGAGAAAACCCGCGAGGAGTTGCAAGCCGAGATTGAGGACGGAAAGAAGAAAATCCGGCAGTTTGAGAACCGGGAAAAGATGTTGCGTCAGAAGCTATCCAAAGAAGAACGCAGAACGCGCAGCCACCGCCTTATTATCCGGGGCGCGGTCTTTGAAAGCATTGTGCCGGAAGCAAAGGGCATGACCGACGAGGAAGCTGCCGCGCTTCTCCGGCTTGCATTAACGAGTGAGCCAGTACGGGAGTTTTTGAGAAAACGAGCCGAGGAAACGACAAGCTGAAAATCCCTTAGGAACTAAGGGCGCACTTATACACCCTTACGGGCGTGTGCGCTCTGCCGAGGGCTTGTCTCCGCACAGGGAGATTTCCCCGCGCTCCGATATGGCGGCTTTGCCGCAACAAGGGGCTGCACCCCTTGCGCCGCTTTGCGGCTATCCCTGCACACCCACAAAAACAGTACACCCGCCGTTGGCGTCTGTACCATTTTTGCGGGTTTTATTATCCTATCCGGGAGGTGATACCCATAGCCATTTACCATTGGAACGTCGGCATTGTGAGCCGAGGAAAAGGCAAATCAGCCGTTGCCGCAGCCGCCTACCGAAGCGGCGAAAAGCTGACAAACGAATGGGACGGAATGACCCATGACTACACCCGCAAAGGCGGCGTTGTCCATACAGAAATCATGCTGCCGCCCCATGCCCCGCCCTCATTCTCTGACCGTTCAACCTTGTGGAACAGCGTGGAGCTTTACGAGAAAGCCGGGAACGCCCAGCTTGCGCGTGAAATTGACGCGGCGCTCCCCATAGAATTATCCAGAGAGGAACAGATCCGGCTTGTCCGGGAATACTGTTCCTCTCAATTTGTTTCCAGAGGAATGTGTGTGGATTTTGCCATTCACGACACCAACAGCGGCAACCCCCATTGTCATATCATGCTGACTATGCGCCCCCTTGACGAGCGCGGCGCGTGGGCAGCGAAATCCAAAAAGGAATATGACCTTGACGAAAACGGCGAGCGTATCCGCTTGCCAAGCGGCAGATACAAGACGCACAAAATTGACCTTACAGGCTGGAACGACAAGGACAACACCCTCTTGTGGCGCAAGGCATGGGCTGACTATACCAACAACTTTTTGGAGAGAAACGGAAGCCCGGAGCGCATCGACCACCGCAGCAACGTCGAGCGCGGCATTGACGAGATACCCACCGTCCACATGGGCGTGGCGGCTTGCCAGATGGAGAAGAAAGGTATCGCCACCGAGAAAGGCGAACTGAACCGCAGTATTCAAAAGACAAACCGCCTTATCCGGGAAATCCGGGCGCAGATTGGGAAGCTCAAAGAATGGATTGCCGACCTCTTCAAAGCGCGGGAAACTGCCCCGAAGCAGCCGCCGCAATCTCCCAACCTTGCAAATCTGTTGATGAAGTATTTGAGCGTTCAGAGAGAAAAGAGCCGGAAGTATTCGCAGAGTTGGCAACGGCAGCACGCAACCGATGAATTGAAAACCATAGCGGCAGCGGTCAACTATCTCTCCGAGCATGGTATCTCTAATCTTGACGAGCTGGACGCTTCTCTTTCCTCTGTCAGTGATAAAGCCTATTCAATCCGGGAGGGAATGAAAACCGCCGAGCAGCGCATGAAAGAACTGCAAAAACTCATGGAGTACGGAAGAAATTATCAGACCTACAAGCCCATACAGGACGAGTATCGGCAAATCCGCTGGAAAGGAAAACAGGAGAAGTTTGCGGAAGCCCGCCGCGCCGAGCTTACCCTATGGGACGCGGCAAACCGCTATCTGCGGGCAAATCTGCCGAAAGGAACAAAGACCTTGCCTATTGCGGAATGGGAACAGGAATATGCTGACCTCAAAACGCAGAGGGACAGCGATTATACCAAACTGAAAGATACCCGCGCCGAGGTTGCCGAGCTTCAAAAAATCCGCAAATGCGTGGATATTGCGCTCCGCGCCGACCAACCGGAGCAGACGCAGAGCCGCACCAAGCGGCATGAACAGGAGCGATAAGAAAAGGACGGGCAAGCTACTTTGCCTGTCCGTCCTAAATGTTTTCCGATAAAATGGACGCTATTGATTCCTAATATTAAAACCAACTTGCTCTTTCGTCCCTAAATTCGGGCAGGTCACTATGCTCATAAGGATTATAATTATTCAAATTGCAGCCAAACTCTTTCAATGATTTTATTTTATTATCCTTTGTCCATTCAACCAGGGAAATTCCATCAAATTCCTCTATGCTCCCATTGTTCATTTCATTTTTGAAATACCACTCCACAATCGTCTGATTTCCTTTGTGGAAAAATTGTTTGATTTCCCAAGCAACGACTTTGCCACGAGTATTCCATTCCTGAAACCAGTGTTTTACGATTTGACGGTTATTATATTTTGGACCCCAACTTTCAGTATAAATTACATCTTCTGCAAAAATATTATCAATACCTAAATCCTGTTTTGTAAGCCACATTTCAAACCATAAGTGAATATTTTTTTCTCTTTCATTCACAATCCAGCACCTCACTAACTTCCGATTTTTCGGTTTCATTCTACATCAAAACTATGAACAATTCAACCACAGAAAGAGAGGTATCAGCCATGTATTACACCCAAGAACAGATAGACCACGCCAACCAAGCCGACCTTGTTTCTTTCCTGCAATCACAGGGCGAGCAGCTTACCCGCGCCGGGAACGAGTACCGCTGGAAACGGCACGACAGCTTGACCGTCCGGGGAAACAAATGGTACAGGCACAGCCAGAGCAAGGGCGGCGGCCCCGTTGACTTCCTCATGGAGTTTTTCGGAAAGAGCTTTACCGAAGCCGTTGAACTTCTCACAGGAGAGAAAGGCGCAGCCCCACCGCCGGACAGCCCCGCGCCCCTCTCCGACTTCCGATTGCCGCCCCGCAGCCCCACCGCCGAACAAGTGAAAAGGTATCTTACCGAAGCCCGCCGCATTGATGAAGATGTGACGGGCTTTTTCATTTCCAGCGGCGATATTTACGAGGAAGCCGCCCATCACAACGCCGTATTCGTCGGCAGAGATGAAAGCGGCATACCGAGATACGCCCACCAGCGCGGCACAGCCGGGAGCTTCCGGCTTGATGTGAAAGGCAGCGACAAAGCCTTTAACTTCTGCTACCGGGGCGAGGGCGAAAGGCTGTTTGTCTTTGAAGCACCGATTGACCTTTTATCTTTCCTCTGCCTGTTCAAAAAGGAATGGCAGAAACAAAGCTACCTTGCACTGGGCGGCGTGGGAGAAAAAGCCCTGCTGCGTTTCCTCTCTGACCGTCCGAACATCAAGACCGTTTACCTCTGCCTTGACAGCGACCAAGCCGGAAACGACGCTTGCAGCCGCCTTGTGGAGCTTATGCCGGAGGGCTTGACCGTCCACCGTCTTATTCCCCTTTTCAAAGATTGGAACGAGGTGCAGACGCGCCGGGGAGAAATCGCGGACGGGAAGTATATCCGGGAAGCGATTTACGGCTTGAAAGAGCCGCCGCAGGAAGAAACCGTTGAGATTATCCGTATGAGCGAGGTGGACACACAGACCGTTGAATGGCTATGGGAGCCGTATATTCCCTTTGGGAAAGTAACCATTGTGCAAGGCAATCCCGGCGAGGGCAAGACCACCTTTGCCCTACGCCTTGCCGCCGCCTGCACCACCGGGCGGGAGCTTCCGAACATGAAGCCCCTGCCGCCGTTCAATGTGATTTACCAGACCGCCGAGGACGGGCTGGGCGATACCGTCAAGCCCCGCTTGATGGAAGCAGAAGCCGACCTTGACCGCGTACTTGTGATTGATGAAGCCAAGCGGGAGCTTACCCTCTCCGACGAGCGCATAGAAAAGGCAATCACGCAGAACGGGGCGCGTCTGATTATCCTTGACCCCATACAGGCGTACATGGGCGAAAAGACCGACATGAACCGGGCAAACGAAGTGCGCCCCATGTTCCGCCGCCTTGCCGATGTTGCCGAGCGTACCGGGTGCGCCGTTATCCTTATCGGACATCTCAACAAAGCTGCCGGAGGGCAGAGCGCATACCGGGGCTTAGGGTCTATCGACTTCCGCGCCGCAGCAAGGAGCGTCCTGCTGATCGGGCGCGTGAAGCGAGAACCGAATGTGCGCGTTATCGTCCATGACAAATCTTCCCTTGCGCCGGAGGGCAAGCCCGTTGCCTTTTGCCTTGACCCGGAAACGGGCTTTTCGTGGATAGGCGAATACGACATCACCGCCGACGAACTGCTGTCCGGCGCGGGCGGCAACAACGCCACCAAAACCGAGCAAGCCGAAAGGCTGATACTTGACCTGCTTGCAGACGGGAAAGAGCTTGCCAGCGAGGACATTGTAAAAGCCGCAGCCGAAGCCGGAATATCCGAGAGGACGGTACAGAACGCCAAGCGCAACATGGGCGGCATTTTAGGCGCAAGGCGTGTCGGCGGTCAATGGTACAACTTCATCAAGAAGAAGCAGCCACCCGAACCCGCAAGCTGAAAGTGCAAAACGCAGACCCTTTGCACTTTGCACTTTCGCACTTTCACGATAATTTGCGTCAATAACTCAAAAAAGCACTTGACAAAACGCTTCATGGGGCACGGCGGTCGATATTGCCCCCTATGTCGATCCGGTCACCGACTGGAACATCCCACTGACCCAGACGGAAAATCTCACCATGTCCAGCCGCCCGAAAAATCCCAAGCACGCCCGGAACAAGAACATCCTGGTCATCGGCGGCAGCGGCAGCGGCAAGACCCGGTTCTTCGTCAAACCCTCCCTCATGCAGATGCACAGCAGCTATGTGGTCACCGATCCCAAGGGTTAGATTTTAAGAATACAGAGAAAATAGGTCATTAAAAAATGAAGTATTTTCTGTGTGTTCTTATTTTTTAGCATTATGAAAGGAGCTGAGAAAATGGCTAAAGATAACAGAATAACAGCACTTTACGAGCGTCTGTCCCGTGATGATGAGATGCAGGGCGAATCCAACTCCATAACAAACCAGAAGAAGTATCTGGAAGATTATGCAGTGCAACATGGCTTTGGTAATATTCAGCATTTCAGTGATGATGGATATTCAGGAACGAACTTCAACAGACCGGCATTCAATTCTTTGCTGACAGAGATTGAAGCCGGCAGAGTGGGAACAGTGATCGTCAAAGATATGTCCCGATTTGGCAGAAACTATCTGCAAGTAGGTTTCTATATGGAAATGATGTTCCCTAAGAAAAATGTCCGTTTTATTGCAGTAAATAACGGAGTTGATAGTGCCAATCCGGCAGATAATGATTTTACACCATTTCTGAATATCATGAATGAGTGGTATGCAAAAGATACCAGTAAGAAAATCAAGGCAGTGTTCAAGGCAAAAATGCGAGACGGAAAACGTGTCAGCGGTGCAGTGCCTTATGGATATTACAGAAAGCCTGAGGATAAGCAGACATTGTATGTTGATGAAGTTTCTGCTTCGGTTGTCAGACGCATTTTTCAGTTTGCTTGTGATGGAATGGGTGCAACCGCAATAGCAGATACCTTGTCAGAGGATAAAATCCTTATTCCTTCGGCTTATGCGAGACAGAATCATCCTGAGGATTGCCAGTGTACGAATTACCATGACCCTTATACATGGAATGCTACAACAGTGGGCTATATTTTGAACAGACGTGAGTATTTGGGGCATACCGTTCTTGGGAAGACAACGAGGGATAATTTTAAGACAAAACGGAAAAGAATTGCAAATGAGGACGAACTGCTTGTCTTTTACAATACACATGAAGCTATCATTGATCAGGAAACATATGATAAAGCGCAGAGAATGAGAAAAAGGGTATCTCCAAGGCGAAACAGTGAAAAGCCTGCGCACAGGCTGTCAGGACTTCTTTATTGTGCGGATTGTGGAAGCAGACTGGCATATATCAATTCAAAGCCAAAAGATGGGAAATTATATGACAGCAATCAGGCATTCCGGTGTAGCCGGTACCACAATAAATATCATTCATGTACTGGTCACTATATCAAGGCAAGCACAATAGAAATGCTGATTTATCAGGCAACTAAGAGAGTGTCACAGTATGTCCTTAAAGATGAAAAAGAGTTTGTAGAACAGTTGAAAGCACAGTATGAATTGCAGTGTGAAAAGGATAATACAGATGATAAAAAAGAGTTGTTAGAAGCAAAACGTCGTATGATGGATTTGGATGATCTGATAAAAGGTCTGTATGAGAATTTCACACTGGGGCGATTGCCGGAGAGACAGTTTAACCGCCTTATGACAGAATATGACACCGAACAAAGTAGCCTAGAGCAGAGAATTTCAGAACTTGAAACTGCTACAGAACGTATATCCACTAAGGCAGTGCAGATTGATAAATTTGTGCGACTGGTTAAGAAATACCGAGATTTTGAGGAACTGACAACACCTATGCTTAATGATTTCATTGAAAAGGTTGTAATTCATGAAGCAGAGGGTGGCAGAACAAAAGACCGTACTCAGCAAGTGGATATTTATTTCAATTTCATTGGAAATTTTGTTCTTCCACTCAGCGAGGATGAAGTGAAAGCCTTGCAGTCAGAGGAAGCACGCAGAGCGGAAGAGATTGCTGAAAGAAAGAGAAAATCTTCTAAGAAATCTACGCAGAAAAGAAATCAGAAGCGTGCAGAGATCAAGGCAAAAGCAGAAGCTGGAGATCCTGAAGCTATGGCAGAATATAAAGCAATCCTTGAAAAAGGCAGACAGAACAACCGTAAGAGATCTGAAAAAATGCGAGAATTGAGAATGTCTGACCCTGAATATCGGGCGAAGATGGAAGAGAAAGAACGCTTGGCATTGGAAAGGGAAAAGAAACGTCAGGAGCGTGCTACAAAGAAGAAAAAGATTGCTTTGGCAGAATTAAAGGAGCAGGCAGAAAAAGGCAATCAGGAAGCCGTCAGAGAGCTTGAGGAGCGTAGAGCTATTGCAAGAGAACGTTCAAGGAAATCAGCAGAAAAGCGTAAGCAGAGAGCAGAAAATGACCCTGAATATGCGAAATATTTGGAAGAGAGAAATGCAGAATACAACAGACGGCATACCGCAAGAAGAAAGGAGCAGATGGAAGCCTTGAGAGCCAGAGCGGAAGCCGGAGATCAGGAAGCACAGAGTCAGCTTGCAGAGCGTAAACAGTATCAGGTTAGAGCCACAGTGAAGAGCTACAGAAAAATGCGTGAAGATGCATTGAATGGAGACCCTATTGCAAAAGAGAGATATGAAAAAACACTGGCTATGAGACGTGAAGCGTATCATTCAAAGAAAAGTGAACAGACAGCCTGACAATATGCATATGATCACGATACATTAGTTGCAGAATTGATGAGAATAAGCGAGAGCGATGCAATTATTGTATTAGCCAAAGAGATATGGTATTATATAGATAATTTAACAAATCGGAATTGACCGAGCTCTTTGAGAGAGGGATACTTCTTATCCGAAGGGTACGAAGGTGTAATTGAGAATGATTAGAACAATCAGAATTGTTTTAATATGTCTTAGATGCAGAAGGTGAACAAAAAATTGCTTATACTGTGAGAAGTTCGCAGCATGTGGCATGGCAGAGTAAAATTTTTAGCTATGAATTTACATATTAAGGTGTTCACTAAGGAGGATGTAGAAGATGATGTATAATAATTTTTCTATAGTTGATTATCAGAAATCTGAGGATGAAAATAAAGCTATTCAAAAACTGGCTGAACATAGAGACATTAAGCTGATGGTTAAAGAGATTGGCGAGAAATATGGAATAGATATTCAATCTACAGAAGGAAATTCACATTTGGGTGATTTTAGCTATCCCAAGGAAGATGAACAAAAGTTAATTGCTATTCTGGATAGGTATTTAAAAGATTAGCGCAGATAATAAATATTGGCAGATGATTGGAGGGAGCTGAGAATGGCTGAAAAAGGTTATGGAGAAATTAAAGCAAGAGCAAAAATTTTTCCAAGTGATATTGATAAATTCAGCGAGCAAGGGGTTGGCATAGCTTTAGTCCAAGCTAAAGCTTCTCCAAAAACGAAGCAAAGGGCTGAAGCAAAAGGGATAAAACTTTACGATGACCTTTCACCTGAAAAAGTTAAAGAAGTTCGTGAAAAAGTGAAAAAAGGGAAAACTGGAGGTAACAACAATGCTTGATATTACATTTTTCAAAAAACAAAATAATGATAATTTTGTTCCTTGTACAATAGAATTGTGTGATGAAGATTACAAAAAACTAATTGCTTCAAATTTCGCAAAAAGATTTCACTCTGAAAAACAATGCTTAATAGTGGAAGAAGAAGAATACTCTATCGATGCTGTGTATTGTGATGCTCTTGTTTTGGAGGAAGCTAAAGAAATTTGTAATAGATTACTGTTTGAAGAACTTGAGAAAGTACAAAATTACTGCAGTAAAATTGAAGGAGAAACTATAAACAAAAGCAAGTTGAATTTTATGTTTGTACTTAGAGACGTGCTAAGTAGTCTCGGCGAATGTCAGTATTTTTCATACGTTTGAAATAAAGGTGTTTTGTATAAACGTACAATCGGAATTTGACGGGGAGGTCTCATGAGGACAGAATATAAACACAATCCGCCCATTCCATATAGTCTGCATGATATGCGGGTCAAAAAGATTATAATTCAAGATAAGACAATAGCACTTGAATTTGAGGACGGATATGTAAAACTTACAGAACCTTTTGAACAGGTCGAGGGAAACATCACAATCGAAGGTGTGGATTTTGATTATACCTGCGTTATGTTGCAGAGCAAATGGGGAAACTATGGAAAATTCAACGGTGAGAAATTAGAACTGGAACACTTTATAAAGAGATACAAAAACTATAGCTTTGAAATTGTAGATGAATTATATGGGTATAATCAAGTATGAGCTCATTAATGCATTCAATCAGGAACCAGCGATTTTACAGGAGGATTTGGTTTCCCTGAAACTTGGCGTAAAAAAAAGAAATGGAGAACGTTTTGCAAAGGCAACGACATCTGATGGACGAACATTTATAAAAACCTTGTCGAAAAGCGGGGTGGAAAAAAGTTCGGTTGTCAAGATTCCCGCTTATGAAACGAAAGATAAACGGGATTCCATCATTTGTGAGTTGTCTGCCGATTTTGTTCAAGACGACATAGCAGATATGCTCGATATTTCACAGGGGACAGTTTCAAACGCACTTAAAAAGAGGAAAAATAAGAAAAAATAAATATAAATTTTGAAGCAGGAAACCTTTCCGGGTTCCCTGCTTTTCTTTTACCCATTTTCAGAAAGGATGATGTCTTTGAGCAAAACCGAGCCCAATTTCATGGAGCATTTGAAACCGCTGCTACCCGCAGGCGGTGACGCAAGCGAGCTGGAGACAGCGACCTAGGCGCTTGCCGGACTTTCCCCCGAGGACCGTAACCTCTTGGCCGCTGTGCAGGAGTCTCCCTTCCGCCTGACCACCCTGGAGCAGTTCCGGGAGTTTCCCGCTAACACGGAGTATTTCATCCTGGAGCCCAACATCCGCAAAGTGGAGGATGTGGGCTGACGCTATCTGGCACAGCATTTGGACGTCCTTCTGCCCCCGGCGCTGCTGGACGCCATTGATCCCGTTCCCTTCGGCAACCACGCCATGCAGAAGGAACAGGGGTGCTTCACCAGCAAAGGGTATCTCACCCTCTCCGGCGACGAGTGGAAGCATGAGCGCCCCAGGGAGAGACAGATAGAGAAAAGGCCCTCCATCAAGGACCGGCTGGAGCAGAGCCGGAAGGAATGTGCCAACCAGAGCAAGGCGCAGCCCCATCGGGAAAAGC
>OLQE01000797.1_pt1 | contig 21568 bp, 17 predicted proteins | sample 1643161 | NCBI WGS metagenome assembly OLQE01 (sample SAMEA3136650, study PRJEB25190) | human gut metagenome | reverse complement strand
ATTAACTGGATTCCGGAAAGCATCGGCAAAGGCCGTTTCGGTGACTGGCTGGAAAATGTACAGGACTGGGGCATCAGCCGTAACCGTTACTGGGGAACTCCGCTGAACATCTGGCAGTGTGAGTGTGGTCATCAGCATTCCATCGGAAGCATTGAAGAGCTGAAGTCCATGTCCGATAACTGTCCGGAGGATATTGAGCTTCACCGTCCGTACATCGATGCCGTTACCATCAAGTGTCCGAAGTGCGGCAAACAGATGCACCGTGTTCCGGAGGTGATCGACTGCTGGTTCGATTCCGGTTCCATGCCGTTCGCACAGCATCATTATCCCTTTGAAAATCAGGACCTCTTCAAACAGCAGTTCCCGGCAAAATTCATCTCCGAGGCAGTAGACCAGACCCGAGGATGGTTCTATTCCCTGATGGCGATCTCCACGCTGCTCTTCAACAAAGCTCCGTTCGAGAACGTTATCGTTATGGGTCATGTACAGGATGAGAACGGTCAGAAGATGAGCAAATCCAAAGGAAATGCCGTAGATCCGTTTGATGCGCTGAACACCTATGGTGCAGACAGCATCCGCTGGTACTTCTATACCGCCGGTGCGCCCTGGATCCCGAAGCGTTTCCATGGAAAGGCCGTAATGGAAGGACAGAGAAAGTTCCTGGGAACTCTGTGGAACACCTATGCTTTCTATGTACTGTATGCAAACATCGACAGCTTTGATCCGACCAAGTATACACTGGATTATGAGAAACTGTCTGTTATGGATAAATGGCTCCTCTCCAAGATGAACAGCATGGTAAACGATGTGGATAAGAATCTGGGAGCTTACAAGATCCCCGAGGCAGCCAATGTTCTCCAGGATTTCGTAGATGACATGAGTAACTGGTATGTACGCCGCAGCCGTGAGCGTTTCTGGGCAAAAGGAATGGAGCAGGATAAGATCAATGCTTATCTGACTCTCTATACCGCTCTGGTGACGGTTTCCAAGGCAGCCGCTCCCATGATCCCCTTCATGACCGAGGATATTTACCAGAATCTGGTACGCAAGGTTGACGCTTCCGCTCCGGAGAGCATCCATCTCTGCGATTTCCCGACTGTGGATGAGAAGCAGATCGATAAAGAACTGGAAAAAGACATGGATGAGGTTCTGGAGATCGTCGTTATGGGACGTGCCTGCAGAAATACCGCCAATATCAAAAACCGTCAGCCGATCGCAAATATGTTTGTGAAAGCTCCGGTAGCACTGCCGGCTTACTTCCAGGATATCATCCGGGATGAGCTGAACTCCAAGAAAGTTACCTTTACCGAGGATGTACGTGCATTCACTTCCTACAGCTTCAAGCCGCAGCTGAAGACCGTAGGTCCCAAATACGGCAAACTGCTTGGAGGCATCAAGAAAACACTTGCCGAGCTGGACGGAAACGCAGCTATGGATGAGCTCAAGGCAGACGGTCAGCTGACCCTTGACATCAATGGAGAAAAGGTCGTATTATTGGAAAGTGATCTGCTGATCGAGACCGCTCAGACAGAAGGCTATGTATCCGCTCAGGAAGGTGAGGTAACCGTTGCACTGGATACCAAGCTGACACCGGAGCTGATCGAGGAAGGTTTTGTGCGTGAGATCATCAGTAAAGTACAGACCATGCGTAAAGAGGCAGGATTTGAGGTTATGGACCGCATCCTTGTATATGCTGCAGATAATGAGAAGATCGCAGGTCTCTTAAAAGAGCATGCCGAGGAACTGAAAAAAGAGGTACTGGCAGATGATATCATTCTTGGTTCCGTTGACGGTTATACCAAAGAGTGGAACATCAACGGCGAGAATGTAACGCTTGGTGTAAAAAAGCAGTAAAATAGAGAGATCCGTGTGATAATACCCCGGCAGCCGCCGGGGTGTTACCGCACTACAAGAGATAAAAAAGGAGGCAGTCATGCAAAAATTCGACAAAAAAGCTTTTATTGCAGAAGTAAAAGATAATGTAAAGAAGCTTTACCGCAAAAATATCGAGGAAGCTGACAAACAGCAGATCTTCCAGGCCGTGTCTTATGCGGTAAAGGACAGCATCATCGATAACTGGATGATGACCCAGAAAGAATATGAGAAACAGGATCCGAAATACGTTTATTACATGTCCATGGAGTTCCTGATGGGTCGTGCCATGGGAAACAACCTGATCAACCTGACCGAGTATGATGAGGTAAAAGAAGCTTTGGATGAGCTTGGTTTTGACTTGAACGTCATCGAGGATCAGGAGCCGGATGCTGCTCTTGGAAACGGTGGACTGGGCCGTCTGGCAGCCTGCTTCCTGGATTCTCTGGCAACCCTGAATTATGCGGCTTACGGCTGTGGTATCCGTTATCGTTACGGAATGTTCAAACAGAAGATCGAGGACGGTTATCAGGTAGAGGTACCGGATAACTGGCTGAAAAACGGCAACCCCTTCGAGCTTCGCCGTCCGGAGTATGCCAAAGAGGTAAAATTCGGCGGTTATGTGCGTGTGGAATACGATGAGAAAAATCATCGCAACAACTTCATCCAGGAGAACTATCAGTCCGTTCGTGCCGTTCCCTTTGATATCCCCATCGTTGGCTACAACAACGGCGTGGTTAATACGCTTCGCATATGGGATGCGGAGCCCATCGTGGATTTCCAGCTGGATTCCTTCAACAAGGGTGATTACATGAATGCCGTTGAGCAGGAAAACCTGGCAAAGAACATCGTTGAGGTCCTCTATCCGGCAGATGAGCATTACGCAGGTAAAGAGCTTCGTCTGAAACAGCAGTATTTCTTCATTTCCGCAAGTGTACAGCGTGCAGTGGCACGTTATAAGAGAAAACATGACGATGTGCGCAAACTGTATGAGAAGGTAACGTTTCAGCTGAACGATACCCATCCGACCGTAGCGGTTGCAGAGCTTATGCGTGTCCTCATGGATGAGGAAGGTCTTGGCTGGGACGAGGCATGGGAAGTAACCACAAAGACCTGTGCTTACACCAATCATACGATCATGGCAGAGGCACTGGAGAAATGGCCGATCGAGCTGTTCAGCCGCCTGCTTCCGCGTATCTATCAGATCATCGAGGAGATCAACCGCCGCTTTGTGGAAGAGATCAAAGCAAAATATCCGGGCAACCAGGAGAAGATCCGCAAGATGGCGATCATCTATGACGGACAGGTAAAAATGGCTCATCTGGCGATCGCTGCAGGCTATTCCGTAAACGGTGTTGCTGCGCTGCATACGGAAATCCTGAAAAAACAGGAGCTGAGAGACTTCTATGAGATGATGCCGGAGAAATTCAACAACAAGACCAACGGTATCACACAGAGAAGATTCCTGCTTCACGGAAACCCGCTGCTGGCAAAATGGGTAACTGCTCATATCGGTGACGGCTGGATCACCAACCTTCCGGAGATCCACAAAATGGCTGTTTATGTGGACGATCCCAAGGCACAGCAGGAATTTATGAACATCAAGTATCAGAATAAGGTTCGTCTGGCAAAATATATCAGAGAGCACAATGGCGTCGAAGTAGATCCGAGATCTATTTTTGATGTACAGGTAAAACGTCTCCATGAGTACAAACGTCAGCTGATGAACATCCTTCATGTGATGTACCTTTACAATCAGATCAAAGATCATCCGGAGATGGATTTCTATCCGAGAACCTTCATTTTCGGTGCAAAGGCAGCTGCCGGTTATCGTCGTGCAAAGCTGACCATCAAGCTGATCAACTCCGTAGCGGATGTGGTCAACAATGATGCATCCATCAACGGAAAACTGAAAGTAGTCTTCATCGAGGATTACCGTGTATCCAACGCAGAGCTGATCTTTGCAGCCGCTGATGTATCCGAGCAGATCTCTACGGCAAGTAAAGAGGCATCCGGTACCGGAAACATGAAATTCATGCTGAACGGAGCACCGACTCTGGGAACCATGGACGGTGCAAATGTGGAGATCGTTCAGGAAGTCGGAAAAGAAAATGCCTTTATCTTTGGCCTGACCGCACAGCAGGTCATCGACTATGAGAACCATGGCGGCTACAATCCGATGGATTACTTCAATAACGACCAGGATATCCGTCGTGTCCTGATGCAGCTGATCAATGGTGAGTATGCACCGGATGACACCGAGAGATTCCGTGATCTGTACAACTCTCTTCTGAATACCAAGAGCAGCGACAGAGCAGATACTTACTTTATTCTGGCTGATTTCAAATCTTATGCAGCAGCCCAGTGTGAAGTAGAAAAAGCATACCGTGACGAGAAAGGCTGGGCACGGATGGCTATGCTGAATATGGCATGCAGCGGTAAATTTACTTCTGACCGTACCATTCAGGAGTATGTAGACGAGCTGTGGCACCTGGATAAGGTGATTATGCCTGAAAAATAAGAATCGCTCTAAACGGTTATAAAAAGTAAAAATGTCTGACTCCGGGTGGAAAATTTCACCCGGAGTTTTTCTGTATATTTGTCTGTGATTCGGTCAATCCTATCATTGAACAAGATCGAATAAGATGAGGTGAAGAATATGCAGAATATGAGAACAAGACTTTTTATGAAGAAACACGGTCCCGCTCTGGTTTTCAGCCTTTGTCTGGTGGGAGCGGCCGCATTTACCACGGTTTACACCCTGGATCAGGCGGAAAGCACAAAAGAACAGGAAGAGCAGACGACGGAACTGGAGAAAGAGGCCAGGATCCAGGATGCCAATGCGGCGAAAAAAGCCCGTCCTGTGGAAGAAACAGCTGCGGAGGAGCAGGATGCCAGAGTGAGTGGTTCGGATCTCATTGGAGAAGTCGTGGAGAATCCGGAAGATCTGGTGAAGCAGGTAACGGAAACAGATGAAGTGGAAGAGACCGGTGAAACGGCCAGTGTGGCTTCTTCCGGTGTGGAGGCAGCTGCCGGAAACATCGGAACGGTTCAGGCATCCGTGCAGTTTTCAGAGGATTCGTCTCTGGACTGGCCGGTGGCAGGAAATGTCCTGCTGGATTACAGCATGGACGGCTCTGTTTTCTTCCCGACGCTGAAGGTTTATAAGTACAATCCGGCGCTGATCATCGGCGCAGATATTGGAAGTCCCGTGGCAGCAGCCGCAAAAGGCATCGTGGATTCCGTAAAGGTGGACGAAGAGACAGGTACGACGGTGGCAATGAACATCGGAAACGGCTATGAACTGACCTATGGCCAGCTGAAAGAGGTCTCTGTAAAAGAAGGAGATGTCGTGGAAGACGGCGGTCTCATCGGCTATGTGAGCGAGCCTACGAAATATTACTGCGAAGAAGGCAGCAATCTCTACTTCAAACTGACAAAAGACGGCGCACCGGTGGATCCGTTCCTGTTTCTGGGAGAATGACGCAGAAGAAACGGACTTGCACAGGGAGGAACTTTTTGCGTATACTGTTATCAGAAAAAGAACTGCCTTACAATCCGCAGCCGCAGCATATCACAGGCAGTACCCGGGCATCCGGCCCGACAGGAAAAATACCAGACAGAGCGGCTGCTTCATAGATAGATGTGATGCCCGGGATAATATGGGCATCCTTACATAGAGCAGGGAGAAAGAATGGAGATACCATGGACAAAATGAATTATACCTACATCGTCCGCTGCAGTGACGGTACGCTCTACACCGGCTGGACCACGGACGTTGAGCGCCGTGTCAGAACGCACAACAGCGGCAAGGGTGCCAAATACACCCGCTCCCGCCTTCCTGTCACCCTGGTCTACTATGAGACCTACCCCACCAGACAGGAGGCCATGCGCCGGGAATGGGAGATCAAACAGCTGACAAGAGAAGAAAAAAAGAGACTGATTGCAGATTTTGTCTGAGACCGTTTTTGAAAAACATCCGCACCAGAAAGATCATCATCAAGTGGAAAAAAGACAGCAAGGTCTCCGGTTATCAGCTCCAGTACGCTAAAAATAAGAATTTTTACTACAGTAGAACTGCAAATATCAGTAAAAAAGCGACCTCTGCCACCCTTCGCTACGCAGGCAAATACTACGGTGCCTGGTCAAAGGTCAAATCCTGTAAGGTGGTAAGATAACAACAGCAAACGAGCCGCAGCACTTGTCAAAAACAGATGCTGCGGCTCATTTTTCATTATGCGGCTACAAAAGAATACATTACGATATAATGACAGAGGCTTCCGGCCATGACGAAGAGATGGAAGATCTCGTGAGAACCGAAGTTCTGGTGGCGGGAATTGAAGATCGGAAGCTTCAGGGCGTAGATGATGCCGCCCACGGTGTAGATGATGCCACCGGCCAGGAGCCAGCCAAAGGCTGAAGGGCTTAAAGAACTGAGGATCTCCGGCAAGCCCATGAGGCAGACCCAGCCCATGCCGATATAGATGATCGAAGAAAACCATTTCGGACAGGTGATCCAGCAGGCCTTGATCAGGATGCCTACGGCAGCGATAGACCAGACAATGATACACATCAGCGGTCCGACACCGTTACGGAGCGTTACCATACAAAGCGGTGTGTAGGAACCGGCAATAAGAAGGAAAATCATGATGTGATCCAGCTTCTGTAAAATCCGGTTGACACGGACAGAAATATCAAAAGAATGATAAACGGTACTGGCTGTATAAAGCAGGATCATACTGCTGATGAAGACGGTCATGGAAACGATACAGGCAGGATCTCCTGTCCGATGTGCTTTGACCAGCAAAGGAACAGCTCCGAAAACCGAGGCGACAGCGCCGATAAAATGAGTGATGGCACTTCCGGGGTCTTTCAGAAAAGGTTTTTGTGTTTCAATTGCGTGTGTATAAACAGCATCCATAATTGATTCCTCGCTTTCTATTTATGGGGCGGGACGATCTCCGGGAGTTGTCTGAAAATCGTCTCCGGATCAATAACTCTCCAAAATCCTAAACACAGTTTTTAATAATCCTGCACGTAGTAATTAAAACTATGTTATCTCATACGAGTATCATATACCAGTCTTCCGGAAAATGCAACCCCTTTTCATAAAAAAATCCCACAAAGAAAAAGTGCCGTGTTATAATGTAGCCATAACCGTTCAGACCATAAAATGCGACAGCAGCGACAGCGCAGGAAATGCGTGGTCGTAGTTTTTGTTCTGAACGTCTTGAATAGAAAAAGGAAGATTAAGCGATGGCAGATAAAAATTGGTCACAGATCGGTGATGAGATCGAGGATATGGTGCGGAATGCACTGGAAACCAAAGACTTTGGGCAATTGAGCCAGAATATTTCCAGAACCGTGGGGGAAGCCATGGAAAATGTGGGAAAGAGTGTTCAGAATGCCGTAAATAAAGCAGACGCGAAAACGCGGGAGGCGGCGGAAAAATATTCCGGCAGGCCGGGGACGTCAGCAGACCATACGGTTTACAGCGGGACAGTGGAAGGCAAAGGCAGCTCTTCCGGAAGACAGACTTCTTACGAATACAGCCGCTCCACCATGCGGTCTACCCGTTTTCAGCCCGGCTATGAGCAGGCACGGGAAAAAAACAGAAAGAATTTTCTCCGGGAGCGATTTAAAAATCCGGGTGGAATGACGGGAACCGGTGTGGCACTGAGCATCTGTGGTTATACATTCCTGGGGATCCTGGTGATCACACTTGGGATCACGATCCAGCTTCTCCTTCCGGACCATGTGCAGGCGGCAATGATCACAACCGGCGTTCTGGCTCCTTTTGTAGCAGGAAGTGCCTTTATGGCCTATAAAGGAAGCTCCCTTTTGGGACAGAGCCGCCGTTTTCGAAGATATGTGGAGGAATTGCGGGACAGAGAATTCTGTCAGATCCGGGAGCTTGCCGATGCTCTTGGAAAATCTGAGGATTTTGTAAAAAAAGATGTGGGGAAAATGATCCGGAAACGGCTTTTCCTTCATGGACATCTCGACAAAGCCCAGACCTGTCTTATGGTGACAGACTCCGCCTATGAACAATATCAGACAGCGGAAAAGCAGTTGGAAGAGCGTCAGAAGGAAGAAAAACGAAAAGCCGAGGAAGCGGAAAAATTCGGCAGGCGCAAAGACCTTCCGGAGGAAGCGAAAAAGACGATCGCTGCCGGAAGAGCCTACCTGGAAGAGATCAGAACCTGTAATGACCGTATTCCAGGCGTGGAAATCTCTGAGAAAATTTCCCGGCTGGAGCTGGTGATCTCCAAGATCTTCAATCGCGTGGAACAGCATCCGGAGCTTGTGGATGATCTGGGAAGATTTATGGATTATTATCTTCCTACGACGGTGAAACTGTTAAAGGCTTATGAGGAACTGGACGGACAGCCTTCCCAGGGAGAAAATATCGTCAATTCCAAGAAAGAGATCGAGGATACGCTGGATACGATCGATCAGGCCTTTGAAAAATTGCTGGACAGCTTTTTTGAGGAAGCGGCATGGGATATCTCATCGGATATTTCCGTCCTTCACAACATGTTTGCCCAGGAAGGTCTGACAGAGAGCGATTTTGACAAAGTAAAAGTGAAACGATAAAGGAGAAGAAAGATGAGCGTGGATTTAAAAGATTTGGAAGCAACACCGACTTTGAGCCTGGATCCTTTCGGAGAGATGGAAAAAGAGGCGGAAGTACCGGCTGCACCTGCTCCGGAAACGGTAAAACCGGCCTTTGACGAGAGCATCTTAAATGATGACGAGCGGAAAATGGTGGACAATTTTGTGAAACAGATCGATCTGACCAACAACAATATGATCCTCCAGTACGGAGCCGGAGCCCAGAAAAAAATGGCTGATTTTTCCGAGGCAGCCCTGGAAAATGTCAAGACAAAGGACCTCGGTGAGGTAGGTGATATGCTCTCCAGCGTGGTGACGGAGCTCAAGAGCTTTGATGCGGCGGAAGAGCAGGAGAAAGGCTTCTTCGGTTTCTTCAAAAAGAATGCCAACAAGCTGGACACCATGAAAAACAAATATGACAAGGCAGAGGAAAATGTCACAAAGATCGTGAAAGCGCTCCAGAATCATCAGGTTGTTCTGATGAAAGACATTGCGATGCTGGATAAGATGTACGAGCTGAATAAAACGTATTTCAAAGAGCTTTCCATGTATATTCTTGCAGGCAAGAAAAAGCTTCAGGAGGTCCGGGAAAATGATCTGAAGGAACTGGTGGAGAAGGCAGAACGCAGTGGTCTTCCGGAAGATGCTCAGGAGGCCAAGGATCTGGACAGCTTCTGCAACCGATTTGAGAAAAAGCTGCACGATCTGGAGCTTACCCGTATGATTTCTCTTCAGACAGCACCGCAGATCCGTCTGGTTCAGGGAAATGATACACAGATGGTGGAAAAGATCCAGTCCACGGTGGTAAACACCATTCCTTTGTGGAAAAGTCAGATGGTTTTGGCTCTTGGTGTGGAACATTCCCGTCAGGCGGCAGAGTCTCAGAGAGAAGTCACGGATATGACGAATGAGCTCCTGAAGAAAAATGCACAGACCCTTAAAATGGCCACCATTGAAACAGCCAAAGAGTCGGAGCGCGGCATTGTGGATATCGAAACACTGAAACAGACCAATGAATCCCTGATCTCTACCCTGGATGAAGTCCTGAAGATCCAGGCCGAAGGTCACGAAAAACGCCAGGCTGCCGAGGCAGAGATGCAGCGCCTGGAAGGTGAACTGAAAAACAAGCTTCTGGAGATCAGAAGATAACGATTTTTAAGCTGCTCCGGAAAAACTCCGGAGCAGTTTTCCTGAAAAAGAAATCAAGGAGGACAAACGATGAACAAGAGAACACACACACCGGTGCTGGCCGGCCTTTTATTTCTGTTTCTTGCGGCAGCTCTGCTGATCTGCCCGGGAAATGTGAAAGCAGCAGGAAAGACACCAGTAAAGAACACGACGATCCGGCTTTCCAAAACCGTTTTTACCTACAACGGGAAAGTACAGAAACCGGCGGTAACGGTCACTTATCGGGGAAAAAAGCTGAAAGTCAGGAAAGACTATACACTGACCTATTCCAAAGGCCGGAAAAATCCCGGTTTCTATACGGTAACGGTGAAAGGAACGGGCAGCTATACCGGAACGGTGAAGAAAACCTTCCGCATCAATCCTGTTGGTGCCAGGCTGGCGACCATGACAAGCCCGGCCGGCGGAACCACACTGAAGCTGACCTGGAAGCGTCCTTCCAGGGCCATCTCCGGTTACCAGATCCGCTATTCCACTCGGAAGGATTTTAAGAGCGCGAAGGTGCAGACCCTAAGCGGAGCCACGAAATTGACCACGACCTTAAAACGCCTCAAACCGGGAACACGCTATTATCTGGAAATCCGGACCTTTTACCGGTATACGAAGATAAAATCCACCTACTCCGCCTGGTCCAGACTGACAGCCAAAACCACAGCAAAGAAAGCAGGCTCCCCGAGCAATGGCAATACCAACAACGGCAATACAAACAACAATGGAAATGCCGATCCCCTGGGTTTTCTGAATGAAACCTATGCTTCTCTCAGGAAAAAAACGGGAGAAACCTTTGAAATTTATGTTACCAACAAAATTCAGAGCGTTGATTTTTCAAAGTCAGATGTTGTGATGCAGGTCAATAAAGGGTCGAAGTATTTCTTCTATTTTACAGCGATAAATCCTGGAAAAACGTCCATTACCTTTACCGATATTTATGGACAGAAAATTTCTTCTTCTGTGACGGTTACAGAGGAGACTTACCAGGATGGGAAAACAACCGAAATGGATTCGGCAAAATACAATGCCAATCTTCCGGTACCGAAAATTCAGAGTGTTGATTATAGTGAGTACTATATAGGTGTGAATTGTCCGGGAACCTTTTCTGCTTCTGATCCCTATAGCGGCTATGAAGGCTGGCTCAGCGAGACACGGAATTTTGACCGGTATCTGGAATATGATTCCACAGATAGCGACTGGAACGGCCAGGGCTATGGAAAACTGTCCTTCTTTTCCAATTATGACCGGAGCGGAACCACCTATTATCTGAAAGTTCGTTCCTTCAAGCTGAATGGGACGACGAAAATCTATGGTCCCTGGAGCAGCATTAAAACGGTGTCTGTGGGAAATTATCGCGTGGCAAGCAGTGCGAAGGCAAAGTATTCTTATAAGTTCTATTTCCTGGATACGGCTGGTATCGGGCTTTATGGAGGTGTGTCAAAGGCAGTGTATATTCAGACGGATAATCCGGATCCGAATTCCATCCAGCTGCTCTCGAATGGAAAAACCGTGTTGATCAATCTTTCCAACTTGGGCGGTGGGCAGTATTACGATGATATCGAGTATCTCAATGCGGATGATTATGATCATTCGCTTCACAAAGTAAAGGGCGGTTATGTAGGAGAAGTGGAATTTGAAAAAGCAGGAAATTATGATGTGGAAGTCCGCGAGATCCATAAGGAGGGCTATGTAACAGCCAAAACACTGCACTGGACCGTGAAGGACTATAACACGGACTTATATGCCTGGATGGATCAGATCATTGCCGCCAACACGAATTCCTCGATGACATCTTTTGAAAAAATGGATGCGGTCTGCGAGTATCTTACATCCGAAGATCGCTTCAGCTATCACACGATGAGTAATGGCAAAACGGTGACGCTGGCTTCGATCCCAAACGGCCCCTGTTTCTTAAGTCACCGTTGGAATTCTTACGTTTCTCCCAGTATGCTCTGTGTATTTGCTGAACGGATCGGCGGTTTTGATAAGATTCATAACTGCTATGGGGATTATGCGGTTGGATCATCCGAATGGAGTTATACGCACTATTACGCAAAACTGACAATCGGAAGCGAAGATCGTCTGTATGCGGTCTGCCCGTTATCTTTTACCGGAGAAATCGGGGAAGTAAAGAAGATTGATTTTTCCAATACCAAGGCGTTGCGCCCGGCCAAATAGAATAATAAAAAGCAGATTATGATGATTTTTATATTGCAGGGAAAATGATGGGATTCTCTCGAATCGCCGGCAGTCCTGAGAATGATTGCAGAAAAAATCGGCGGCTTTTCAGCCGGTATAGTCTTTATTCTGCTCATGATGTACGGTCTTCCGGAAATCTCTGGGGGACATATGAAACTGCTGGCGAAAACAGCCGGAAAAAGAAGAGGCATCGTGGAAGCCGCAGGAGAGGGCGATCTCTGTGATGGAGTAGCTGGTGGTACAGAGCATTTCCACGGCCATGCGGAGCCGGTGGTTGAGAAGGTACTGCTTGGGTGAAAGCTTCTCTTTTTCCATAAAGATCCGGTAGAGATAGGTCCGGTCAATGCCGGTGTAGCGGGCTGCATCGGAGATACGGACGGGATAGGCATAGTTGTTTTCCAGATATTCTTTTGCTTTCTGAAGGTAGATCTGGGTGGGTTCCTGAGAAGTCTCAGGAACCTTTTTTTTCATAAAGGAAAAGAGCGGCAGAAGATTTCCAGCGGCAGAAAGCTGATCTTCAGGGCTCTGCAGAAACGTTTCGCAGAGTTTTTTCATCTGGTCCGTGAGAAGCGTGACAGATTCCGGTGCTTCATTCCGGAAGACGAAGGTATCGGAAAAAACCGTCCGGCTTAAGATTTCAGAAACCGCTTTTCCATCAAAACCCACCCAGGCGTAGCTCCAGGGTTCCGCCTCATCTGCCTGATAATACGTCACTTCCCCTGGTAGAATGAGAAAAGCGTCTCCGGCGGAAAGAGAATAGGTCTGCCCCTTGTACTGATAAATACCACGTCCGTTTAAAATGACGTGAAGCAGATAGTGAGGCCGCACAGCGGGACCGTAAGCGTGTCTTGGTGAGCAGTTTTCACTGCCACAGAAATAAACATTGAGATAGGACTGGTGCCGGGTTTGCTTTTCTTTCATATTCTTCTCCTTTTCGTATTGTAAAATAGTCACATCCCTTAAGCAATCGATCAGAATGGCTTTGTAATGGAAACATAGGGAAGGCTTGTACGAACGTCAGAATACAACATTTTAACAAGTTTTCTGCACAAACAGGATAGTTGTTTTCTGAAGAAGATTATACAATGAATTCATCAGAAAAAACAGAGAAAAAAGGAGGAGCCGCAATGAAAATCACTTTTATGGGAGCTGGAAGCACGGTTTTTGCAAGAAATGTACTGGGAGACTGTATGTGTACTCCGGCCCTGCAAAATTGCGAGATCGCACTTTATGACATTGATGAGAAGCGCCTGGAGGATTCCAGGATCATTCTTTCTGCCATCAATCAGAACGTAAACGAGGGAAGATCCGTCATCAAGACCTATCTTGGGGTGGAAAACAGAAAAGATGCTTTACGGGATGCAACATTTGTTGTAAATGCGATCCAGGTGGGTGGTTATGAGCCCTGTACCGTGACAGATTTTGAGATCCCGAAGAAATACGGTCTGAAGCAGACCATCGCAGATACACTGGGAATTGGCGGGATCATGAGAGGACTTCGGACGATCCCGGTACTGGAAGGATTTGCAAGAGATATGGAAGAGGTTTGTCCGGATGCCCTTTTCCTGAATTATTCCAATCCGATGGCCATTCTGACCGGTTATATGCAGCGTTATACAAAGATCAAAACGGTGGGCCTCTGCCACAGTGTACAGGTCTGCTCGGAAACGCTTCTGAAGGAACTGGATATGGAAGATAAACTGGAAGGAAGAACGGAACTCATTGCTGGTATCAATCATATGGCATGGCTTCTGGATATTCACGACAGAAATGGTGCAGACCTTTATCCGGAAATCCGTAAGCGTGCAGAAGCGAAGAATACTTCTGGAGAAAAACACAATGATATGGTTCGTCTGGAGTATATCCGTCATCTGGGGTATTACTGCACGGAGTCCAGTGAGCACAATGCAGAGTACAATCCCTGGTTCATCAAATCCCGTTATCCGGAGATGATCGAGGAATTCAATATTCCGCTGGATGAGTATCCGAGACGCTGTATCAAACAGATCGAAGGCTGGGAAAAAGAGAGAGAGGATATTCTCAAAGACGGCAAGATCACACATGAGCGCAGCAAAGAATACGCTTCTTATATTATGGAGGCCGTTGTGACCAATCAGCCGTACAAGATCGGCGGAAACGTCCGGAACGACGGTTATATCGAGAATCTGCCTTCTGATGCCTGTGTAGAGGTTCCCTGCTATATTGATGGAACCGGTGTTCATCCCACAAAGGTTGGCAAGCTTCCTGCTCATCTGGCAGCTATGAATGCTTCAAACGTTGGCGTTCAGCTTATGACCATCGAAGCCGCAGTCACAAAAGACCGCAAAAAGATCTACCAGGCAGCCATGCTGGATCCTCACACTGCCGCAGAACTTAACATTCACGATATCATCAGCATGTGTGATGAACTCATCGAAGCCCATGGTGATTATATGAAAGAATACAAATAAGCAAAAAACACCCCGCAAAATTCTGCGGGGTGTCGTTGCATCAGCGGATAACCGTTTTCTTCGCTGCACTCCATGTGGAGTAGTAAGTTTTTTTGCTTACCGTCTTATAGGTACGCATACGAACTGTATAGGTCTTTCCTTTTTTCAGGTTCTTGATCACAGATTTGACAGCAGATTTGTTTTTTACCCGGATGGTTTTGGAAGAACTGCCGATGGTATATCGGATCTCATAGCCGGTTACATTGGAAGACTTTTTCCATTTCAGGGTGATGGCTCTGGAACGGCTGGTACAGCTGGTGATGACAGGAGCGGCAAGACGGACGGTCTTAAGAGTCGTTCCGGTTCCTACGCTGCTTCCTTTATAGGCTTTTACCATGTAGGTGTACTGGGTTCCGTTGACGAGGCTCTTCTTATCCACATAGGAAACGGTGCTGCCTTTTTTGATCGTAGCGATCTTCTTCCAGGTCTTGCTGGTGCCGGTCTTGCGGTAGATGTAGTAACCACCTGCCTGGTTTACCTTGCTCCAGGTGACTTTGATCCCACTGGCGGTGTTGGATACACTTTTCAGTTTGGTTTTGGCAAGGGTGACTTTGTTCGGAGTCGCCGGAGACACTGGGGAGGAAGATGTTTTAATAGCAGCAGATCTTAAGGCATCATTTCCATAGGAAGCGATGTTGATCCTTTCCCATTCTGCCGTTGTTCCCTTGTAAATGACGGATCTCAGTCCGGAACAATTCTCAAATGCACAGGTATCAATTCCTCTTATAGTATTTGGGAGGGTAATTGTTTCCAGATAGTAACATTCTTCAAATGCACTCTGCGGAATGGTGATCATGCTGGAAGGGATCTCAATGGTTTTGATGGCTGTTCCTTTAAAACAGTTCGTGCCCATGATGCGAAGATTGTTCGGAAGTTTTACATCCTGCAGGAAAGAACAGTCGCGGAAAGCATAGTTGCCAAGCTGAATAAGATTGACTGGGAAATTTACGGTTGTCAGACTGTGGCATCCATCAAATGCATAATTTCCAATACGGGTAAGTGTACTTGGGAAACTTACATTTGTTAAACTTACAAGGTCATCAAAGACAAATTCATCTATGGATGTGATTCCTTCCTCTATGATAATGCTTTTGATGCTGCTTTCATAGTTTCTCCATGGCAGGTTATCTCTTGAAATGCTGCCGGAACCGGATATCCTGAGTTCCTGTGTGGCACCGTCATAAGCCCATTTCAAACTGGCTCCGAAAGTGCCGGAGATCGAATTTACATGGAAATAACAGGTTCCGCCTTCATAATTGGTGGTATAATATTTTACAGTATAGGTACCAAAATCACGAGGAGTATGTCTGTCGAAAATCGTCCAGTTTAAGGTCGGAGCAGTCATGTCTGAAAGATATCCGGAATTGTGAGATATTCTGGTTCCTCTTGGTCCATAAACATCACAATAGTATTGGGATAAGAAATCTTTTGTGTTATTGCTGAGAAAACGCTTCACTGTCAGAGGGATCTGAATCTCTTCATTTGCATCGAAAACACTGTCCGGAAATGACGGATCAATGGAGATCAGTCCCTTGTAATAATAGCTTCTTGCACTTACTGACAACGATGCTCCGCATACAGCCAAAAGAAGCAGACAGGTTGTAAGGATCATTTTTAATGTCTTTTTCATATGGTTCCCCTTTCATTATAAAGTAATGTTTGCCGGTAAACAAAAGCATTTTTGCAAAGCCCCGATAAAAACACCTCTCTTTCTGTTTTTTGCTATAAAGATAACGGTTCAGATCCCATCTCGATTCTGTTTCGCTTCCTTTTGATGTGATTCTCACCATCGTTCACGCAGGCAAGGATGCTTCACACGTTCAACGGAAAATCTGCCTGGTTCTGAATCATTACCAATCCGTGTGTTTTCAGAATAAAATTTCCTCATCTTCATCGAAAAGTTTGTCATTGATCTCAAACAGAGGCAGTCCGTGCAGCAGGCCGTAGTAAATGATGGCATCCCGCTTCAGCTTCGGATAAAGCTGAGCCATGCCGCAGAGCTTCAGCAGCTCCTGGGTTTCTTCGACACTGGCATCCAGACCGAAGCAGAGACACAGCAGACGGTTTCTGGAGGGGTTCCGCCGGCCGGCGAAGATCTGATGCAGATAGATCTCGCTCATGCCTGCCTGTTTTGCAAGAGAAGCCTTTGAAATATTTTTCCGCTCAAAGAGCCGGTTTAACAATTCCGCTACATTTGGATTTACAAACTGTTTCTGATTCTGTGAAAGAAACTGGTTCAAGTCCGGTGCATTCATCAATTCCTGCTGTAAATTGTCTGTATTCTTCTTTTCCATATTCGCACCTTTACAATAATTGTTGGTTAAGTTAAAATAGTCTAAATAGTATACTCAAATTTTAGTATACAAAAAAAGCTTCTGAAAAACAATATGCACGCCGCATAGTGATGAGGATAAAAAGTATGGATCTTTACGATAGCCTTCTGGCAGCGATCGGTAATGAATTTGATATTATGACACAGATCAAAAAAAGTGCACGAGGCGAAGTTTTGCTTGTGCGCCATAAGGAAAACGGCACCCGTTATATATTCAGACATTTTGAAGGAAGCAGTGAAGTCTATAAGAAGCTTCTTGGAATTTCCGCACGGAATCTGCCGCAGATCATGGAAGTTGGGGAAAAAAACGGCAGGACAGTCCTGTTGGAGGAATACATACAGGGAGATACGCTCAGTGAGGTTCTGAAGGGAGGACTTCTGAGTACTGCAGAGGCGAAAAAGATCGCCAGACAGCTGTGTTCCGCATTGTGGATCCTTCATTCTATGGGGATGGTACATCGGGATGTGAAACCGGATAATGTCATCCTGCGAGGGAAAGAAGCGGTATTGATCGACTTTGATGCATCCAGGATCTATAAAAATGCCGTTCAGGAGGACACCCAGGTCCTTGGAACTACCGGTTTTGCAGCACCGGAGCAGTACGGCCTCTCCCAGTCGGACGGACGCGCAGATATTTATGCGCTTGGTGTCCTGATCAATGTTATGCTGACGGGAGAACATCCGTCCAGAAAGCTCGCCGGCGGCAGAATGGGCAGGATCGTGCAGCGTTGTACGATGGTAAATCCGGAAAAAAGATACAAAAATATCCTTCATCTGATGGAGGCATTATAACAGGAGGAAACAAATGAGTAAGAAGTGTGTGAAATGTGGACATCCGCTTCCTGAGGATGCGTCTTTTTGCCCCTGCTGTACGGCAGTTCAGGCAGAAAAACAGGAGATCCATACACCGAGACGGTGGAAAAAGAAGGCTTTGGTAGCTGCCGTAGTTTTGCTGATCCTGGCAGGAGCAGGTGCTGTTTTTTCTATGTATCACAGACCGGTGGCTTATGAGGCGAATGCCCAGATCGTCTATCCGGATAAGGATCATTCCTACAAGCTTCTGCTGACTTATTCGGAGTCAGATGGCATGGCTGGTCAGGCCCAGGGAGATCGGACGGATCTGCTGGCGGATGGTCTGGACAGTGCCCTTCCCTGTCAGCTCTATGTTTTAAATGAAGAAACAGGGGAAGTGGCCTGGGAAGAATTTGCGGAAAAAGTGAAATCCTGTGAGGTAGAGACCGTGCCACAGGAAAACGCAAAGAAACTCGAATACATGGAACCGGCTCACGACGAGAACTTTCCGAATGCAGCCTATGTTTCGAATCTTCATTTTATGGCTGATACCGGAAGCAATGATATCTTCTGGAAGCTGATGATGGAAAACGGCGATACCATTTCTCTGAAAACCCGGCTTACGATCGAAAAGCAGGAGGTGGTTACTTACCGTCCGGAAGATACGCCCATGGAGACTACCGAGGAGCTGAATACCCTGCTGGCTTCCATTGAAAATGAGGTGTCTTCCGACACGCCGGTTTATCTCTATCTTCCGGCAGTGACTTACGATGGAGAGATTACATTTGGTGACCATGTCTGGCAGATTTTCGGAAGTACGGATGGAGATGCGGCTACTACTTTTACCGGGACTATCCATGTAAATGGAAAGAACGGAAATTATGGGATCGTGTCCGGCATCCGTTTTGAGGGGAACTCCGGAACCGGATTGAATGCGAACTGCTTTGTCCTGCTTTCCGGATGCAGTTTCAGCGGTTGGGATATTGCAGCCATAGCCCAGGACGGGGCCTGGGTCAGTGCATCGGACTGCACTTTTACAGACAACGGGACGGCTCTGAAAATGAATACCAGCATTTCCTATGGCAGCTCGCCCGACTTTCTGAATAATACGTTTACCGGAAACGGAACTGCCGTCTGCATCGACTGCCTGCCGGGAAATGAGATCCTGAACTTTGCCGGAAGTATTTTCTCAGGAAACGGAACGGATATTGAGAATAAGACGAAGCATACGGTGGATACAGCGAATGCTGTTTTTGAGTAAAAAAAGAAAATCTATGCAGCCAGTTAATTGTTTTCCAGGTGGATTTGTTTACACTTGATATAGCAGTTCCGCTATAACAGGTTATTGTGCGGAACAAACAAAGGGGGAAAAAGAGATGCAAAAGAGATCATGGAAACAGATGCTGGTATTACTTCTTGCCGTATGCCTGTTTTCTACCGTGTCACCGGAACTGGTGTCCAGTGCAGCCAGCACACAGAAGGTGCAGATCAGTGCCCGTAAAATGACATTGATCAAAGGTCAGAAAAAGACCTTAAAACTCAAGGGAAACAGAAAAAAAGTCAAATGGTCATCCACAAAAAAAGCAGTTGCAGCCGTTTCTGCAAAAGGTGTTGTGACAGCCAGAAAAGCAGGTACCACGGTGATTAAAGCCAAAGTGGGAACGAAAACTTATTCCTGTAAGGTTATCGTAGAAGCACCGAAGCTGAATAAAACCTCGATCACACTGAAAGAGGGAAGCAGCTGTCAGCTGAAAATGCTCGGTACCAGACAGAAGGTAAAATGGAGCAGCTCCGCCAAGTCGGTTGTAACCGTAAGTGCCACCGGAAAAGTGAAGGCAAAACAGGTGAAGAAAGACAGAAGCGCCAGAATTACCGCTTCTGTCGGAGGAAAAAAATACAGCTGTAAGGTTCTCGTAAAAGATGTAAAAGCTGCGACACCGGAAACGGAGGCACCGAAGCCGTCCCAGCCGGAAACCGAAGCACCGAAGCCATCCCAGCCGGAGACCGAGGCGCCGAAACCATCCCAGCCGGAGCCGGAAGCACCGAAGCCGCAGGCAACAGGTTTTGCGAGACTGAAGGATTATATCCTTACTTTCGGAAAAGAAAACACAGCCGGTAATTACTTTATTAATATGAAGAATCTGTATAAAGGAACCAATTATACTTATGGAATCGTTTATAATCGGGTAGAAGATCAGCTTGAGTTTCTGTTTTTGACAGAATCCAGCAAGGACAAGAGCAGTATGACCATGTATGTCATGGAAAATCCTGTTTCTGCACCGACAAATTACCTTTTCCTTATGAAGAACCTGAGCGGTGGTTTTGAAGTAAAAGCAAATCTGAATCCGGCAACCTATGACGGAGAGAGCAAGATTGCTTTCCAGGTAGAAAAATCCGTTGGCGGAGCACCCTATCAGGCGATCAATGATCTGTCAAATGCAACATTGCAGGCAGGCTTCGCAGGCTGGTCCAAACTTCTGGATTATGCAGGAATCACATTTAAAGATCTTGGCTTTGTCGCATACACTGGCTGAGCAGATATGCGGACTGTGATATAAAAAACGAGGGGACAGATGTTTCTGTCTCCTCGTTTTTTTACAATGATTATGAAACCAGCAGTTTTCTTACTTTTGGATTAGCCGAAGTATCTCTCTAAGAGTCCTTTGAATGCTTTTCCGTGTCTGGCCTCGTGTCTGGCCTCGTCTCTTGCCATCTCATAAGTCACTTCGCTTCGCTCGTGACTTCAAAACCTTTGTATTATAAAGGATTTCTTATCTTTTATAAGAAACACAGGTGTCTCCAAAAGTAAAAGAAAAATCCTAAAAAATGTGTCCCCAGAACACAGGAAAGGGCGACAAAAATGACAAAAACACAGGATTTAGGAATATCTCAATTACCAAACGGAAACTGGTGCTATCGTTTCACAAAAACAGTTGATGGGAAAAGAGTAAACCGCAAAGGCTCAAAAGATGAAGCGGGAAACCCTTTGAAAACAAAGCGGGCAGCAGCACAGGCAAAAGCGATTGCAGAAATGCGTTTTGAAGCAAGTCTGAACCAGAAGCCAGAACACCGCATGACTTTTGGAGAGGTTTACATGGAATATTGCGAACAGGGGCGCAGCGGAAAAGCATATTCCACGATAAAGAAACAAAACAGCTTATGGAAAAATCATCTTGAAGAAAAATTCGGTTCACGCTATGTTGACAGCATTTCTGTTGCAGAAGTAAATGATTATCTTTCTTTTCTGTATTACACTGAGGGACGCGCTTATAAGTATGTAGAGGGATTTTTAAAAATGTTCTATCTGATATTCGGACAGGCGTATTCCCGCAATTATTTAGATGTAGATGTATATAACAAATTATGCGTAAACAAAGATGTTCGGATTCGTATGCCGAAAATGAAGATTGATGAAGATACCGAAATTGTAGCATTCAGCAAAGAAGAAACAGAACGTCTTGACACTTATTTTCAAGGCACAAATGCAGAAACCGCTTATCTGTTGGGAAAGTGCTGCGGCTTGCGTATCAATGAGTGTTACGGCTTAAAATGGGAAAATGTTGATATTGAGAACGGCAGAATAACTATAGACCGACAAATGCAGTATCAAGATGGCTTGATTAAACTTGTACCGCTGAAAACGCGCAACGCGCGGCGTGTAATCTATATGAGCCAGAAGCTAAAAGACTATTTCACTTCATACATAAATGATATTTGGAAAGAGTGCATGGAAAATTCTGATAAATGCGTCATGACGGGCAAAAAACCTGCTAAAAAGGAGAAATAAGATGGGCGCGCCGCGTGTAACGCCGCAAGAGATTGTAGAAATGCATCGACTTTATGCGAAATTAGGAACTTATGCCGCTGTTGGACGTGAAATAGGAAGAAGCGGCTCAACTGTTGCTAAGTACATAAAAATGCAAGACGTTTCACTGAATATACGTCTTGCGGTTAATAATTTAATGCAAACTGTATAAAGATAGGGGCGGGAAATTATTTCGCCCCTTTGTTTTTTGATGTATAATAGAGTTAAACAAATCGGGATTTGTCTGCGAAAAGCCCATAAATAAGCGGATGTTAATATGTATTGCTT
>OLQE01000794.1_pt1 | contig 21599 bp, 13 predicted proteins | sample 1643161 | NCBI WGS metagenome assembly OLQE01 (sample SAMEA3136650, study PRJEB25190) | human gut metagenome | reverse complement strand
TACCATACATTATCCTTAAAATATATAGTAGAAATTTAATTTATTCTATACTAGTGCCGAAGGAAATTTTGAAAAATTCTATTTCCCATTGATAAGAGAAGCTTTTAGAATGACGCGTCAAAAATAAAATTCTAAAAGTACCTTTCACTTTATTTATGGGGACGCAATGCGGGCCATCTGCTGAAAACTTTTTTGATTTTTCAAAAAATATCCTCCCACTTTGGTTATGGGGTCTGAAAACATCAAAACTGCCGAAAGAATTTTAAAATTTCTCAAAAAATATCCTCCTACTTTGGTTATGGGGTCAGAAATTACCGAATCTGCCCATGTTTTTTGAAAAAATTTTTATTTTTCAAAAATCCAACTAATTTTCCCCTCTACTTCTCTTATGGGGTCTCGCAGAAAGTACTTTGGTGAAAATTTTTCAAAATTTATCCTTCTACTTTTCTGGTGGGGACGGAAAAAGCATGATTTGGTGTGATTTCCATAACTTTTTTTAATATGTCCCTCTACTTTTTAGGTGGGGACGGATTTTTCAAGTTTCAACGGCGATTTTGAATAACATTTTTAATTTTTATACATAAAAAAAGAAATGCCATGATCAACTAACTTTTCATTTAGTCAATCAAGACATTTCTATTTTTTCACTTATATTCTGTTGTAAGTAATCCCAGAGCAAGTTCCACCATGTTTAACGAAAATGATTTTATCATTATTCTTACATTGTCACTTGCTGGAGATTACGATTTCCCCAGGCCCACGCTTAATATCGTCTTTGTAGGTTAGAGCAAGTTCCACCGTGTCAGACAATAACTCATTTTCATGAATTCTGTCATCACGAACTTGCTGGGGATTCAACTCCCCTGACCCTCGAAAAATAGCTGTTCTATCTTTGGTTCCTGACGTCACAGTCTTGCAAGCAAGGGAAGATTACTCATATCTATAGATTGTTTTTCAGTTTATCGCACAAACTTTCTAGTGTTTTTTCTCTTACTGAAACTTTTAATTCGCACTCCCAAACAACAATTATATGCCATCCCATTTTCGTGAGTAATTCATTATTCTTTTTATCCCGTTCTACAGTATTCTCTATTTTTTCTTTCCAAAAATCCTGATTACTTTTCGGCCATACAAAATATTTACAGCCATCATGTTTGTGCCAAAAACATCCATTAACAAATATTACTGTTTTATATTTTGGCAAAACGATATCTGGTTTTCCTGGAAGTTTCTTATCATTTTTTCGATATCGGAACCCCTGTTTAAACAAATACTTGCGTACTATTTCTTCTGGTTTTGTATCCTTACCTTTAATTCTGGACATATTAAAACTTCTTGTTTGCTTATCATGAACATCCATATTACAATCCCATTATCCAGTTAATACTTGTTATCTTATTCTAATTCACGAACATTACTAAAAAATCCCATTTCTGTATCTGTTAATGTTCCAATTACAATACCTCTGTCTAATAAACGGTTTCCATTCTCACAACAAGTTTCAGGTAATATAGCACAATTGTGGCATGCTGCAAGATTACAGGAATCCGTTCCCTGACCAGATGATTGTATACAAACAGGATCAGAAGTACACCATAAAGCATTTTTCAGTGCAGAAATAACAGTATCTTCAATCCTTCCTTTTTCTCCCTGCCTTACTAAACCACCCAGGGAACCTTCTGAGTCACCTGATGCTGTATAAATCAACACACCTGACATGTGCAAATTATTGCTGTCTTTCTCACAATATATTCTTTCCCTTATAGAAGAACTACCATATCCGCATTCAAAGCTAAGTTGGTTAATTAGCAAATGGGCAAAAGTATGAATCAGAACATACTCCGGACGTACTTCTCCTAAAATTCCATGACCGAAAAAAGAATTCTTATATGAATCACTCATTTTTTGAATTCTCTTTTTTACTCTCGGATCGTTTGCCCAATTAGTTAACTTCTCTTCATCAAATTCAAAAAATATCCCTTCGCCATAAGTTTCTATTGCAGGAAGCCAGTTCCCATCACCTAATCTTAACAATTTTTTATTCTCAGAAATAGATTTATCACTTGGCTGAAGTCTGGAAAAACCAATAAATGCTCTTGTTTCCCGAAGTTTCGGCACTAATGAAATACTCTTAAAATAATCTTGAATCAAAGGGTCATATTCGGTTATCGAATGATTTATCGAATGGAATTCCTGAGCATCATTTCCACTCGACTTAATCAATACTTTATACTCAGATAAACGATATTCGTCTTCAGATGTGTTTTCTGTAACTTCAGGCATGCCATCCTCTAAATCAGCCTTTTCACATAACGCTTCAAAAAATTTGTCAGCATCTACATTCTCTGCTACTGCCAACATATTTATCAATGTCCTGTCAAATTCACCATCCGTTCTTGTATGCTTTAATCGCTCATAATACTTATTTACTACCCCTATAAGCTTCTGGTCTTCTTGGTCACCATCAGTAGGAATGTATATAGAACTCATTGTAGAAGCGAACCACACATTCGTTGCACCACGAAGAACAACTCGTACATCTTCTCCTGTACATTCACATGGCGATTCATTATCTCTACGAATTCCTAACCATGGTTTACTTCCGCGACATTTGTAATCTATTCGTCCCAATGCACCAGGTTTCGTAACTCCTGAAATAGACTTTTTAGCACCACATGTGCACTCATAAAATACTCCACCTAACCCAGCCGATGCACCACCAGTACTTCTTCTAATACGACATCCTCCTTCCGGATCATACGGATGTGGTCCGTCATGATGCAACCATTCAGCAACAGGAAAATCATCTATATGCCCTTCCGGACAAACAACCACAAAACGTTCTGGAATCATTTTTCTATGATGCTTTCCTGGTTTGCATTTTCTTCCATGTGGCCACTGATACTCATCACACTCAGGCTGTGTTTCGTAATAAGAAGTCTGTTTCATCGTACCGCAAAACGGACAATAATACCATGTAGGAAAACGAACAGCAGGAATCGTAAGATGAAAATTGGCTGGATCTACGTTTTTTTCTCTGTAATCTGGTGGCCATCTAAGTTCCTTAACACCAATTCTCTTTTCAAGTCTTTCATCTTTAATCAAAAAATCCTGCGGATTATTATATTGCCACATATCCAAGCCTGCAATCATCAATGATTCATCGTTAGGAAATGGAACTATCGCACCAACGCCCCAAGGGCCGATGAGCGAGTTTCTTCGCATAGGCCTATACATTGTCATTTTATTCATCCCTTTCTATGTATCTGTTCAATAAAACTTTAGCTTCACATGAAGCATCAACACTTCTCATTGATGTCGGTGTCCCAAATCCTCTTTTATCCCAAACCGGATTTGGTTTATCACTGGAGCTATAAATTAAAGGTACCGCATTCCCCATAGTTCCATCATAATTTTTTTGAGGAGTCCATCTTGCCGGGTTCCAATCTTCCCAGCTATTCAAACGATCTTGTAATCGTTTCATTGTATCTTCTACTTCATCTGGTTCAATATCTCTCACTCGTTTTTCAACAACTGCCTTAACATGCTCAACTAATTCTGGTTTAGGAAAGCCCGGTGGGTTCTCATTAAACTGCTCTCCACTCTCCAGACGCAACATTCCTACAATAATAGCATGTAACGCTCTATCCCTAACAGGAGATGAGAACGGAGTAACACTGGTTGGTTCTACAAAACAATACAATTTTGAATGATACAGTTTAAATTGTTCGTAATACGACTTATCTCTTGGTCTTCCCGGTCTATACAACACAAAAATTTCACCAGGGGCATCCGTTGCATTTCTTCCCACTCGGGAAGTCGCCTGAATATACTCAGAAGTTGTTTTCGGCTGTCCTGCAACAGTCATAAGCCCCAATCGTTGAACATCCAATCCTACTGAAATCATATTAGTTGCTAAACATATGTCTATAGGATATTCTTTAACTTTCCCATCTTCATTTAGCTCAGGTGAATACTTAATATTCAAATTTGCCAGACTTGCAGTAACCATATCACCAGGAACACGGCTTGTTAATTCCTCATCTCTCCATATGTATCTTCTATATGCTCTATATTCTTCCTGATTAAATCGTTTATCATCATAACGTCGTTTATACATAACATCCAGATGCTGATCTATATCTGCCTTAATCCATGTCTGAGCTTGTCCTAGTTCACGTATACTGTTATAATACCCAACATTTGTCCAATATGGATCCCTTTGTTCCTCATCATCAACCTGCATAGTTTTTACAGCATACAAAAGTGCTGCATAAAGACGTATAGCAGTTGTTGCATCAGATGGTGAAGCTGATGCTAATATTCCCACATATTTTCTACCATTCTTTTGCTTATCTTCATTTGCAAAAAAAGAATCGCCTGCATCTAAACCTGCAGGTGGAAACTGAAAAACTGCATCCGTCGAACAACCATATAACGCATGACACTGCTCTTTTGCTCTACTGATTGTAGCAGTAGAAGCAATTATCTTAGGCGTTATCTTTCCATTGTGACTTACTTCTGTACAAAGATCATTAATCATGGTTTCATAATGTCCAACCATTGATCCTAATGGTCCTGATATTAAATGTAATTCATCTTGAATAATCAAATCAGGAGATGTAATTTTTATTCCATCCTTATTAAAACCAAATATACCCTGAGCTTCCGGTCTATACGGTAACATGGCAAATTTATCTACCGTTCCCAGAATTAAAGTCGGCTTTTTCTCATAAATCTCGTCGTCAATAATGTATAATGGTAATCCGCTTTTTCTCTTAGAAAAATAACAATCGTTTTCCCGATTAGAACACTTATAAATGAATTTCTTTGTTTTTCTAGGGCCATCCAAAATTTTATATCCTGGTAATTGTCTGCGTTTTCCACCATCCAAATCAACAACACCCATTTGCGCTCCACACCACGGGCATTTTAACATAACGAATGGATTACTATTAGATCGATGTGCCTTTAAATCATTAAATTTATTTACTGCATCTTTTTGATGATTTGGCGTAGTATCGCCTCCAACCCATAATCCTATACTTATTTCTTCATTTCCTAAAACAGCTGCATTTTCTTCTCTTATGATTTCACACGCACATATTACAGCAGCCGCTCTCTCATACTGTTGAGCTGTAAGTAATCTCAATGTATATCTCATCAAAATTGCTGTGCCCGAATTGCTCTTGTTGTGTATTCTCCTAATGAAAATTGTGTATGCAGATAATCCTAAGTATGCTTCAGTTTTTCCACCACCAGTAGGGAACCATATAAGGTCAACAATATTTCGCTCATCACTCTCCCTATTATTCATTGACTCCAGATTCATCAATATAAATGCTAATTGAAACGGTCTCCATTCTCCATATACACGTCGTTGCTTATTGTACCATGTGGAATCATCACTTATATCCGGCATTACTGGAAGCGGTTTTTGCAATTCCATCCCATCGTCACCATCATACACCCACGTTTGGAGTGGCATACCATAATGCAACTGTTGCATAAGCATTGCTTTATTCATCCACTGGAAGGCTTTTTTTACATTGGAATCTGATGCAAGTAAATTTACACCTTTTTTCATTCGTTTGAGACATTTTTTACAATTAATTATATGTCTATCGGCAGTACTCAGTAAGTCTCTGTCAAGCGTTCGTCTTCTTCTTTCTAAAGTTGCAATCCATTCTTCATATTTATCGCATAATAACCCCAACTGAGTAATAACATCTACAAATTTATCATCCTGACTCATATCAAGCATAGATAAATTAACACCAGTTATTACACTAGGTACTATTGGTTTCACTTCATAAGAAGGAAAAACCGCTGTTTCAATCCATCTAACATCATCTTCCAGATCATTCCATTCAGCTGCACACCCATGTCCAATCGCATAATTTTTAACCCGTCTGTATAAAAGAAGATTAGACATATAATCATCATCAGCGTTTATTCTCTGACCTTCTGGCATATAATGAAAACCTTCCTGAGAGTTCAAACGCATTTTAACCTGAAAATAACAATCTTCATCATTAATTCTGTTTGCTACCATTGTCTTAGTATTTTCAAGTGTAAATGTGTATATACTGAATCCAGTTCGCTTATATCTAAAAGTAATGTCCACACACAAATCTGTATCTCCAACTTTGTACTTCTTTAATGGAATTGCTTTAGACGGTAACTCTAGAAAATTGTCACTTTCCCATGATATTGGGTTTCTTACATACTGAACCACTTCATTTTCTTTTCCCGGAAGTATTCCCATTCTTTTTTTATAGGTACCCGCTGAAACAAATACTGATATACAATCTGAATCTTTGATTGCCACCGTAATACTCATTGCCGATTGGCAAAACGCATTAGATCGATCGATTAATTCTTCTGCGTCTTCTAAAAATTCATAATAATCATCCGATTGTACTTCTGAATTTGTGACATTCTCACCTTGTTCATCCTCTATAACAATATCAGTATCTCCTTTTGAGCTATCATCGTTATTGCTTTCTTTAGCTCCTACAGGAAACAATATACCTGCTATGTATCGTGTTCTTGGTGGATCAGAAATTAGTATCTCTTCTCCATTTTCTTGCTGCAATCCTGGCCAATCAATCGGATCTGGTCCAATAAATTCACGCTCTATAAAGTTCTTTAATTGTTCTCTTCTGTTATCATCCATTTATTAGCCTCCTCAACTGTAGTTGATTGTATTCTGCATGTGCCGTTTTTGTTTCAAATATGTACAATGTAGTTCTCGCCCTACTTAAAGCAACATACATAAGATTAATTGCACTATACGAATCAACATCCACTAAAATAATCACAGCATTTTCTAAACCTTTAAATGATTGAACTGTTGAAAACGATAACTCCTCCGTATACTTAAAACTAAAATCCTTAATCCTGATATCTTCAATTTGTGAAACGATTGAATTTCCCCTGCTTCTAGGTGACAAAATTGTAATTTTTTCTTTATCAATATTCTTTTCTTCCAACTCATGTAATAAAGCTACAAGCTTTTCAAGGGCTTCTTCATCAGATTTACATACTTTATGATCAACTGGTAAGCCTTCAACTTTCGTCCACAAATCCTTTGATGCTTCATATCCTGTAATAACTTCTATATCATCACAAATTTGTTTTGTATTTCTGCAATTCTCACTAAGTTTCAATTTTATAAAGGCGGTTCGATCTTCAAGCATTTCAAGCATTGTTTTCCCATCCAAACCATCTGCATAAATAGCTTGTCTGGAAAAATCTCCAAAGAGTCGCCAAGAGCCTCTATCAAAGCCTTTCTTGATAATCAAATCCAATATATCTAAATAATTTTCTCTAATCAAATCTTGCGCTTCGTCAATAATAATTTCATCAAACTCTTTTGGATTCTCTAATAATATTTCCAAAGCCTTTGTTGGCAAAATTTCCTTGTAAAATAAATTTCTAGCTTCGTTATTAGCCGGAACAGTTATCGAAAAACCTGCTTCAGTTGTAATATCCAGCAACATTTTATGAAATGTTCCTATGTATGCTGGTATATATTCGGCAGCTTCTTCTCTAAAATATGCCTGAAACCATTGACTAATACTATTATTGAAACATAACAACGCAATTTTTTTTCCTTCTGCAACCGACTTTTTAGCTTGCTCAATTGCAAGAAGTGTTTTTCCAGTTCCTGCTGGCCCATATATTACCGCCCGACGATTATCTTCTATTTGATCTAAACATTTATATTGCTGCTCTTTTAATTCCAAAAGTTGTTGCTCTGCATTATTAATTCTTGCACGAATCGCTAATACTTTATCAAAATCACTGCGCAAAATACTTGTTAAAAATTTTACATCTTGTTTTGTCGGCAATTTAGATTCATTAAACCGACCATAAGTTTCCTCCCATTTTCTCCGATTTTCTTTGGAAAGTTGCATAATAAATTCTTTGACTCTATTATCATTATTTACATCAAAAACCATCCATGGTTCTTCGTCTATCCCCATAGTCTCATATTCAACATCCGGAACCATTACACCATATCCATATAACATACTTTTGACATGAATATGCTCTTTGTCTTTTCGCTTATCTATCTTCTTGTCAATTGCTGCCTTAATACTAAACATGGCCTCACTTGCCTGTTCGAAGGGACCTCTTGACTTACTATTGGTTTCGCCCTTATGATTAGTAAAATACCACATACCATCCTGTCGTTTTACACGACCACCTTTTACTTCCAAAGCAAAAATACCATACTTCGGAGCTACAACCAAAAAGTCAACTTCTCCTTGTATCAAAGTTTGATGCTGTGCAATTCCTAATGAATGAAAAACAACCCAGTCTTCTGTTCCTTCAGCTTCTTTAAACCATTTAAAAATCCGTCTTTCTGCTGCGCTTTTTGTACTCGGTGAAATAACTGATGGTATCATTCTTGCCATAAAATCTCTCCTTTATCTTCTGCTAATATCCGGTTTGTATCTCCTTTTCTAACAGGCATCATATCAGAACCAATATCAATCACCTTTAATATTTTCACCTTACCTACCTCTTCCAATTCCAATTCAATAGGGTCCCATATATTAAATGGATCGATTTTTTCTTTTGCCAGCTTTGCAGCAATACTTTCTGTCAATCTTTCAGAAAGCACTGCGCCAGCTTTAATATGTGCAGATGTAACCACTCTTCCCTTTTCATAAATAGCATCAAGTTCTTCAGCAAGAATACCATCGCACGTTACCTTAGCTATATATTCCAAATCTTCTTTGTTTTGTGGAATAATAAGATCGTCTGAAAAAATCCAGTTTTTTATTGTTAGTTCGTTTCTTTTACATCCTGCTTCCCGAAGCTTTTTAATTACTTCTCCTACTGATGTCAATGCCTCCTCTAAACGTAAAGGTTCCTGCCATAAAGCTGTTATTTTTCTGTAATCACCTTTCCCTTTTGCATTCAGGATTATATCAGCCACATCACGCACAATATCTTTCGACGACTCACGTACCACAACAAAATCGCCTACTTTTAATCCAGACACTTCCCTTTTTTCAATTCTGTTTGTTATTTGCTGAATAATATTAGTGGCAATCAATATCGTATGTGTAGGTGTATATAAAACGAATTCCCCTCCGGCAAAACCTACAGGTCTGGCTTCAACAATATCGTTTGTATCTCCTTGGGAAACATAATGGCGATATTTATTTTCCTGAAGAATAAGATCTAAGTCATCTTGCTCAGCTAATATCGCTTTTTCATTCCTGTCTAATATCTTCAGGTCTTCTGAATTGGTTTTTATTTCTATTGTTTTATTATTAAACGATTTTTGAACAATAGTTTTATTATTTTCATTATTCAGCCCTTTGCGCCATGCTTTTGAATGCGCTTTTCTCCATCCCTCTTCACACTCATATGTAAAAATATATAATCTTTTAACTTTATAACTATAAATAATATTTTTAATCGTGGATGCACTTAACCATCCTGAAACAAAAGCTACATCTGCGGTTGTTTCTTTCAGATTAATAAAATCTTTGGCATATAAAACTTTAATGTTCGGAGAATATCCAACCGAATACAACTTTTTTATCCAATACGCTCGTACCGTTTGAGGATTATCACTATTCGAGCATATAAGATAAAACGAAGAAGGTCTTTCAATCGTTTTATCTTTTAACAAATTATACATAGCTTCCGTCTTCGGAAACATATTGTAAGATGTAAATATAATTTCAAAATTTTCGATTACTTTAACAAAATTTTTGTATCTGTTTGGTTGTAAAAATGCCCGTTCTTTTTCCAACACACTTCTACATTCATTTAGTTTCTTCAGGTATTTGCATCGTTCAGCATCTTCTAAAGCACAAATATTTCTTACTGTAATATACGCCATAGAAAACAATTGACTAAATAAAACATTCATTCGTGCAGATTCATTTTCAATGAATTTTTTATAGCGATATAAAATCCCAAATGCCTCACTTATCTCAGGTGCAGAAACCGGATGTGAGACAACCTGAGAATCTACGCAGCGATTAATTGTTTTTGCATAACTCACCTTATCTTCTGTTCTAATATTTGAAGATATGCTATCTTCATCCCATCTCCATATATTAAATCCCCGGTTTTCCAATTCCTGCATTTCAAAGGAATTGATTGTATTTGTAACACATACAATCGGCACTTTTAAACTTAACAAATCATCAAGCGCATCTAATTGATTATCTATATTACATTCCGACAAATTAATAATAACTGATTGTGCGGGCACTCCATTTTCAATTGTCTCATTTACATAAGACACCTGACTGGCAAATACCAGCGCCGGTACTCCCACATATTTACCTTTATAATTAATTAGATTACCAGAATAATCTGTCTTTGCTACAAAGAAAAATTCATGCACTGATTCTCCATCAAGTTTTATTTCCTCAACACATCTTTCACAATTAGCAACTGATGCAATATAAAACACTGCCTCTTTTATGTGAGTCTTTATGTTTTTTAAATCCTGAAGATTATTTAAGCTATTTAGAGACTTTTCAAGAAATTTCTTTTTTTCTCTTTGATATACTTGATTTTTTGATAGCTTCTTTTTTGTATTGCTTATCTGAAAAAAAGGTGCCATTTCCAATGGACAACAATACATATCAACATCTGCAAATCGTAAGAAAATAGATTTTTTATTTGGTATCAACGGATGAACATCCACTTTTATAAATTCACAAATACAATTACCAAGCTTTAAAATCTGACCAGTCGTAAATTCTTCAGGCGAATACCTGTTTTCTATTTTTCCAACACTAATATCATATATTAACTTCGAAATCATAAAAAGAAATGGCAATTGTTCACCATCAGGAAATACCACTATATTCTTTCTGCCCTGATTCTTTATCATCTTTTCCAGGAGATATACACTTGCTTTGATAATATTTGGAATCTCTCCATGAAAATCACCTATATCGATCCCTATATTATCAAGATATGTTTCCTCTGTGAGTATTTCTTGCAGACACTGATCCCATTGCATAAAATCTACTCCTCAATAAATCCTTTTTCTTTTGCTGCGTTATATATTATTTCCGCCTGTCTTGCTTGTTTGACAGAAGGTCGTTTACCTCTGCCGATTAAAGTTCCAACACTAAATGAAATGCTTCTTTGCCATGATTGAAGATTATTTGTGTCTTTTGCCCATTTAGATATGGATAACCATACATCAGCAGGAATTGCTGTTATACGATCTATGAGTTCCTTTTCTTCATCAGTTGCATCATTCAATAACATTGTCGCTGTTTTACATGAAGACAGGACACTCTCATTTTCATTACCAGAAATCAATTCTTTTCTTAATTCTTCTGAAATCTCATAATCTATTTTTAACAGATTATCCCAACAACTTTTCTTTTTACAATATTCACTTACATTAGCACCACCTGGTGGATTCACTATGAATTTCTGAACTATACCCGATGCTCGTACAATCTCATTCTCTAAAACGTCCGTTAAGCCCTGCTCCCTCCAAATTTTGAACAAATCAATTCTTTGTGCCGATTTATGAGAAATTAATGCCAGTGTGTATGTAACAATGTTCGCTCTATAACCACCATACTTCTGCTTTGAAACAAGTTTCTCTGTCCGCCGATACATAATAGCCTTTGCAACAAGTAATTGATAATACTTTTCGTCCGGCACGAAATTACCACGCTCTTTTACACTCACCATAAAGCGTTTGAAGTTTTTTTGAGCTCCTTCACTTACAAAATAAGGCAACTGATTCCATGTGTTTTCATATTTGGCCATATCAGTTTTAGTAAAAAGCGGATGAGTTGCTTTGTATGCTTTACGTTTAGCTGGTGTTCCTTCGCGTGATAACATATCTGAATACTGACCTCTTGCTCTTTCAAAAAACCAATTGTTCGGTTTCTGACCATTCGTAGCCGGAGCCCAGATTACACGAGATAAGTCTTCTATTTTTCGATTAAATGGATCATTAGAAGAAAAATCTGCCATTTGCACTTTATTTTGTGTATTGGCATATTCAGAAATTTTATGAACCATTTCATCCATTTTCTCTTCTGCTTTTATAACAGTAATTTTCATCTGCACATAAACTTTTGCTAAGTCCACATTGCTGTCTTTTTCCTTTGTAATATTATAAATAGACGCCGTCGTCTGACCACCATTTACAATCTGCATATCCCTGATTTTCGATATAAATTTAGAACCATCTTCTGCACTTTCGACGGTAACACTTTCTGCTGTAACTGAAATACCATTATTGTAAGCCAAAAACATTTCTGGTTCCATTTTTAAAGTATTACGTATCCCTTTATTAACGTTTCCTTTCACCTGCAAAAAAGACCGAACATTTTTTTCCAAAAGTCTCGAGCCATGCTCTGCATAAACAGATGCCAAAATATTTCCTGGAATAATTGCCAGACACGCTTCATATTCACTGGCATCTTTATTTACAAGACAAGGTATCCCCTGCCCAAACATTTCCTTAAAATCTATTTCTATTGTTTCTCGCATTTTTCCTGAAGAAATGCATCTATATAAACGATCCATATCCCAAATGCTAAACGAAACATCTGCAACACCTATTTTCACGTTTTTAAAAGGAATAGGTTTACAGTTTCCGTTTGTTAAAGCGACAATATTTACATGTTTTGTATCTGCTTTGTGCTTATATACGGAATGAGCAAATTCATATGTATCATTATCTTTTTCAAAGGATTTATATAAATCATTTGTCGCACGTCGATATACCTGCATTGCCCTTTTTATTGCCGCATCTATATCAGTTTTTAGAGCAGATTTTATTTCATTTCCCAGATAATAGATACTGACATATATTGTCAGTATTTCATAATCCTCGCTAAAAACATATGCGTTCATCTGCACTCCATATGCTCGATATGGACATATAACAGGACTCTCCACTTCCCCTACATCTTCCAGATAATCTAATATTACGGATGTAAAGAAATCCTGTTCTTCCCAACCGTAATCGTCATTATCTTTCACGAATTCCACTTGTTCGCTAAACTCTGAAAAAAACTCATCAAAAGTCATAATAATCCTCTCTCATAGCCGTCGTTTTTTACACTTATTCCTTGGTTTCTTCAAGTTGTTTTTTCAATTCTTTCGCAATTGCTGCCGCCATCAATGGTGGAACAGCATTTCCTATTTGTAAAAACGCTGCTGTTCTTCCACCTTCAAAATAATAATTATCCGGAAAAGATTGAATTCGTGCAGCTTCCCGAACAGTTATTGATCTTGCCTGTTCGATATCCGGATGAATAAAATAATGACCGTCTTTTGAAATATGTGCCACCATTGTCTGTGACGTATGTAAATCGTTTGCCACAACCTTAAATCGATCCAAAAAAGCAGTCCTGTTGTTATGTGTGCATAATTCTTCTGGAAGATCCGTATATTTTAAACGTCTGGGAACTTCTTCATTCCATGCACTAATTACATGTTTATATATTTTTCTATCTCTTTCCTGAATAGGTCTTGAAACATGCCATGTAAGTACATCTTCATCTGTTCTTATTCCAGTCTTTTTCAGATATTCTGTTGCTGACGCCTTATACACATTTTTTTCTTCTCCTGGAATTAAAAAACACAAATCACTAAAAATATCTTTCACTTTATATTTTTCATATTCTATACCAACTTTTTCTATTTCCGGATATACAAACACATTATCCACATCTTTTTGCTTACCAATTAAAATAACTCTTTTTCTATTTTGCAAAACTCCATAATCACTGGCAGTTAATATTCTATAGTCAACATCATATCCTGCCAGGCGAAAACGTTCTTGCATTTGCCGCAAATATTCACCATCTTTCGCAGATAGCAGACCCAAAACATTTTCAAAAACAAACATTTTAGGTCGATATTTTTCCAAAACATCTGCATACAATTGATATAAATAATTACGCGGATCACCTTCCATTCCGCTATCACTGCGAGCTCTGCCTACCAAAGAATAGGCCTGACACGGTGGTCCTCCAACAAGTACATCTATTTTTTTCACTTTTTGCTGTTGCATCAATCTATCGATACGTTTAAAAAGGCTCTCCATTCCCTCCGCACTCATAGTTTCCTGAATCACAGTATCGAGCAATTCTTTCGGTACTAATTGATACAATTCTTCTCTTGAAATCTCTTGCCTTAAATAGCGATTATATTCTTTTATTTGCCCATTGTTTTTTAAATAATAGTAGCAAGTTCTCGTTTTTAGAGTGAGACACGCCTCTGCTTTCATTTCCACATGAGCAACCGGAACATATCCATTTTTAAGAAATCCTTCGGACAGCCCTCCTGCCCCTGCAAAAATATCAATATATGTTAATGGCATTTTTAATATGCTCCCTTTCCCTATGTATTTCGTAATTCTCTTTTACTCATCATTGATAAATCTCTTTTCTGGACAAACTTTATATTTTTTCAAAAAACTCTTCATCAATAACGTATGTCTTTACTTCTTTTACTCCAATCCCATATTCAGCTATCTTATTAATGAATTCTTCTCCATCAATCAAATCTATTTGCTGTTTCCCCAGATTCGATGCCTCTTCTTTTGCTGCTTTAGTAAAAGTACCTGTTGTGATAAAGACTCCCTTCTCTATATCTGTGGTAAGAGAACCCCTAAAATCACGAATATCTCCTGCTCCAACAGCACCTTTATATCTTTTACATTGGAAAGCAACATTAAAACTAAAAATACCATTAATTTTTAATTTCCCCGTCCCGTCAATTCCACCATCACCTGATTTTTTTGTCACTTCTACTTGCGTAAACCCGCATTCTCTCAACAATCTTTGAGTTAAACGTTCAAATCCATATGGATCCATGTTTTGAAGGACTTCTGCCAGTTTTTCTCTCCATGGTTTAATTTCATCCGGAAATTCCATTTCGTCATCCGCAGGATTATTATTTTCTGGTTTTTCATCTGCCGCATGTTTTTCTTCAGATTTTTCCATACGCTTTTTTGCGTTTTTATTTACTGTATAAGCTACAATTTTTGTTGGATTTAATTCGATCTCAACAGTATAATCAGATGTAATAGACCAAACACTTCTTGCACTATTAACAATCACACCATAATTTTTCAAATACGTTCTGGCCCATGCCAATTGATACTCTAATTCTGTTTGATTAATTTTCCCCATATGGGTCTCGTCTACAACTTCATCCGGAAGCTGCAAATCCTTTATTACTTGTTCACATATTTCACTATTGGTACCAGAACCGCCTAATTCTAATAATGCTTTGTATGTTGGCACAATAAGCTCTGTATATGTTGGTGCCAATATTTTTTTTGCTTTAGCCATTTTACTTTCTCTCCAAATCAAAATGTTTTTATAATTTGATCAATACTTCCCACTTACCGTATCGTTTTCCGTTCACTCTGCGAACATATCCTTTTTCCTGTAAAGAATTCATTATTCTCTTCACAGTACTTATGGATTTACCAGTTATCTTAACTAATTCCTTCTGTGTAATCATCGGATTTTCAGAAATTAATCTCATAACTGCCATTTCTTCCAAAGTACATTTCAAAGTATCATTTTGAACCTTTGGAACTTTTGAATTGATACTTTGGGATTGTGCACAATCCTGTTCCGGAACATAATCCACATGCATATATCGATTTTTCAACTCATAATCTGTTCCCATCAGCAGATTATTAAAAAACATTTCCAAATACTTTGTTGTAGCATGGATTCCGTTCTTTAAATCATTATAATTTGCTCTTACCAAAGCGTTTCTGAAATACCAGGAATGTTTCTTGAACGCATCATTATCTACTTTCAATCCAAATGTCTTCATATATTTGATAATAAAGACCGCTGTTGCTCTTGTATTTCCTTCTGCAAACGGATGAATCTGCCAAATATCAGAAGCAAATTTCACCAGATGTTTGATGGACTCATTCAAAGACAATCCTTCATAAGAAAACTCTTTTTCCGTTCTGAAATCATAATCCAGCGTGTCTTTAATACTATTCCAAGATGCATAAATGACCGTATCGCCTTTCAGTACCCATTCTTTTTTCGTAATATTATAGGTTCTGATTTTTCCGGCATGGTCAAATACTCCTTCAAAAAGGCGACGATGAATCGTCATCCATTCTGCCGGTGAAAACTGGAATGTTTTCTCACCCAGGAGCTGTGTGATTCTTGAAGAAACAATATCAGCCTCTTTTGTTTCATCCTCAGTTTCTTTTCGATCCGTTCTTTCTTCATAGTAACTCTGAATTCGCTTCTGAGCCTCATCGATACTGATTTTGCCTTCGATATGCTCTTTTGCAGTATCCAGCAAATATGCAGAAGTCTTCAGACCATCCACCTGCTGCAAACCAATTGCAATCTGCCATGCTTCACTTTTCTCTGCCTGTTCCGGCTCACCCTGCCGGATATATTCCTCAAGTTCAAATTGCCATCTCTTATCTTCCGACATATTTGCACTCCTTTTCCTTACATCAAATGTTATGTATCTTTCTTCCCAGATTTACAGCTAAACAATATCTACGATATCATCTAATTTACAATCCAAAGTCTCACAAATCTTAACTAACACACCCACACGAACATCTTCGTTCTTTCCAAGCTTCGCCATTGCATTGGTACTGATCTTTGCTGCTCTGATCAAATCTGTTTTCATCATTTCACGTTCATTTAAAATTACCCATAATTTATCGTAACTAACAGCCATTGGTTTGCCTCCATTTTTCTTAATCATCATTACTCCGTTATAAAAAGTCTCTCTACAGTCTATCAAAAATCAGTTATCCCTCTCTTGCATATTCAGGATATCACCTAAGCATATATATGTTTGAATAATAGCTTTTTCGGCATCATCTCGAGTTATTTCTGCATGAACACCTTTACACTGTAAATCATTCAGATTATCAATCCAATCAAGCAGATAGATTATATTACTTCCGACCAATGTTTTTTTCGTAGATTTATTTTCTAGAATCTCTATAACTGCAGACAATTTGTTCTTATAATGATCTCCACTTACATCAATTTCCTTTCCCGATTTTGTTTTATAATACTTATCTGTGAAATTTGGAAAATGTTTCTCAAACAATTCCACTGATACATTTTCAAATAATCTTCGACAAGTAGTTAATGCTTGAGAATATAATTCAGGATTTTCAGAGTTAATTTTCCCTTCTATTGCCTGTAATTTAAGAATAGTTTCCTTTGACAATTCCGAAAATCCCTTATTTACCTTTTCTCTGTAACAGCAAAAAATATCTGTAGCAACATTTCCAAAGGACAATTCTATTTGCTTTATTAAAGCATATTCATAGTATTTTGCCTTCAAAGAAGCAAGTCTTTTTTGAGCTGTTGTAATATTCGTTATCAGATTATTTGTAGATTTAGATACAGATGAAGTTAAATTGTTTATAGCTATGACGGCATATTCACCACTTACAGATGTACCCTGTGTAGTAAAATTTTCAATAGCCTTTTGTTGTGCAGCAATTTTTTCTTCTAACTCCGATGCTAGCTCCGTGAAAATATATTGAGAACCTTCATATGTGTATCCTCTTCCATTTTTATACGCGATTTCCCATACCTCATGTGGAATCTTACCTTCTTTGTTACGTGGATATCCTCCATATTCATATTGCAACCAAATAAGATTCTCTTCATCATTTGTTAACCTTGCAATTTTTGAACATTGCAATAATGCAGAAGAAGTTGAAATCGTATTATCTTCTATTCCATCTATCACTTTTTCACAAGCAATCAATGCTTTCTCAATTTTTGTCATAATATACCTCGTTCTAATTAATACAACTACTAATTTCCAATCATTTATATTTTAGCACTTTACCAGAACAAGCACAATTGAATTTTGAAAATTGCAATATTCAATTCCAACACAATAAATTCTGTACAATACAGCTTCATAAACTGCGATTTAAGCTTCAAAATATGGAGGATTTGCTCCATATTTTGAAAGCTTAATTCATGTGGGTATACATTTATATAGGCTAAGAAATTTGCATGTTCATTTCTAGAGTGTTTACCCTGGGAATAAAACAAGAAAAGCCAGCATTTCTGCCAGCTTTGTCTCACATAAAAACATTCTTAAATATTTGATAGTTTTATTTTACTCTTATTCACAATTCTCAAATTTACTACATCTGTTTTATATATACTAAACCATAGTATTCCCTTACAATTTTCTATACTTGTCTTGCAATTCATACAAAAAATAAAAACTATTCGATTTAATCTCTTCCTTAGTAAAGCTTTTTTTAGCTTTATCTAAAATATTAGAAATAGATGATATTCCTCCAATCATTCCAACTACTGCTGAATAATCTACCGGAAGCAAACCTGTAAAAATACCTATTCCAATACTTCCACCAACCAACACTAAATCCTGTGCAGTAGATTGTATCAACGACTTCTTATTTTTACAAAGTGTTTGCTCCATAGCATCTAATTCTGGACGAATCACATCTTTTTGAATCTCAGACATTCTCTTTCTGTCCAGTTTATCATATTCACTTAATATAGAATTCATTTTACTTCTATACCCTTTGAACGCCATTCCATCACTCTGTCTTAACTTAATTATTTTATTAAGCTCAACTTCTCCAATTAATGGCACCTTGTGAAACAGCCCTGTTTCCACCATTTTAGCTTTTTCTATTCCTTCTTGTGATAAACTTTGTTTCTGAATTTCTGAAATCATCATTGCATCATACGGCCGATTTGTAATATACGAGCTATCTAAAAAAGTCGTATTAATCTGCGCTTGAAAAACGTCATTAATCAATGGTTCAAAAAGATAATCGACAATTCCCCATTGCATCAACATTTTTGGTGTTACAACAATTTCTTTTTCCTTCTTTAGCAATTTTTTTATCTGTTTGTTCTCTTGGAATATTAGTATGTCCACTTGCTCATGGAAACCCAATTTTTCTGCTCCCTTAATCGCCAAATATGCTATGTCGTTTGAATCACGTAATAATTTACACCTTATATTTTCCGAGGTTTCTTTATACATCAAATCTGAAATAACCTTCATCTTATTTCGCAATTCATCTTCTTTTGAAACAATTTTTTTCAAACAATCTTCACATAAACATACATAAGATGAAAAGAAACCTATGATACCTGCAAGAACAAACGATTTTAAATACAAAATTATAATAATGTCTCCAACCAAATCTAACCGATTAATTCTATTTCCAGCTTCAAGATTTTCATAATGTTTATCAAAAGGTGACTGCATTAACATTTTATCAGCATACAAAGCTGAAAATCTCAATAAATCATCCAAATTCTTTAATCTGCAATCTAAATCAGCACACGGATATGGCGCACCGCCCAAAGTAGAATTAGTATAAAAGTTGTAATACGATGCATCTTGAAAATAGTCATTCGGAATCAACTTAAAAACAGATGCCACAAACTCCTCCACTTGATTTTCAGACCACTCATCTAATATTTGCTTATAAATTTCCTTCTCATCTATTTGATCAAATCCTTCTAAATAATCATATAATTCGCAATATAACCCTCTATTTTTCACAATTGATCTCCTATGCATTTTCATTTCTCTCACACGCATACCAACACTAAAATAGATTCTAAATTCACTTTCTAATATAATCATTAAAAAGCATCTATTTTTATATTAAGCATTAAAACCATTATAGCAGAAGCCTGTCCAAACACAAACCTCTGCTACACTTTTAAACAATATCTGATTTTTCCTTAACGCTATGGCACAAACTTCCCCTTCATGCTAAATTGTTGTTATTTCCTTCTACCAAATCTCCCGCAACCCCAGCAAATCCAATACTTCTACCACTTTCCACTCCAGTTGCCGTGGCAAATGAATAATACTTTAATCATCTTTTTATATCTCCATTTAAGTCTTGTATTTCTTCTCAAACGCTTGATATTTCACAATGTCATTAACTTTAGCAAAAAGCAGAAATCGTAGTCGTTTATAAAACTATGCTTTCTGCTTTTTTATCTTTATATGGGCATACTTATTCCCTTTCTTTTTTATATTCGCATCTTTTAAGGTCAATATGCTCTTTTATGAGTGTTTGAATATTTTCCTGCCAGTTGTCCTTTCGTTCTGTTATAATGCCGGTCAGGACGAACGGGAACAAGATTCTTACTGATATCTTCGTATATTTGCTGGAATAATATATTTTTCTTTTGCTTATCGGTTTCAAGGAGAATATAAATCAGATCATTTTTTAAGATACCAATACTAATTGTCTGATTGATCATCATTTTATGTTTCCTGTTTGTTTCTTTCTGATCCAGTTCATGCTCTGCCTCTAATATGATGTCTTCAGATAAATTGCTCAGATATATGGTGCTGTAGATATCCTGTAATAACAAAATGGGTTTTGTACCTGTAAAATTCTCTAACTGTAACCGGCTTTTTAAAGTTTCATATGCAGTCTCTATTCCCCACCGCATATGATATAATTCTTTAATTTCTTCTGTATGGAATTCGGATTGTGAAAGGTTTGTCGCTAATACTTCCAAACCTCCATTTTCTAATGGGATTTTTACCATACGCAGCGAAATTTCGCCCAGCTCTTTCATACGTATCCCATCTATCGTTCCTTCGTAATGCCTGATTCTTGACTTATCAAGTTTTATTTTAACTAACTGGTCATTTTCAGTCAGACTGTTTTGTTCCTTTTTGTAATCACTGCTTTTTAAACGTACAATAAATTTAATATTCTTGTCCATCATATGGATAAATGCTGGTGTAGAAGGGTATCCCCTGTCCATGATGATAATAAATGGAATATTTCCTATTGTTTCCGGTATTCGCTCCAGCTGTTTTTCAGCCAGACGCATTTCATCAAATTTCACCGTATTACAATCACTTTCCAATATCATACGATTCAGTACATCATAAATACATCCTAATCCTATCTGGGCCTGGGGTTTTGTATTTTTTCGGCTTGCAGAGCCATACAGTTTCAGTGTTTCAGCAGTAGTAGGAATATTAATATCTGAGCCATCAGCCGCTAAGATTAAATGATCTTTGTACGTTAAAAAAGAGGAATCTGCATAAAAGTTACAGTTATGATATTGATACAATTCTACAAAAGCATCTGGATTAAGCTTCATACGTTGTTTCAGATATCCCGGTTTAGAAATAGAAACACCAGGATGAGCAATTTTCATATAATTTCTCAGTTCCAACGCCAATGTCAACCCCTTCCTGTTTATCATTGTAAAAAGAAGATCCTGAAGAGGCATTTTTCGAATTCTGGTAAAATGATTTTTATTACCTAATTGGCAAAATACCTTAAATTCATTAGAAGTCATTTTTTCTATATCCATGAATGTACGTTTTTGAGAATGTTTCATGTATGATCACATCCTTTTCTTTGGCAAGTTCATGGTTCCTTTTTATAATATAAGCATATCAAAAAAAGCAGAAGATATCTAATCCTTTTAGAATAAATATCTTCTGCTTTAAGTTAATGACATTGTATAAATACTGGCTTTTCAGCCTTTGTGCATTTTTTCTTGAAAGGTTCTTTTTCTTATAAATTCTTGTATTTTCTCATGTTTTTTCGGGCA
>OLQE01000790.1_pt1 | contig 21675 bp, 18 predicted proteins | sample 1643161 | NCBI WGS metagenome assembly OLQE01 (sample SAMEA3136650, study PRJEB25190) | human gut metagenome | reverse complement strand
AGAGCACACGGTTCATACCCGTGGTGTCGAGAGTTCAAATCTCCCTTCCGCTACTACAAGATGATGGCAGATCTGTCATCATCTTTTTCAAATTGCAGGTATAGTTCATCGGTAGAACGCTAGCTTCCCAAGCTGGAGAGACGGGTTCGATTCCCGCTACCTGCTTTTGTTACATCATCTATTTAATGAAGGAGTGTGAGTGATACATGGACGACAGTTCCGATGGAGATAATCATAAGGACAGAACAACTGCTTCATGTAGCATTATGAATAACTAAGGGGTATAGTCTGCAGAGAGATCTGGAGGCTATACCTTTTTGTGTATCTGACGGAAAACACGGTGAGTGCAGCCGTCACAAAATTCATGATGTGTAAATGAAAAAGGAGAAATTATGTTTGAAGCAGTTATTTTACAGGCGCTACTTATTTTTATCAATGCCGTTTTCGCCAGTGCGGAGATCGCAGTGATTTCCATGAATGAGACCAGACTGAAGCATATGGTTCAGGAAGGAAACAAACAGGCAGAAAAGCTGTCTGCCCTGATAGAGCAGCCGGCAAAGTTTTTATCAACGATCCAGGTGGCCATTACACTGGCGGGACTTCTCGGTGGTGCTTTTGCGGCGGATCATTTTGCAGATCCACTGGTTTTTAAACTGAAAGAACTGGGAGTGGCTCTTCCGGATCATGTGCTGCGGTCGGTGGTGGTTCTGCTGATCACTTTGATTCTGACGTATTTCAGTCTTGTGTTTGGCGAACTGGTACCAAAAAGGATCGCAATGAAAAAAACAGAAAAAATGGCACTGGAAATGTCAGGCATGCTTTACCTCGTTTCGGTGATCTTTGCACCGTTGGTCTGGCTTTTGACAGCCTCTACAAACCTTGTCCTGAAACTTATGGGGATCAATCCCAATGAAGAAGAGGATGTAGTGACAGAAGAAGATATCCGTATGATGCTGGCAGAAGGAAATGAGCAGGGAACGATCCAGGATGAAGAACGCTGGATGATCAAAAATATTTTTGAGTTTGACGATACGACAGCGGGACAGATCAGCACACATAAACGGGAGACCATCTGTCTTTATATGGAAGACAGTGAAGAGGAATGGGCCGGAGTCATCCAGCAGAGCAGACACACCTATTATCCGATCTGTGGAGAAAATCAGGATGATATTGTTGGAATCCTGAATACCAAGATCTATTTCCGCTCAGAACAGAAAGACCGGGATCTTATCATGAAGCAGGCGGTGGAAAAACCGTTTTTTGTACCGGAGGAAATGAGAGCCAATGCTCTTTTCAACCAGATGAAACAAACCCGTAACTATTTTGCGGTGGTGTTGGATGAATATGGCTGTATGTTCGGTATTGTGACGATCCATGATCTCATTGAGACACTGGTGGGAGAACTGGAGGATGAAAAGGGACCGGCAGAACCGGCAGACATTGAAAGGCTGGATGAAAATACCTGGAGAATCCAGGGAAATACCAGTCTGGAAGATGTGGCGGAATGTTTTGGCGTGAAACTTCCGACGGAAACCTATGACACGTTCAGCGGTTTTGTCTCAGAGATCATAGGCCGGATACCGGAAGAAGGAGAACACTTTGTATGTGAATCGGAGGGTTTACAGATTGAAGTGATGAATGTGAAAAATCATATCGTAGATTATGCTCTGGTGAAAAAAAGGCAAGAAGAATCGAAGGAATGATCGATTTTTGTGCAAAACTTAAGAAAACTTAAGAATTTTAAGGAAATTTTCTCCGATATTTTATGGAAAACCCATAGACATTTGAATTTAAAAGTGATAAGATAAGCGACGTAATTTAGATGAAATGGTGCGATTCTTTAAGAAATCGCTAACGAGGAGGAAAAAAACTATGAAGAAAAAAGTTATGGCATTAGTTATGGTTGCAGCTGTTGCATCTATGATGGCAGTTGGTTGCGGAAGCACCAAAAAAGAGACTGAGAAAGCAACTGAGGCAGCTACCACTGCAGCAACCGAGGCAGCTACCACTGCAGCAACCGAGAAAGCAACTGAGGCAGCTACCACTGCAGCAACCGAGAAAGCAACTGAGGCAGCTACCACCGCAGCAACCGAGGCAGCAACTGAGGCAGCAACCGAAGCAGCTACTACTGAGGCAGCAACTGAGGCTTAATAAAAATACGAAAAGACCTTCCGGGAGACCGGGAGGTCTTTTTTTGGTGTGCCTTGTGGCGGGAAAGCGGGGATTCTTTTACGGAAGAGAAAAAAGGATTGACAAAACCGGAGGGAATGAATAAACTGATTATTGAGAGGAAAAGGCAGAGAACGGAAAGAGTAGGAAAAAAGATATCCAATCAGAGAGAGACTGTCGCTGGCTGAAAGCAGTCTTGGAGGATCATTTTCTGAAGTGCATCCGGGAGCTGACCGGGAGAACGGTAAAGGCCCAACCCCGGTACGTTGAGCATACGTTACATGCAAAGAGTGAAAATCTTTTGATTTTCAGTAGAGTGGAACCGCGGATCATTTCGTCTCTAAAGAGATGGAGTGGTCTTTTTTAATTACAGGAAAGGAGCGAAATCATGCGGGTAGGAATGGGATATGATGTCCATCGATTGGTGGAAGGCAGAAAGCTGATCCTGGGAGGTGTGGAAATCCCCTATGAAAAAGGTCTTCTGGGTCATTCAGATGCAGATGTCCTGATCCATGCGATCATGGATGCTCTTCTGGGAGCAGCAGCCCTTGGGGATATCGGTAAACATTTTCCGGATACAGATCCCAGATATAAAGGGATCTCCAGTGTGGAACTGTTAAAACAGGTGGCAGAGCTTCTGGATGAGAACAATTATGTCATTGAGAATATCGATGCTACAGTGATCGCCCAGAGACCAAAACTTCGTCCCTATATGGAAGAGATGACCAAAAACATTGCAGGAGCACTGGGGATCGAGGAAAACAGACTGAACCTGAAGGCGACAACGGAAGAGGGGTTAGGCTTTACCGGAAACGGTGAAGGAATGGCTTCCCAGGCCATTTGTTCTCTGGTGGGGCTTATGGATTATGCCGGTTCAGACCGTGATGCGCTTTCGGGCTGCAGCGGCTGTACGAACTGTAGAAAATAAAAGTATAAAAACCCTGAAAGGGCACAATCGAAAATATCGTTGAAAAGAGGAAATGGAGCATGAAATTATACAACACACTGACCAAAAAGAAAGAAGAATTTGTTCCCCTGGAGCCGGGCAAAGTGAAAATGTATGTCTGCGGACCTACGGTTTATAACTTTATCCACATTGGAAATGCCCGCCCCATGATCGTTTTTGATACAGCACGCCGTTACATGGAACACAAGGGCTATGAAGTCAATTATGTATCCAACTTTACCGATGTAGATGACAAGATCATTGCGAAAGCCAATGAAGAAGGAGTTTCTTCCAAAGAGATTTCAGAGCGCTATATCGCAGAGTGCAAAAAAGATATGGAAGGCATGAATGTAAAACCGGCGACTACGCATCCAAAGGCGACAGAAGAGATCGGCGGGATGATCGATATGATTTCTACATTGGTAGAAAAAGGATATGCCTATAATGTAAACGGGACCGTTTATTTCCGTACCCGTAAATTCTCCGAATACGGAAAGCTTTCTCACAAAAATCTGGATGATTTAAGAAGCGGCGGCCGTTCTCTTCTGGTGACTGGTGAAGATCAGAAGGAAGATCCGCTGGATTTCGTTCTCTGGAAACCGAAAAAAGAAGGAGAGCCCTCCTGGTCCTCTCCCTGGAGCGACGGCCGTCCCGGATGGCATATCGAGTGCTCCGTGATGTCCAAAAAATATCTGGGAGAAGAGATCGATATCCATGCCGGTGGTGAGGATCTGATCTTCCCGCATCATGAAAATGAGATCGCCCAGAGTGAGTGCTGCAATGGAGTTCCCTTTGCACGCTACTGGCTGCACAATGCGTTCCTGAATATTGATAACCGGAAAATGAGTAAATCTCTTGGAAACTTCTTTACTGTCCGTGAGATCGGCGAGAAATATGATCTTCAGGTGCTGCGTTTCTTCATGCTGAGCGCACACTACAGAAGTCCCTTAAACTTCAGCGCAGAGCTTATGGAAGCTTCCAGAAACTCTCTGGAGCGTATCCAGAACGCAGTAGGCAACCTGAACCATCTGCTGGAAAATGCCGCTGTTGAAGAGCTGACAGGAGAAGAAAAAGAACTGACGGCACAGCTTTCCTCCTACGAAGAAAAATTTGATGCTGCCATGGATGACGATCTGAATACGGCAGATGCCCTGGCTGCTATTTTTGAACTGGTGCGTTTTGCCAATTCTCATGCAGAGGAAGGAAGCTCCAAGGCATTCCTGCGTGCTCTGAAGAAAAAAATCGTTTCCCTTGCAGATGTACTGGGAGTGATCGTAGAGAAGAAAGAAGAAATACTGGATGCAGACATCGAGGCGCTCATTGAGGAACGTCAGGCAGCCAGAAAGGCAAAGAATTTCGCAAGGGCAGATGAGATCCGGAACGAGCTGCTTTCCAAAGGGATCGTGCTGGAAGATACACGGGAAGGTGTCAAATGGAAAAGAGCGTAATGGATCTTCCTGAGATCCTGAAAATGCAGTTTGGAGGCGAGATCGCGGATATCCGCACATACTCGCCTCTGGCCCTGGCCTATATCGGAGACGGCATTTACGATCTGGTGATCCGGACCCTGATCGTTCGTCATGGCAGCTGCCAGCCAAACAAGCTTCATAAAAGAACCAGTGCCCTGGTAAAGGCTTCTGCCCAGTCTGCTTTGATCGACAAACTGATGGATAAGCTGACAGAAGAAGAACTGGCTGTCTATAAAAGAGGGAGAAATGCAAAATCCTATACCATGGCGAAAAATGCAACCATGAAGGATTACCGGAAGGCAACCGGTTTTGAGGCTCTGATGGGCTATCTCTATCTTCAGGGTGAGACCGAACGGCTGGTATCCCTGGTCAGAGAGGGATTAGGAAACGACTGGACAGAGGAAAAGAAAGAAGAGGACAGAGTATGAGATATGAAGAACTGACCATTGAAGGAAGAAATGCGGTTCTGGAAGCATTTCGCTCCGGAAAAACGATCGATAAGCTGTTTGTGCAGGATGGCTGCAAGGATGGTCCGATCTTAAGCATTACAAGAGAAGCGAGAAAGCATGATACCCTGATCAAATATGTGACGAAAGAGCGGCTGGATCAGCTTTCAGAGACTGGTAAACACCAGGGCGTGATCGCTTATGCGGCGGCTTATGAATATGCTGAGGTGGAGGATATCCTGAAAAACGCCAGAGAAAAGGGAGAAGAGCCGTTTATTTTCCTTCTGGATAATATTGAAGATCCTCATAACCTGGGAGCAATCATCCGTACGGCAAATCTGGCCGGGGCTCACGGAGTCATCATTCCCAAAAGAAGAGCGGTCGGCCTTACCGCTACCGTGGCAAAAACCTCTGCAGGGGCACTGAACTATACGCCGGTGGCAAAGGTGACAAATCTGGCTGCAACGATCGAAGAACTGAAAAAAGAAGGCCTCTGGTTCGTCTGTGCGGATATGGGCGGAGAGAGCATGTACCGTCTGAATCTGAAGGGTCCCATTGGTCTGGTGATCGGAAACGAAGGAGAGGGTGTCAGCCGTCTGGTAAAAGAGAAGTGCGATTACATTGCTTCCATTCCCATGAAAGGTGATATCGATTCTCTGAATGCTTCTGTGGCAGCAGGTGTTCTGGCTTATGAAATTGTACGTCAAAGACTGAATTGAACGCACTAATTAAAAAACAAAAAAAATTTGAAAAAAGTAGTTGACATTTTCGGAGAGTTATAGTAGTATACTTAACTGTAGCGAGCAATCGCAAACAACTAAATAAGCTGCTGTAGCACAGTCGGTAGTGCGTCGCATTGGTAGTGCGGAGGTCACGGGTCCGATTCCCGTCAGCAGCTTTTTTCATATATAAAAATAAAAGCAGAGAGCTGTCTGGAGAAACCAGGCAGCTTTTTTGGCAGAAAGGAAACCGTATGAATTATCGTTTGATCCTGCAATACGACGGAAGCCGTTATGATGGCTGGCAGAGGCAGGGAAACACAGAAAAAACTGTTCAGGGAAAAATAGAAGAAGTATTGTCAAGACTTCTGGAAGAACCGGTAGAAATTGACGGGGCAGGAAGAACGGATGCCGGTGTTCATGCGCTTGGACAGACGGCTAATTTCCACACAGAGCGAAAGCTTGATCCGGAAGAACTAAAGGCAGCACTGAATCAGTTTCTGCCGGAGGACATCGGTGTACTCCGGGCGGAAGAGGTGCCGGAACGCTTTCACAGCCGCCTCAATGCATGCGGGAAAACATATCGTTACCGGGTAGCGACAGGAGAAGAGAAAAACGTCTTTGAGCGGAAACAGATCTATCCGTTGGATCAGCCGCTTGATGTGGATGCCATGCGTCGGGGAGCAGCTCTTATGATCGGAGAAAAAGACTTCCGGGGCTTTTCTTCCATGAAAAAAACGAAAAAATCCACGGTCCGCCGTCTGGAATCCATAGAGATCCGGGAAGTATCAGGAGAAGTGCGTCTGGAATTTACCGGGAACGGTTTCCTTTACAATATGGTACGGATCCTCACAGGCACCCTTCTGGAGATCGGAATGGGAAAAAGAGAGCCAGAAAGTGTGGAAACGATCTTCCGGGAAAAGGATCGAAACCTGGCCGGTTTTACCGCTCCGGCAAGAGGACTTACTCTGGTGGAGGTTTTTTACCAGAAAAATAGTTGAAAATCCTGGTTTGACAGGCTATAATGAAATGATTGCGGGAATGTCCGTGTGCATGATACGGGCGATTCGGTGCGCATGAACGGAAAACAAGCAAAAAGAAAGGGAGAAATACATGCAGAAAATTCTGAATTTGATCACAGAAGAAATGATCCAAGCTTTTCAGAAGGCAGGCTATGACGAGAAATTTGCAAAAGTTACCCTGTCCAACCGGCCTGATTTATGCGAATATCAGTGTAATGGAGCTATGGCAGCTGCCAAGACCTATAAGAAAGCCCCCATCATGATCGCAAATGCGGTCGTAGAGGCTCTTTCCGGATCAGAGATCTTTTCTGATATCCAGGCAGTGAATCCGGGCTTTATCAACCTGAAGCTGGATCCGGAATTCCTTGCTTCTTATCTTGATAAGATGCAGGCAGATGAAAATCTTTCTGTGGAAAAAGCAAAAGAACCGAAAAAGATCATCATTGATTACGGCGGGCCGAATGTGGCAAAGCCTCTTCATGTAGGTCATTTAAGATCTGCCATCATTGGCGAAAGCATTAAGAGAATGGGACGTTTCCTGGGCCATGAAGTCATCGGAGATGTCCATCTTGGTGACTGGGGGCTGCAGATGGGTCTGATCATTGTAGAGCTGAAGAAGAGAAAACCGGAGCTGGTCTATTTTGATGAGAGCTATACCGGAGAATATCCGAAGGAAGCTCCCTTTACCATTGGTGAGCTGGAGGAAATCTATCCTGCAGCCAGTGCTTATTCAAAAGAACATCCGGAATACAAAGAAGCAGCCATGCAGGCAACCTACCTTCTGCAGCACGGACACAGAGGCTATCAGGCCATTCTGAAACACATCATGGAAGTTTCCGTGACAGATCTGAAGAGAAACTATGCAAACCTGAACGTTTCCTTTGATCTCTGGAAGGGTGAGTCGGATGCGCAGCCGTACATTCCAGCGATGGTGGAGAAAATGAAAGAACAGGGTCTGGCATACGAAGATCAGGGAGCACTGGTCGTGGATGTCAAGGAAGAGACCGATACAAAAGAGGTTCCGCCCTGTATGATCCTGAAATCGGACGGAGCATCCCTTTATACTACCACAGACCTGGCTACCATCGTCCAGCGTATGGAGGACTATCAGCCGGATGAGATCCTTTACGTTGTGGATAAGCGTCAGGAAATGCACTTCATCCAGGTATTCCGCTGTGCGAGAAAAGCGGGCATCGTAGATGAGAACACCAGACTTTCCTTCCTTGGCTTCGGTACCATGAACGGAAAGGACGGCAAGCCCTTCAAGACAAGAGAGGGCGGCGTCATGCGTCTGGAGAACCTGATCCGCGATATTGATGAGGAAATGTATCATAAGATCATGGATAACCACGAGATCGATCCGGAAGAAGCAAAGGAAACGGCGAAGATCGTAGGTCTTTCCGCTATCAAATACGGTGACCTGTCCAATCAGGCCAGCAAGGACTATGTCTTTGACCTTGACCGCTTCACTTCCTTTGAGGGAAATACCGGCCCTTATATTCTTTATACCATTGTCCGGATCAAATCCATCCTGAATAAGTATCAGCAGGCAGGAAACAGTCTGGAAGGAATTTCTATCCATAAGGCTGCCAACGACAGTGAGAAAGCGCTGATGCTGGAGGTTTCCCGTTTCAACAGCGTGATGGAGAATGCGTTTGATGAGATCGCACCGCACAAGATCTGCTCCTATATCTATGATCTTGCGAATGCCTTTAACCGTTTCTACCATGAGACAAAGATCCTTTCTGAGGAAAAGGAAGAGCAGAAAGCTTCCTGGATCGCTCTTCTGAAGCTGACCAGAGACGTTCTTGAGAAATGCATCGATGTTCTTGGTTTCTCAGCACCGGAGAGAATGTAAGCAACCGAGTGTTATGCCTGGGTACCTTATCCCGTTTTTCGGGGTGGGGTACTTTTTTTGCTTTTTGTGCAAAGTCACGAAATATTTTATCTGGATGTAAAAATGCAAATGGTTGAAAACAGCAGGATTCGTTCAGTCTGCGAATGGACAAAGCATACGCATTGCGATAGAATAAAAACAGAAAAGGGGAGGTGGGAGGATGAAAAGGGGAACCATGATCGGCGGAACCTATCAGGTGATGAAAACGCTGGGAGCCGGCGGTCAGTCTGATGTCTGGCTGGTGCTGCATAAAAGAACCTGCGCCCTTATGGCTTTGAAAAGGATTCCTCTGAAAGCGCAATGGCCCAGGGGAGAGCTGGACTATGCCAGACACCTGGAACATCCCGGACTCCCAAAGATCTATGATATTTTTCTGGCAGAAGGCTGTGTCTGGATTGCCATGGAGTATCTGGAAGGAAAAACGTTGGAACAGCTGAAGCAGGAAAGGGGGCGTTTTTCGGAAAAAGAGCTTCTGCAATGGCTGAAACAGCTGACGGAGATCCTGGCTTATCTTCATTCACGGACGCCGCCTTTGATCCATGGGGATATTAAGCCGTCAAACCTCATGATCGATCCGGAAGGAAAGCTGATCCTTCTGGATTTCGGCGCCTGCCTGACTGCGGAAGGAAAAAAGAAGGAACGATACGGGACACGGATCTTTGCTGCCCCGGAGCAGCTGGATGGGACATCGGAAATGGATATCCGCAGTGATTTCTACAGTTGCGGGAAAACCTTCCGTTTTTTGAGTGGAGGAAAAGAAAGCAGGAGTTTTCGGCGTTTTCTGGATGTCTGCATGGAAGCAGACAGGGAGAAGCGTTTTCTGAATGATCAGAAGCTGCGGCGAAGGCTTGATCAAGTCTGCCGGAGAGGAAAGAGGATCTGCCTTTTGTTTTCCCTGCTTGCGGTTTTCTGTCTGTTTTTTGGGAGTATTAGTCATTTTCGCCGCCGGAGTGAGGCGGCAGAAGAACAATATCAAATCTTAATGGAGAGCAGCCGGACAAAAGAGCTGGTGTCTGCGATCCGTCTGTTTCCCGGTCGGGAAGCAGCTTATCGGAAATTATTGGAAATGGATCTTCTAGATCAGGAATTTACAAGAGAAGAAAGCCAGTTGCTGGAAGAGATCCTGGAAGCATGCGGATCCAAGCTGGAAAAAGAGGCTTACGGAGCTTTGGCTTATGAGCTCGGCATTGCCTACTGGTATTATTTTCAGCAGGCGGAAGGAAGGAGCTATGCCGGGATCTGGTTTGAACGGGCGTTAGCGGGAGAACTGGATACGGATAAACGGAAAAAAGCGGAAATTTACCGGGAACTGGGGGCATACTGTGAAAAAAAGACACGACAGGAGCTTTCGGGGGAAGGAGAGATGGACTGGAACCGTTTTTTTGATGCCATACGGAAATGCTGTGAAGGAAACAGTCAGGATGAAGTGCCGCTGGTTTTACGGGAGCGGCTTCAGGAGGAACTACTGGCATTGACATATGAGGGACTTTTGTATTTCCGTAATGCAGGAGTTTCAGAAGAAAGCGTGAATGTCCTGATCGAAGCTTTGAAAAATATGGCGGATGGAAAAGAAGAGGCTTTTTCTGCTGCCGAGGCGAGTGTCCGAAGTATTTACGGAAACAGCGGAGAGGAAGCAGATGTGTGTCAGTGAAGAAGAGCGATCGAGGAGGCGGAACATATATGAAAAATAAAAAGTGGATGACAGCGGCCTGTACAGCGGCACTTCTGGGAGCACCGCTGCAAAACCTGTCTTTTCTTGGAGAAAATTATTTTCTGGAGAGCAAAGGAAGTGAAAATCAGGAAAAGATGGAAGAAACAGAAGGGGAAGAGAGAACGGAGATCCTGTGCGAAACGGAACCTGAGTCAGAAAGTGAGACCGAGAGTGAGACCGAGAGTGAAACCGAGAGCGAATCAGAAAGCGAAACAGAGACCGAGACAGAAAGTGAAACAGAGAGAATCAGTGAAGGTGAGACAGCGTCTGAAGAAGAAACGATGACAGAGTCCGAGGAGGAAAGTACAGCTGCCGAAGAGCAGCAGACGGAGCAAGAGACAGAGCCGAGGGAAACAGAAGTCATGACGGAGCCGGGATCTGAGGTGGAATCGGGAACAGAAACAGGATCAGAAACGGAAGTATGGACGGAAGTTCCAGAGTCAGAGGAAATAACGGAAGCGACGGAACAGGGATCCGAACTTGTGACGGAATCAACAACAGAAGCCGTGACTGAGCCGGGAACTGAGATGGAAACGGAAATGGAAACAGAGTCGGAAACCGAATCAGAACCGCAGACGGAATGCAGCACAGAGCCTGTAGAGACAGAAACCGGGACAGAGACAATGACGGAAGCCCCGGAAACGGAGCCGCCTACGGAAGCAGAAACGGAGCCACCTGCGACCGAATTGCCAACGGAAGCCCCGGAAACGGATCCACCAGAGACTGAACTGCCGACGGAAGCCCCGGAGACGGAGCCACCGGAGACTGAGTTGCCAACGGAAGCCCCGGAAACGGATCCACCGACGACCGAGCCATCGCCTGTCCCACCGGAAACCGAACCGGAGACCGAACCGGAGACCGAACCTCCGTGCCGGCTGATCGTTGAACAGATCACGGTAAATCTTTCCGGTGGAGAGAAAATTTACGATGGGACAAGTCGGATCCCTCTTTCTGTGAAAACCAGACAGGAAGGGGAGGGAAATGTGAACCTGGAAATCCATGGAGAAGCGGAATCGGCTGACGCAGGTGTCTGGAAAGTCCGGCCGATAGCTGCTCTTCTGGGAAAAGATGCAGGGAAATTTCAACTGGAGCTTCCTAAGGGAGAACTGACCGTCCGTATAAAGAAACGTCCATTGACGATTCAGATCAGCGATGCAGTGAAAACCTATGGTTCCCCTTTCAGCATCCAGGGACTTGAATTCACAGAGGGAGCGCCTGTGCAGGTCAGCGGATTTATGAAGGATGGAAGTCTGACATCTGAAGTTCCGACGGGGTTTGAACTTCCGGAGATCGATTTTGACCGTTCTGTCATTCAGACGGACAGCCCGATGTATCAGAACGGTGAACGGTGTTCTTATGCGGGCGCACTGGTTCCGTCTGTCCGGGGAGACGGAACGGTTTCCGGAAATTCTACCGGAAATTATTACTTTGATCTTTCGCTCTGTAAAAAAGGAACCATTACTCTTCTGGAAGGAAAAAATCCTTCCTATCAGGTGGAAGTCCGGAATGGAAAAGGCTTTTATGACAAGGAAGGGATCTTCTGGGTATCAAAAGGAAGCGTGCTTCTTGCCAGACCGGATAAAGGAAGCGGATTTAATCAGACCGCTTTTTCTGATGCCGTGACGGAAAACGGAGAATGGGTCTTTTCACTGGAACAGAGAGACCGGGCTGGAAATCTTCTTGCAAATTCTGAAAAGAATGGCTTTCGCTACCGCATCGATGACAGACCTCCGGATATAAAGCTTACCGGAGAAACAGGAGTGGCAGGAAACCGCATCTTTCGAAAAAACTGCACATTTTCCGCAGAAGAGATCCGTGATGAAGAAAGTGGTCTGGACACGGTGGAATACTGTATTCTCTCTCTTGAAAATAAAGGGAAAAAACAGGGTTATGCGACTTATGCTCCGGGTTCTGCCATCTGCGTAGACCAGGAAGGAACCTGGCAGATCCATTTCCGGCTTCGGGACCGGGTGGGAAATGAAAGGAAGCTCCATTCCGCTGCGGTGGTGATCGACCGTACAGATCCTCGAATCTCGGTCCGTGGGCTTGAGGAAGGAAAATCTTATCAGAAAGAGGAAAGGTTTCAGGCTGTTGTAGAGGACAAACATCTTTTTTCAGAAAAAACAGTCTGCGAGGTGAAAAACCAGCAGGGAAAAACTGTGCTTACACCGGGACAGGAAACGGTAGAAAACAAACAGACACTTTCTTATGATTTTTCCACAGGCCGGCTGGCTGACGGAAACTATACGCTTTGCGTACAGGCAGAGGATCAGGCAGGAAATCAGGTAAAAAAGACGGTGCCTTTCCGAATCAACCGTTCCGGTTCTGCTTATATGCTTTCTTCGGCAGTCGAACAGATCAGAAAGACCTACTACATCCGTTCGGCAGAGAATCTGTTGGTGACAGAACGAAACAGAGACCGGCTTTCGGCAAAAGCGATCGTTTGTGTAAAAGATGGAAGCTTTCGGGTCCTTCAGGAAGGGAGAGACTATCAGACCGCGATCCGCAAGGATGGAGACCGCTGGATCTATCAGTATCAGATCTTCCGGAAATGCTTTCTGGAGGAAGGCGTTTACACCCTGGCTTTTCAGTCCGTAGATCAGGCAGGAAACCAGAGCGACAGCAGAGAGAAAAGCACCTTTCTGGAGTTCTGTGTGGATAAAACCGCTCCTGTAAGCTATTTGACAGGGCTTTCGGAGGAGATGGAAGCAGGAGAGGCAGAGTTTACCATACAGGCCAGAGACAACGGGAAACTGGCTTATATGGAACTCTGGAGAAATGGAAAAAGGCTCTTCTGGACGACGGAGGAGAAAGAAGAGGTGGTGGTAAGGCTTTCAGACGGAATCACCGATTTCCGGATTTTTGCCGTAGATCAGGCGGGTAATGAAAGCTGGTCAGAGAACTATCGGGTCTATGTAGGTGCGGAAGGAAAAAAACAGAAAACAGAAGATTCGGGAAAAAGAGAAACAGAAGTCTGGGGGCAGAAGAGGCAGACAGAAAGCATTCAGAAAAGAGAAGCAATAAAAAAACAGATCCGGAGAAAACAGGCAGAATGGCTGAGAAAAAAACAGGTGAGCAAAAGTGCATGGAGAGAAGAAGCAGGAGAACCATGTTCCGGTGATGACTGGTACCTGAAAAAGAAGGAAGATGGAGAGGAAACCATTACGGATACACTTTTTTCGGAAGAAAATGAGAAGGATGAGAAAGAAAAATCCGGGATGAAAAAAGGAGCATGGATCATAGGGCTTCTTACGATATGGATGGGAGGTGTCTCCTGGATCATACGGAAATTTCAGTAAATGGATTTTTAGGGAAATTTGTGATATGATAGGCAGAAAATGAAAGGATTTACAAAAGTGAAAAAAATATCTGCTTATCAAGTGCTGGATGTGATTTTTCCGGTAGCCCTTCACTACGGGATCATGCTTTTGACGGCGATGCTTACCGGGAATGATCTGGATGCGGCAGCACAGACAACGCTGGCGGCTCTTGCGGCATTTCCTCTTTTGTGGCGGCTGTATAAAAAAGAACCGCGGTCAAAGGGAAGCTATACCTTCCGTTCTTTATGGGTGCTGCCCTTTCTTGGAATGGCCGGAAATCTCCTGTTTTCCTTCCTTTTGAGAGCCATTCATCTGACGGAACATTTTTCCAATGCTTTTCAGGAAGCTCTTTTCCAGAGTGATTTGCTGATCCAGGTGATCGGAATCGGGATTTTTGTTCCTTTTGTGGAAGAAGTGATCTTTCGCGGACTGGTGTACGGAAAGCTGAGACGTCGTTTTTCCTGGTGGGCGGCAGCAGCAGTCAGCGCAGGCTTTTTTGCATTTTATCATGGGAATGTGATACAGATCGTTTATGCGTTTCCCATGGGACTTCTTCTGGCCTGGGCTTATGAACGCTGGGGCTGCCTTCTGGCACCGGTACTCATTCATGTCGGAGCCAATCTTCTGGGGATTCTGGAAACAGTAAGAAATGCATAAGTATGGATCAAAAAAGAAGCGGCCATCAGAATCTGTCTGAGTGGCCGTTTCTTCTTTTAGCAGAGTTTATTATGAGCCGGATTCGGTAATATGTTCCATGCCCTGGCTTAAGATGCTGTGGACATGTTCATCAAGAAGAGAATAAAAGATGGTTTTCCCTTCCCGGCGGAATTTTACAAGACGGCTCTGTTTTAAAATCCGGAGCTGGTGGGAAATGGCGCTCTGCGTCATATTCAGAAGCTGTGCCAGATCACAGACACACATTTCATGTTCCAGGAGAACATAGAGAATACGGATCCTGGTGGAGTCGGCAAAGATCTTAAAAAGTTCAGACAAGTCGTATAGTTCTTCTTCTGCAGGCATACTTTCCTGCACTGCTTTTATGGTTTCAGGATGAGCATGGATAAATTCACATCTTGGAACATCATCCTGGAGTTCTTCTTTTGCTGCCATGGAAATCCTCCTTTCAAAGCTGCAACTGTTTTTATTATAAGAAAAAAAAGGGATTCTGTAAAGAGATGATTCATTGCCCTTTTTCAGGCAGTATGCTAAAATAAAAAGAATAGCTGTAACTGTTCCATACCTTTACAGTTACGAATAACCGCGAAAACAAGGAGAAGAAAAATGAATGTTGTAGATATGCATTGTGACACCATCGGACGGTTTTATTTTTCTGGAGAAAAAGGGGAAACAAAAGAGGGACTTCTTGAAAATTCCTTTCAGGTAGATTTGAAAAAAATGAAAAAAGGAGAGTATCTTTTACAGAATTTCGCCATGTTCGTGCCGTTTGGCGAAGTAGAAGATCCCTTTAAAACGGCAATGGAAATGGCAGATCTCTATTACTGTGAACTGGAGAAAAACAGCAGTCTGATCGCACCGGTATTTTCTTTCCAGGATATTGTGAAAAACAGGGAAGAAGGGAAAATGAGTGCTCTTCTGACCATCGAAGAAGGGGAAACAGTGCTTGGAAAACTTTCCTATCTGAGAGATTTTTATCGTTTAGGTGTGCGGATGATTGCACTGACCTGGAATTTTGCCAATCAGATCGGCTGTCCGAATATGCATCCCGAATGTGAGAAGACCGGAAAAGGCATAGAACTTCGGACAGAAAAAGGCCTGACGCCTTTTGGGATCGAGATGATCCAGGAGATGGAACGTTTGGGAATGATCGTGGATGTTTCTCATCTTTCCGACGGAGGTTTCTGGGATGTGTACCGGCATACGGCGAAGCCTTTTGTGGCCAGTCATTCCAATGCTGCCTCCGTGCAGAATGTCTGCCGGAACCTGACAGATGAAATGATAAAAGCGCTGGGAGAGCGAGGAGGTGTCTGCGGTCTCAATTACTGTATGGATTTCCTGACCTGGGAAGCAAAACAGATGGATACGGAGCAGCTCCTTGGCGTGATGGCAGAGCATGTCCGCCATACAGCAGATATCGGAGGTGTGGAGGTCTGTGCACTTGGCGGTGATATGGACGGGATCGATCCGAATCCGGCCATTCCGGATGTGTCCTTTGTTCAGCGGCTGGTACCTGCACTGAAAAAGAAAGGCTTCCATGAAAGTGAGATTGAGAAAATCTTCAGCGGAAACGTCCTGAGAGTTTATCAGGAGATCCTGAAGTAAGGGGGCAGCAATGAAAACACAGGCAAAAGATATGACAAAAGGGCATCCCGGCAGACTTCTGCTTCAGTTTGCACTGCCGTTGATGCTTGGAAATATATTTCAGCAGACGTATACCATGGTAGATACGGCGGTTGTTGGCCAGCTGGTGGGAGTGCATGCGCTGGCGGCCCTGGGCTCGGTGGACTGGTTTAACTGGATGAGCCTTGGGATCTGCTCCGGCTTAAGCCAGGGCTTTTCGATCATGATCGCCCAGCAGTTCGGAGCAAAAGAGTACGAAAAAATGAAAAAGACAGTGGGAGTCTCTCTGATCCTGGCAGTGCTTTCTGCGATCGTGGTGACAGTTGTCTTTCTGCTCTCTGCAGCTCCTGTGCTGCGTCTTATGGGAACGAGAGAAGAGATCCTTGGCGATGCACTTCTTTATGTATCCATTATGTTCAGTGGGATCCTCATTGTGATGATCTATAACTGGATGTCCTCTGTACTCCGGGCCATAGGAGACAGTACGACGCCATTGATCGCCATGGGAGTGGCTTCTTCCAGTAATGTAGTACTGGATCTTCTTTTTGTGGCAGTTTTCCACTGGGGGATCGCAGGTGCGGCGGCAGCAACGCTGATCGCGCAGGGGATTTCCTGCGTTTACTGTTTTTTGAGGATGCGGAAGGTTTCTCTCCTTCGTCTTTGCCGGGATGATTTTTCCGTGAAACCGGAGCAGGCGAAAGAACTTTTCTGTCTGGGTATGCCTATGGCTGTCCAGAATATGATCATTTCCATTGGCGGCATGATCCTTCAGTCGATCGTCAATGGCTTTGGTGTGGTGTTTGTGGCAGGCTTTACGGCGACCAACAAGCTTTACGGACTCCTGGAGATCGCAGCTGTTTCCATGGGATTTGCGGTTTCTACTTATGCAGGACAGAATCTGGGAGCAGGAGAACATGAACGCATTAAAATCGGTGTACGAAAAGGTGCTGCCATGGCGGCAGTGATCTCTGTGGTGATCAGTATGGTGATGCTCCTTCTCGGCAGGAAGATCACAGGGCTTTTTGTGGATCATTCCAGTCCGGACGCAGGTGAAGTGCTGAACTATGCTTACCATTATCTGGTAGTGCTTTCTCTGTTTCTGGTGATCCTTTATTGCCTGCATATTTACCGTTCAGCTCTGCAGGGAATGGGAAATACCATCATTCCGTTAATCTCCGGTTTTGTAGAGCTTACCATGAGACTGCTGACAGCCGTTTTTCTGCCGCGGTTTGTTGGAGAATATGGAATTTATTTTGCTGAGGTGGCAGCCTGGACAGGGGCAGCCGTGCTTCTGGTCATTGCTTATCAGAAGCAGATACACAGCCTCCCTGCGAAAAATATCCGTATAAACGAGGGGATAGACCGGGGGAGAGAAGATGATTCGGATAGCAGTCTGTGATGATGATAAAAATGCGGTAATGACGATCGAAGAGATGCTGCTTGAACTGTCAGCAAAAGGAAATAGTAAGGTCAGGATCGAGACTTATTCCGATGGCGCTTTTCTGCTTAATGATATCAGAAGAGGGGTGGAATTTGATCTTTTATATCTGGATATCGAGATGGAGCAGCTGGACGGTTTGTCCCTGGCAAGGGAATTTCGTAAAGATCATCCCAATGCGGTTCTGATCTATATATCCAATCATGAAAGCTATCTGAAGGAACTGTTTGAGGTGGATACCTTCCGTTTTTTAAGCAAACCGATCGATTCTGAAAAATTTGAAGCGTATTTCAGAAATGCGGTGGAAAAAATTCAGCTCCAGCAGGAAGAACTCTTTTTTTCTTATTCCTATGACAGACAGTTTTTCAAGGTGTTGTTAAGTGATATTGTGTACTTTGAGAGTCAGAAGCGAAGCATCCGGCTTTATAAGAAAGATGGAACGGAAGGAAGCTTTTATGGAAAACTGAATGAAGTGGACAAGCAGCTGAAAGAAGCGGCGGTTCCCTTCCTGCGGATCCATCAGTCGTATCTGGTTAATTACAACTATATAAAGCAGTTCGGCAATACGGAGCTGGAATTATCGAATGGAAAATGCCTTCCGATCAGCGAAGACCGACGAAAGGCGGCAGAGCAGAAATATGGCGGGCTTTTGCGAAAGGAGCTTTTCTATGAGTGAACTGCTGATTTATTTTTTTATGGAATGTTGTACCCTACCGGTCATAAAAGGTTTTTTTGATGTTTTTCTGGATAAAAGGAACCTGGGGAAAAAGGTCTGGATCTGGAATCTTCTCTTCTGTCTGGTGGGTACTTTTTCTGATCTTGGTTTTATGCCGCCATATTTGAATATTTTCTACGGGGCTTTGACTTATGAGCTGATTGCGATCACCTTTTTTGAAGGTGCCTTTTCCAGAAAAACTTTTGTGAATGTTATTTTTGTGGCAGTCTGGATGCTGGATGAAGCGATTGTCGGACTGGTTTTTGGAGTGTTTGGAATCTCTTATCAAGAGCAGTTTCTTCTGGGAGCAATCCTGACCAGACTGGTCATTTTTCTACTGGAAAAAATCATTCAGTATTTTTATGTGAAGAAAAATGACATCCCTGTGGAGAGAAAAGAAGGGGCGGCCCTGCTGGTCTTTCCGGTCGTCAGTATCATCCTGATGTTTTGTATCTTTGTTTTATGCCAGACCTGCACGAACCGCAGCCTGCGGTTGGGGATAACAGTTGTGAGCCTGTTGCTGATTCCCATGAATATTTTTCAGTTCCGGATTTATGACAAGATCAAAGAAAAAGCAAAAGTGGAAAAAAGAAATCTGATTTATCAGCAAATGGTGGATCTCTACGAAAAACAGATTGCAGAACGGGAAGAGACAACGAGGAAAATCCGGCAGTTCCGGCATGACATGAAACTGCATTTATCGGCGGTGCGGGAACTTGCGGAGGAAAAAGACACGGATGGCATTATTTCTTACATAGATGAGCTGTCAAACGGTTCCGGAATGGGAAAGAGTGATCTCGCAAACAGTGGAAATCTTCTGCTGGATGGTTTGCTGAATCAGGCCTATGAGCGGGCTGTAAAGGCAAAGATACAGATGAAATTACGGTTGGAAATCCCTTACAAGTTAAATATTTCCGGTGCAGATTTATATGTGATCCTTGGAAATGCGCTGGAAAACGCTCTGGAAGCCTCAGAAAAAGTCCCCCAGGAAGAAGGACGCCTGATAGAACTTTCCCTTGTCTACAAAAATGGGGATCTTCGCATTGGAATCAGAAACCGCTATGCGGAAGAACCGCGAAAAGATTCCAAGGGAACCTTCCTCTCATCGAAAAACAATTCCGAATATCATGGAATCGGCCTCTATTCCATCCGCGAAACGGTAAAAAAGTATCACGGGTTTATGGATATCCATACGGAAAACAAAATATTTTCTCTGGTTATTGTAATCAGAGAGGAAAAGAGCTGTTGACGAAAGGTCAATGGTTCTTTTTTTATGGGCACTTAAGGGAAAAGTTACATGAAACACCGGGATAATTACATGATCCGGCACAGAAGAAAATTATGTGGTAATATATGAAAATATGTGGTAATATATGAAAAAATAAAAATATTTAAGAATATATGAGATTAAGATAAAAGGATTGAGAAAATGAAAAAAGCGAGATATATTTTTGCGGCAGTGGCGATGTTATTACTTCTTATCATTATGAGTAATCCCGAGTGGAAGCCAAAGAAAAGTAACCCTCCGGATAAAGATCAAAACATCGAAATTGAAACACAGAATTTAATAGAGGAGAAAACAGGAGCTTATCAGGGTTTTGCGGTCGATCTCATAGATATGGAACTGATAAAAAATTTAAGAGAGAAGGGGATTTCTCAAAAAGACTGTCAGGTATCCGGAGTTATCGATGAGGAAGGAAATGTGATACCTGATGAATTAACAGGAAGCAATTCCTTATTACTGGTACGTTTTAAAATTTATAACGAAAATGGGGTGGGACAGGCAGGTGAAAAGTATCTTCTTTTGAATGGATCCTTTCAATGCGAAGAACTGCTGGACAAAAACATCGATTCTCTGCCATCTGTTTTACTGCAGCCTCATGGGCCGGAAGGAGCTGATGGAAAGGATGTGAATCGGCTGTACCTGGATAAAAAAGCAATCGAGGAAAATGAGGACCGGTTATTTCTGGAAAAAGGTGAAGAAGCAATTTTTACGATGGGAATGATGGTGAGAAGGGAGTGGCTGAATAAAAAATCAGATGCCCGTCTGATTTTATTCCCGGGAAATATGGATGGCGGCCTGGTATTTCAGATATCAGAAGAGGATTTACTATGAAGATAATAAAAATAGAGCTGAAAAAAGCATTTACCGGAAGCAGATTCTGGCTGGCATTTTGTATCGGGCAGTTTTTGGGGATATCCAGTATTCTAACGGTATACCGCTCCTGGTTAGGCCAGAGAGACTATATACAATATTGGGAAGATCGTTTCCCGGTCAGACAGGCGTATACACTCTATAATGTCTGGATATTAAATGAACAGCTTAGCATTGGACGCACGCTCTTTTTCTTCTGGCTTCCATTTCTGGCAGCTTTTCCTTTTGCAACTTCTTATTATCAGGAAGAAAAGAAAAAACAGCTTCGTCTGGTGTTGGTGAGAACCGGGAGAAGAGAATATTTCCGGGCAAAATACCTGGCTGTTTTTCTCAGCGGTTTCGTTGTGATCAGCGGAACACTGCTTGTGAATCTGGCAATATCAGCTGCATGTTTTCCATGGGAAAAGCCTCTGCCCTTTTATCCATATTTTAGTATTCTTGAAAACGATTTTGGGGCTGCCCTTTTTTACAGCTATCCGTCTCTTTATGCAGGAATGTATATTCTGATAGAGGGGATCTTTGGCGGCTTGCTTGCAAATTTTGTGTTTATCTGTACCATGTATGTGAAGAATCAGTTTCTTTCTTTCGGAATCGTTTTGCTGGTTTATGTGGGAGCTGAAGCAATCAAAAATATCCTGTTTGTAGGAAATTTAAAAGCACAGGAAATATCGGTCTATGGTTTCTTAAGAGGCTCCGGCTATGTGAGAAACGGATGGATCATACTGGGAGAAGGGCTTTTTTTCCTGCTCATTCAGCTGATACTTGTAGAAAAACAGGTAAAAACATATGAAATATATTAGACTTTTGAAAATGGATCTCCGCTGTTGTAAAAAACGAATCCTTACAGGCCTTGGCCTCTCGGTAATCCTTGTCTTATTTTTGTGCGGGGGATACGAAACTTCCATAAGATTTGGAATTCAGCAGCAGGGGATAACCTCAAAGGGGACCGTAATGAATGTACTGGTGTATCTTCTGGCAGGAACCGAGTATATTCCCTCAACAGAAATCCGAATACCGGAATTGCCATTGCGCTGGTGCATAATATATGTCTATGGCTTGTATTTATTGTCAGATTTTCCTTTTCAAATGAAAGAAAAAATAGGCTCTGCACAGATTCTAGCGTTACGTTCACAAACAGGCTGGTGGCTGGAAAAACTTTTCTGGACATTTCTTGTGGCGATCGGCTATTTGATAACTGTGACCTTTACGATCCTTTTATTTTGTGTCTGGCGCGGGGTACCACTCGGCCTGAAAATGAATGAGGAAATATTTGCCTGGATGTATCCGTCCATTCAGGGCGCGGCTCCGACAGAATTTTTCTGGATTTTTGGTTTGATCATCAGCCCTGTGAATACGTTTTTTATCTTGAT
>OLQE01000777.1_pt1 | contig 21897 bp, 19 predicted proteins | sample 1643161 | NCBI WGS metagenome assembly OLQE01 (sample SAMEA3136650, study PRJEB25190) | human gut metagenome | reverse complement strand
TGTGAATATTATGCTGATGAGCCCGTATGCCGATGAGGTCGCACAGGTTGTGGTTGAGGAAGGTGTCAAAGTCGTAACGACTGGCGCGGGCAGTCCGGAAAAATACATGGAGCGGTGGAAGCAGTCCGGTATCCGGGTGATTCCGGTCGTCGCTTCCGTGGCACTGGCAAAGCGGATGGAGCGCTGTGGGGCGGATGCAGTGGTCGCAGAGGGCTGTGAATCCGGAGGACATGTCGGAGAAAGCACGACAATGGCGCTGGTGCCGCAGGTCGTTGACGCAGTGCAGATTCCGGTGATCGCAGCCGGGGGGATCGCAGACGGGCGTGGTATCGCGGCTGCATTTATGCTCGGCGCAAAGGCCGTACAGATGGGAACCCGATTTATCGCGACACAGGAAGCACAGGTGCATGAAAGCTATAAAAATCAGGTGCTGCGGGCAAAGGACATCGATACCCGCGTGACCGGGCGGTCGACCGGACATCCGGTGCGTGCACTGCGCAATGAAATGACAAAGCGCTACCTGGAGCTGGAGCAGGAGGGTGCATCGTTTGAAGAGCTGGAGCAGCTCACATTAGGAGGACTGCGCAGAGCGGTCGTGGAAGGTGATGTGCGGATGGGAAGCATGATGGCCGGACAGTGTGCCGGACTGGTGCGGGAGATTCTTCCGTGCAGTGAGCTGGTGCCGCAGCTGATGCAGGAAGCCAAAGCATGTATGAAAGGAATCCGGATCGATGAGTAAAACAGCATTTCTTTATCCGGGACAGGGAGTACAGACATCTGGCATGGGTGCGGATTTTTATCGGAACAGCGCATCGGCGCGTGCGGTATTTGATGAGGCCTCCGCTGCACTCGGAATGGATATGAGAGCGCTCTGCTTTGAAAGCAATGACCGCCTGGATCAGACTGAATATACACAGGCAGCGCTTGTGACCTTATATCTGGCACAGACACGTGTGCTGACAGAGGCCGGGATCCTGCCGGATGTCACAGCCGGATTGAGCCTTGGCGAATATGCAGCGCTTGCTGTCAGCCATGCAATGCAGGAGCAGGATGCGATCCGTCTTGTGCGCAGGCGTGGTATTTTGATGCAGAATGCCGTACCGGATGGCAGTGGTGCGATGTGTGCAGTGCTCGGCATGAAGGAAGCCGCCGTAGAGGAAGTGCTTGCAGAGCGGGAAGGTGTGTTTATCGCAAATTATAACTGTCCCGGTCAGCTGGTGATCACCGGTGTGCGATCAGCAGTCGAGGAGGCGGCGGAGGCGCTGCGTGCATCAGGAGCAAGGCGGACAGTCATGCTCAATGTGAGTGGTCCGTTTCATTCGCCGCTTCTTGCCGGGGCAGCAGAAGAGCTTGAACGAGAACTTTTACAGACCCCATTTTCAGATCCGGATATTCCGTATATTACAAATGTGACAGCACAGCCGGTAACGGAAAAGGAACCAATCAGGGCGCTTCTGGCGCAGCAGATCTGTGCGCCGGTGCGGTGGATGCAGAGCATGCAGCGGATGCTGGCAGACGGCGTGGATACATTTGTGGAAATCGGTGCCGGGAAAACACTGGCAGGATTTCTGCGCAAGCTGGATCGGAATGTGAATGTCTATCCGGTGACGACGTGGGAAGAAGCACAGATTGTGATCGCAAAGCTGGAGGCCCGAGATAAGAAGCTGTGGCGAAGTGCATAAAAGAAAGGAATCAAAGCCGTATGTCAGAAAAAATAGCAGTTGTGACCGGGGCTTCCCGTGGAATCGGGCGGGCAATCGCCTGTCGCCTGGCGGGCGAGGGGATTCGGGTCATCATTAATTATAATGGTTCAGTGGAACAGGCAGAACAGGTGCGGCGTCAGATCCGGGAAGCGGGCGGACAGGCAGAAATTTACCAGTGCAATGTGGCAGACTTTGCATCCTGTGAAACGTTTGTTTCAGATGTTTTAAAGACATGGGGACGCATCGATATTCTGGTCAATAATGCGGGAATCACGCGGGACGGACTGCTGATGCGTATGGCGGAGGAAGACTTTGACCAGGTACTGGACACGAACCTGAAGGGCGCTTTTCATATGATGAGGTTCGTATCCAGGCAGATGCTAAAGCAGCGATACGGACGGATCATCAATATGGCATCCGTCGTCGGAATCGCAGGAAATGCAGGACAGGCGAATTATGCCGCGTCGAAAGCCGGTGTGATCGGGTTGACGAAGGCCGCAGCGAAGGAGCTGGCATCGCGGGGAATTACGGTAAATGCAGTGGCTCCGGGCTTTATAGAAACGGACATGACGGCAGCGCTCTCCAGTCAGGCACGCGATGCGGCAGCCGCACAGATTCCGATGGGACATTTCGGGACGGCAGAACAGGTAGCAGAGACGGTGGCGTTTCTGGCTTCGGACGCGGCTTCTTATATGACCGGACAGGTGCTGCAGGTTGACGGTGGCATGGTGATGTAGAACCAGGAGGAAACAGATGAAAAAACGGGTAGTGATTACAGGACTTGGAGCTGTGACGCCGATCGGTAATACGGTGGATGCATTCTGGGATGGTATAAAAAAAGAACAGATTGGGATTGGTGCGATTACAAGCTTTGACACGTCGGACTATAAGGTAAAACTGGCTGCCGAGGTGAAGGATTTTAAGGCAGCAGATTATATGGACGCGAAGGCAGCACGGAGAATGGAGCTATTTTCCCAGTATGCAGTCGCAGCTGCGCGGCAGGCATATGAGGATTCCGGACTGGATATTTCAAAAGAAGATCCATATGATGCGGGTGTCATCATCGGCTCCGGTATAGGATCCTTACCTGCCCTGGAGCGGGAATATAGCCGACTTCTGACAAAGGGACCGACCCGTATCAGCCCGATGTTTGTTCCGATGATGATTTCAAATATGGCAGCCGGAAATGTATCTATTCAGCTTGGATTTAAAGGAAAATGCACAAACGTTGTGACGGCCTGTGCATCCGGGACACATTGCATCGGTGATGCACTGCGGGCTATTCAGTATGGCGATGCCGTGATGATGCTGGCCGGCGGTACGGAGAGCTGCATCTGTGAAACCGGGGTGGCAGGCTTTATGAACCTGACAGCGCTTTCGACGGAAACGGATCCGATGCGGGCTTCGATTCCGTTTGATCAGGATCGCAGTGGTTTTGTGCTGGGCGAAGGTGCCGGAGTTGTCATGCTCGAGGAGCTGAATCATGCAAAAGAGCGTGGCGCAAAAATTTATGCAGAGCTTTGTGGCTACGGAGCGACCGCGGATGCGTACCATATTACATCGCCGGCGGAGGACGGAGCCGGTGCGGCTCGTGCGATGCAGCTTGCAATGCAGGAGGCGGGCATTTTGCCATCCGAGGTAGACTATATCAATGCACATGGAACCGGGACACATCACAATGACCTGTTCGAGACGCGGGCGATTCACCGGGCGTTCGGGGATGCAGCTCATCAGCTGCACATCAATTCGACAAAATCGATGATCGGTCATCTGCTCGGAGGTGCAGGCGGTGTGGAGATGGTGGCGACGGTGCTTGCAATCCGGGATGGCTGGATCCATCCGACGGTCGGGACGAAGAGAACGGATCCGGAATGTGATCTTGATTATACGATTGGTGCGCCGGTGCAGATGGAAATCAATTATGCACTGACAAATTCTCTCGGCTTTGGCGGACATAATGCTTCTCTGCTGCTGAAGCGCTATAAAAAATGAGAAAGAACATCCAGGTTGGAGGAGAACGGGATATGGATACAGAAAATCTGATCAGACTGATTCAGGCAGTGTCGGATTCTGCATTGACGGGATTTCGATATGAGGAAGGCGGTGTGCGCGTCCATCTTACAAAAAAGAAGGAACAGGTGACGGGCAATGCAGTGGAATTCCTGATGCCTGAGGAGCCTTCAAAGCGATCGGACAAAGAAATAGGGCAGATGAAAACGGACTTGGCAAAGGACGGGCAGGGGCAGCTGGTCGTATCCCCACTCGTTGGTGTCTTTTATGCCGCTCCGTCGGAGGAGGCAGCGCCGTTCGTGCAGGTCGGCGACCGTGTAAAAAAAGGACAGACACTCGGCATTGTCGAGGCGATGAAGCTGATGAATAACATAGAGAGTGAATATGATGGAACGGTGACGGAAATTCTGGTAAAAAATGGACAGAATGTAGAGTATAACCAGCCGCTGTTCCGGATCGGATAAAGAGGTAGTATGAGACATTTAAATATCAGAGAAATACAGGAAATTCTTCCGCACCGCCATCCGTTTTTACTGCTCGACTATATTGAGGATTATGAGCCGGGCCAGTATGCCATCGGATATAAATGCGTATCGTACCGGGAAGAATATTTTGCCGGACATTTCCCGGGAGAGCCTGTCATGCCGGGAGTGCTGACAATCGAGGCACTGGCGCAGGCCGGAGCCGTGGCGATTCTGAGTATGGAGGAAAACAAAGGAAAGACGGCGTATTTTGGAGGCATACGGGATTGCCGTTTCCGCGGAAAGGTTGTCCCGGGCGATAAGCTGCGTCTGGAGACAAAAATCATCCGCCAGAAGGGACCGGTCGGCATCGGGGCTGCTACGGCATCCGTGGACGGAAAGGTCGTAGCGACGGCAGAGCTGACATTTATGGTAGGATAGGGGAATATTATGATCAGAAAACTATTGATTGCGAACCGGGGAGAGATCGCAGTGCGGATCATCCGGGCATGCCGGGAGATGGGGATTGCATCTGTGGCGGTGTACTCAGAGGCGGATCGGGATGCGCTGCATACGAAGCTGGCGGATGAGGCGATCTGTATCGGACCTGCAGCGGCAAAGGACAGCTATCTGTCTATGGAACAGCTGATCAGTGCGACGATTACCTCAGGTGCAGATGCAATCCACCCGGGCTTTGGATTTCTCTCGGAGAACAGTTGGTTCGCGGGTCTGTGTCAGCAGTGCGGGATTACCTTTGTAGGACCGCATGCAGATATCATCGCGCGCCTTGGCAATAAGCAGGAGGCTAAAAATACGATGAGCCGTGCCGGTGTCCCGGTCATTCCGGGCAGTCATACGCCGATCAGATGTGCCAGTGAGGGAAAGCTTGAGGCAGAACAGATCGGTTATCCGGTGATGATCAAAGCGGCACTTGGCGGAGGCGGAAAAGGCATGCGTACTGCGTGGTCACCGGAAGAGTTTGACCGCTGCTTTGCCATGGCCCAGAAGGAGAGCCGGATGGCGTTCGGGGATGACACGATGTATATCGAGCATTTTGTACAGCATCCGAAACACATTGAGGTTCAGATTCTGGCAGATGCTTATGGGCATGTCGTACATCTGGGAGAGCGCGACTGCTCGATTCAGAGAAATCATCAGAAGCTGATCGAAGAATCTCCGTCTCCGGCTATCACAGAGGAAACCAGAGAAAAAATGAACCAGTATGCGGTACTGGCTGCCAAAACAGTAAACTACATCAATGCAGGAACCATTGAGTTTATTGTAAGCCCGAAGGGTGAATTCTTTTTTATGGAAATGAATACCCGGATCCAGGTAGAGCATGGCGTTACAGAAATGGTTACAGGCACGGATCTGATCATTGAGCAGATCAGAGTTGCCATGGGACTTCCGCTGAGCTTTAAACAGGAGGATGTGAAGCTGCGCGGCCACGCTATTGAATGCAGGATCAACGCAGAGATACCGGAAAAGAATTTTATGCCAAGTCCCGGTGTGGTTCAGCATCTTCATCTTCCGGCAGGAAACGGAGTGCGGGTGGATACCGGACTTTATACAGGGTACCGGATCCCCTCTGAATATGATTCCATGATCGCCAAGGTGATCGTCCATGCTCCGGACCGTGAGGCTGCTCTCCAGAAAATGCGTTCTGCGCTGGATGAGATGCTGATCGTAGGAGTGGAAACAAATCTTGATTTTCAGTATCAGATCATGAGACATCCGGTATTCTGTGAAGGAAAGGCAGATACAGGATTTATTGAAAATCTGATGCATATTAAATAGGAGTGACAGGATTTATGTACAAAGTAGATTTAAACAGTGACCTGGGAGAAAGCTTTGGCAATTATACCATTGGAAATGACGATAAGGTGATCCCTCTGATCACATCAGCCAATGTAGCCTGCGGCTATCATGCTTCTGATCCCGTTGTGATGGATAAGACTCTTGGCATGGCAAAAGAAGCCGGCATTCGTGTGGGGGCGCATCCGGGCTTGCCGGATCTGATGGGATTTGGCAGAAGGAATTTAAGCGTCAGCCCTGACGAGGCAAAGGCTTATGTCCTGTATCAGCTTGGAGCGCTGGAAGCCTTCTGCAGAGTCCATCATATGAAAATGCAGCATGTGAAGCCTCATGGAGCCCTTTACAATATGGCTGCCAAAGACTATGAGCTGTCTCTTGCAATCTGTCAGGGGATCAAAGACTTTGATCCGGAGCTTATTGTTCTGGCTCTTTCCGGCGGCGAGCTTGCCCGGGCGGCAAAAGACCTGGGACTTCGCACCGCGCTGGAGGTTTTTGCGGACCGTGCCTATGAGGAGGACGGTTCTCTTGTAAACCGCCGTAAAGAAGGCGCAATGATCACAGACGAGGAGCTTGCGGTTTCCCGTGTAGTGCGGATGGTAAAAGAGAAAAAGGTTACGGCAATTACCGGAAAGGATATTCCTATTCAGGCAGATTCTGTGTGCGTTCACGGAGACGGGGCCAAGGCCCTTGCGTTTGTGGAAAAAATCCGCAGAGCTTTGACCGATGAGGGCGTGGAGATCTGTGCCCTTGACAGGATTGTATAAATGTGAATAAAATAAGACAGAATCAGTTCAGAACTTCTGGACGGTTCTGTCTTACTTATTGTTAGAGCAAGCCGGTGGTCGTGATTCTTATTTTCCAAGAAGTTTGAATCGGACTTGTATGCTTTGTCCAAAACAGAAATTTTTATTCTGTGATAAAATCACAGAAATCTTTTCAGGAAAACAGTATACTATAGAAAAAGGCAGGTGAATGGAAATGGAACATGTAGTGATCATTGGCGCAGGTCCGGCAGGGATTTCCGCAGCTCTTTATACAGCCAGAGGAAATCTGGATCCTCTTGTGATCCACACAGGGATCGGAGCCCTTGAAAAAGCAGAAAAAATAGAAAATTATTATGGCCTGGAGAAGCCTCTTTCCGGGCAGGAGCTTTTTGACAGAGGAATTGCCCAGGCAAAGGCTCTGGGAGTCAGAGTCATGGAAACCCAGGTTCTGGGGATCAGCGGATTTGATACTTTTACAATCAGAACAACAGACGGAGACATAGAAACAGAAAGTGTGATCCTTGCTACAGGAAGTAAACGGGCAGCGTCCTCTATTCCGGGAATCAGAGAATACGAAGGAAAAGGAGTCAGCTACTGCGCTATCTGCGATGCCTTTTTTTACAGGGGAAAACAGGTTGCAGTTCTGGGAAACAGTGATTTTGCCCTTCATGAGGCAGAGCAGCTGAAAAATGTGACTCCTTCCGTGACGATTTATACCAATGGGGAAAAGCCTGAATTTTCAAGAGAACATGATATTCAGGTGAATACCATGAAAATCCAGTCAGTAGAAGGTGAGAATACTGTTTCCGGCCTTCGGATGGAACAGGATATGAGTACCCTGGAAAGTGATGGTCAGAAGGAGTCTTTTTATCCGGCTGACGGGATATTCGTAGCTCTTGGAACAGCGGGAAGTACGGAGATTGCCCGGCAGATGGGAGCTGAACTTACAGAAAAAGGAAATATCAGAGTAAATCAGGAAATGGAAACAACGATTCCGGGACTTTTTGCAGCAGGAGACTGTACAGGCGGCCTGCTTCAGGTAGCGACAGCCGTCTCAGAAGGCTGCGCGGCAGGAATCAGCGCAGGAAAATATATCCGAAGAAAATTCAAAAAATAAAGGAGCGATTGATTATGGAAATTACTTTAACATCACAGAATTTTGAAACAGAGGTACTTCAGTCAGAAAAGCCGGTTCTGGTGGATTTCTGGGCAACCTGGTGCGGCCCGTGTATGCGGCAGGCGCCTATTGTAGAAGAGATCGCAGCTGAGGGATATACAGTAGGGAAGGTGGATGTGGACCAGGAACCTGCTCTTGCCCAGCAGTTTCGGATTATGAGTATTCCCACTCTTCTGGTATTTAAGAACGGAAAAGAAGCAAACCGTGTCGTAGGACTTACCTCCAAGAATGATCTGCTTGCTCTTCTTAATGACTGAGCCGGGCATCGGGGAGTCTGACATATGAAAATTTTGCTGGCAGCATGCAACGCAAAATACATCCACTCCAATCCGGCAGTGTATGATCTCAGAGCGTTTGCATCTGAATATAAAGAACACATACTTCTTGGGGAGTATACCATTAATCAGACAAAGGATGAGATCCTGAAGGAGATTTACAGAAGCGGCGCAGAGGTAGTTTGTTTTTCCTGCTATATCTGGAATATTTCCTTTGTCCGGGAACTGATCTTTGACCTTAAAAAAATACTTCCGGGTACGGCCTTCTGGGTCGGAGGCCCGGAGGTTTCTTTTGATGCGGAAAATTTTTTAAAGGAAATGCCTCAGGTAACAGGCGTTATGGTGGGGGAAGGAGAAGAAACCTTTCTGGAGCTTGCCCGTTATTACATAGAAAAAAAAGGGACGCTGGCAGATATCAGGGGAATTGCGTTCCGGGAAAACGGCGAGATCTTTCACAACGGATGGCGGGAAGTAATGGATTTAAGCAGAGTTCCCTTTGCCTATGAGCAGACAGAGGATTTTGCAAACAGGATCATTTATTATGAAAGCAGCAGAGGCTGTCCTTTTTCCTGCAGCTACTGCCTTTCTTCCATTGATAAAAAGCTTCGGTTCCGCAATCTGGAGCTTGTAAAAAAAGAACTTCAGTTTTTCCTGGATAAAAAGGTTCCTCAGGTAAAGTTTGTGGACAGGACCTTTAACTGTAAACACGATCATGCAATGGAAATCTGGAAGTATATTCTGGAGCACGACAACGGAGTGACGAATTTCCACTTTGAAATATCCGCTGATCTGCTTCGTGAGGAAGAGCTGGAGCTGATGAGCAGAATGCGCCCCGGACTGATCCAGCTTGAGATTGGAGTTCAGTCCACAAATCCGGATACCATCCGTGCGATCCACAGGAACATGGATCTGAAAAAGCTGGAAGCATCTGTGGCCCGTGTAAAGAGCTTTGGAAATATCCATCAGCATCTGGATCTGATCGCCGGACTTCCCTGTGAGGATTATGAAAGCTTCCGGCGTTCCTTTGAACAGGTTTACCGCATGAAGCCGGATCAGCTTCAGCTGGGATTTCTGAAGGTGCTGAAAGGCTCTTCCATGTATCATGAGGCGCAAAAATATGAAATTCTGTACAAGGAAAAAGAGCCTTATGAGGTTCTGTCTACAGCCTGGCTTTCTTATGAGGATATTTTGAAGCTGAAAATGGTGGAAAGTATGGTGGAAGTGTATTATAATAGTGGTCAGTTCCGGAAAACGCTTTCCTGGATCGAGACGTTTTATCAGGAGATGTTTTCTTTTTATGAAAGTCTGGGAGCCTATTATGAGGAAAAAGGATATGAAGAGATCTCTCATTCCAGGCTCAGGCGTTATGAGATTCTCCTGGAATTTCTGAAAGAGAAGACACAGCTTCCTGTAAATACAGCATCTCAGCATATGGTATATGATCTTTATCTGAGAGAAAAGCTGAAAAAACGTCCGGTTTTTGCTATGGATCAGAAGCCTTATGAAGCATCTGTGAGAAATTACAGGAAAGCAAATAAAATTCCAAAAACAGCTCACATTGAAGTATTTGGTGACGGAAGCGCGGTTCTGTTTGATTATGAAGCGCGTGACCCTCTTACAAACAATGCCCGGGCAGAACAGATTTTTTTGGAACGGAACCCGGTAAATGATATAGAAACAGAAGCGTGATCCGTAATATAAAAGAGGTGACAAATATGGGAATGTTTAATCCGAAAAAACGTAAAATAATTACAGCAGTGATCGCTGTGATCCTTGTGCTTGCCATGGTGGTTCCAAGTATCCTGTCCATTCTTGTCTGACAGAGGAAACGATACATGAAACTTGGACAGAAAGCAATGGAAGCATTAAGAGCTGAGATCACAGGTGAACTGAAGGCAGGGGATGATCTGGTTGTTGCAGGAGATATCGCCCTGTCAGGGACAGCTCTGATCACAGAAAAGGAAAAAGAAACCCTTAAAAGCTATTTTTCAGAAGGCTTTCTCTGGGATGCGCAGAGAAGCCCCTCTCTTTATGGAGCATATGACGCGGAGGTTCTTTTAGGAGACCGGGAAAATCTTACCTGTGAGCAGATGAACGGGAGAAAAAGAGCCTGTGCAGAAAAATCCTCTGTATGGGAAGCTGCACGGAATATGGGAGCAGATGCGCTTTATGTTCTGGGAACAGGCGGTGTGCTTGCCGGCCTGTGGAAAATGGCAGAGGCCGGAGAAACAGGAATTCAGGCAGATCTCCGCAAAATACCTGTGCGTCAGGAAACCATAGAAATCTGTGAGAGGTTTGATCTGAATCCTTACAGGCTTTTTTCGGAAGGGGCGCTTTTGATCGGCACGCAAAATGGGGCGGAGCTTGAGCTTTTCTGCAGACAGAAAGGAATTCCGGCGGCTGTGATCGGAAAGGCTGTAAAGGGCAATGACAGATTACTGTACAGCGGAGAAAACTGCAGATATCTGGAACGTCCTGCTGAAGATGAGCTTACAAAATTTTCCTGGGGAAGCTCCTGGAAAAATAAAGGCCTGCTTCCGGGCAAAGATAAAAATCAGAAAAGCCATAAATGAGAGATATACAGAACTAAAGACATGGCATTTACGGAAACAGGAAAGCAGAATATAAAACAGAACATAAATGTGACGTTTCTGTAAAGGGAGAAACAAAAGGCTGTATATGCACAATACAGACAAGGAAAATGGCAGTATACTTCCAGAAAAACACAAGGAGAAACAGATATGTTGAATATTGTACTTCACCAGCCGGAGATTCCGGCAAATACCGGAAATATCGGAAGAACCTGTGTGGCAACAGGAACCAGGCTTCATTTGATCGAGCCTCTTGGCTTCAGTCTCAGCGAAAAGGCATTAAAAAGAGCCGGAATGGATTACTGGAAGGATCTGGATGTAACTACTTATCTTGATTATGAGGATTTTCTGAACAGAAATCCGGGGGCAAAAATTTACTATGCCAGTACAAAAGCACCTCAGACCTATGCAGATATCAGCTATGAGGAGGACTGCTTTATTATGTTTGGCAAGGAAAGCGCAGGCATACCGGAGGAAATTCTTCTTAAAAATCAGGAACACTGTGTAAGGATTCCCATGATCAACGATATCCGTTCTCTGAATCTCAGCAATTCTGTGGCAGTAATTCTTTATGAGGCTCTGAGACAGCATAATTTCAGCCATATGCAGCTGGAGGGTCAGCTTACAAAATATCACTGGAAATAAAAGAAACCAGGCAGAGCATTGTCTGAGGGGCGGTTCTGTACTGAATAAAAAGAGAAACTCTGAGATACATTCCGGGTATGGAAGCTCTCAGAGTTTTTGTTTTGCAGCAAATGATACTGGCAGCATCTCTTTAATAAAGGAATTTTTTAGATATAAGGCTGTTCTGGTCTATAAGGAGTGGTTATTTTATCTGTCATAAAAGGATGAGCAAAAGAGTAAGAGTGAATCTGCTGCAGTATGTATCATACAGATATAAAAAATAAATAAGTTCTGTATGCTCAACATACAGGATCAGAGCCAGAAAGAGATGGAATAGTTTTTAGAATATTTATGGATAAAAACCAAAATAAGAAAACAAAAACGCTGCGATTTATTAAAAACACACAAATTATAATTGAAAATATGTAAGAAAAATGATAATATAATTGAAATATAACTTTAATATAAAGAAAAATCTGTATGTACAGATAAAAACAAAAATTTATGAGAATATAAAGCCGGAATATTCTCAGATATCAAAAAGGAGGCAGGGATATGGAGCTTGAACAGTATCGTATATATTCTGAAATGGCAAGAGGAATTCGAAAGGCCCCTCTTGTTTTGAAAAATGCGAATATTTTTTATGCACATTCAGGTGAGTTCCGCAAAGGCGACGTGGCTGTTGCAGACGGACTGATTCTTGGAACAGGAAGCTACAGCGGTGAGAGGGAAACAGATCTTTCCGGAAAGTATCTCTGCCCTGGCTTTATTGACAGTCACCTTCACCTGGAATCTACTCTTGTGACTCCGGGAGAGCTGATTCGTCAGGCTGCCCAGTGCGGAACTACTACATTTATTGTGGATCCTCATGAATCTGCCAATGTGTCAGGAACAGACGGCATTGATTATATTCTGGAGCAGACAGAGGATGTTCCTGCCAATGTGTATGTGATGATGCCTTCCTGTGTGCCTGCAACCCATGTAGATGACAATGGATGCACTCTGACAGCAGGAAAAATGAAGAGTTATCTGAATAACCCGAGAATTCTGGGACTTGGAGAGGTGATGGACGCCGTTTCCGTGATCAATGGCAGTGTTTCCATGCATGAAAAACTGGGATTGTTTCAGGATCGTATCCGGGACGGACATGCGCCGTTTCTGGAAGAGGGAGAATTGGCAGCTTATGCGCTGGCGGGAATTGCAACGGATCATGAGTGTGTGGACTATGAATATGCTATGGAGGAATGCCGAAACGGTCTGCAGGTGCTGATCCGGGAAGGCAGTGCGGCGCGCAATCTGGAAGCTATTATAAATGGTATCGTAAAAAATCATACAGATACTTCAGGATTCTGCTTTTGTACAGATGATAAACACATTGAAGAGATACGGAGAGAGGGACATATTAATTACAATGTAAAACGCGCGGTACAGCTTGGACTGGCTCCGGAAAAGGCTCTTAAAATGGCAACGATCCAGGCCGCCCGGTGTTATGGACTGAAGCATCTGGGTGCCATTGCTCCTGGCTATCAGGCTGATCTGGTGGTTCTGGATAATCTCAGAGACATGAACGTGCTGGAAGTCTATCATAAAGGCATAAAAATCCAGAAAGATGAAAAAACAGAGATCCGCCCCTGCTCCCCTTATCTTAAAAATACCGTTCATTTAAAGAATTTCAGTGAAAAGGATCTGAGGCTTGTACATACAGGAGAAAAAGCCCATGTACTTCAGATGGTAGAGGGACAGATCGTAACAGAAGATCTTGTGGAGGAGGTTCCTTTCAGAGAAGAAGCAGGAGAGAGGATTTTTGCCGCAGATGGCATTTATCAGAAAATTGCAGTGATTGAGCGCCATAAGAATACAGGAAAAACAGGAGTCGGCATTGTAAAAGGGTTCGGGATCACAGGAGGAGCCATCGCGTCAAGTGTTTCTCACGATTCTCACAATCTGATTGTGATCGGAGACAATGACAGAGACATGTATCTGGCAGTGCAGGAACTTTTGCGCACCCAGGGCGGGTACACGCTGATGCAGAACGGAAAAGTTTACGATACACTGCCGCTTCCGGTTATGGGGCTGATGAGTGATGCAGGGTATGAAAATGTAAATGCACTTCTGGGAAAAATGATCCCCAGGGCATATGAAATGGGAATCAAAAAAGGGTTTGATCCTTTTATCACGTTGTCCTTTATGGCGCTTCCGGTTATTCCTGAAATCCGGGTGACTCCAAGAGGAATCTATCTTGTAAAAGAGGACAGAATTCTTTCCAGTCCTTTTGAAGCATAATGTTATTACCCGGAATGGAAAGAGAAATATTTCAGGTAAATGAAAAGCACGGCAGGAGACAAATCCTATCGTGCTTTTTCCAGAGTGAAAATGAATTCTGTTCCAATGCCCTCGGTACTGATCACATTAATGTGCTGATCATGAGCATGGATGATCTCTTTTACAATAGACAGACCAAGACCGGTACCTTTCTGGTCTTTTCCTCTGGAAATATCTGTTTTATAAAAGCGTTCCCAGATTTTGGAAAGGCTTTCCTTTGGAATGCCGATTCCGTGGTCTTTGACAGAAACAAAAATCTTTTCATTTTTTTCTGTTGTCTCAATAATGATGGTTGAATGATCCGGGCTGAATTTAATGGCATTGTTCAGCAGATTATGGAGCACCTGCTGGATCTGTTCCACATCTGCCCTGGCGTACAGCTCTTTTCCGGAAAGAATCAGTTCAAGGAGAATATGATGTCTGGTGCAGTCTCCCTCATAAGTGGCGGCAGCTTTTTTTATGGCCTCGTTGATATCAAAGGTCTGAATGTTCAGGAGACGTTTTTGGATATCCAGTTCATTCAGGGTGAGGAGGCCTTTTGTGAGCTTTTCCAGACGGTCAGCCTCATAGGCAATGATCTTCAGGTATTTATCCTGCATTTCCACGGGAATCGTACCGTCCATCATTGCTTCCACATAGCCTTTTATGGAGGTAAGCGGTGAGCGGAAGTCATGGGAGATATTGGAGATAAACTGTCTCTGATATTCTCCGTTCCGGTTCATTTTATCTGCCATATAGTTCAGATTGTTTGCCAGATATCCAAGCTCATCGTCTGTATAAACAGGGATTTTATAGTTAAGGTTGCCTCCTGCATATTCGGTAACTCCTTTTTTTATTTCGGTAAGCGGTTTGTGAACATACTGACGGAACACAAGCAGGAGCAGGGACATCAGTATATAGACAAGCAGGAACAGAAACTGAAGGATAAAAAGATATCTGCCTCTTTGCTGGTAAAGGCGGCTCATCATATAGTGAATGGCAACATAGCCTTTGATAGTCATGTTGTCTGTAATGGGAGCGATTACGCTGAGGCGCGCATCATCTTCAAAGTACCCGTAGAAATAGCCTACCTGATAATAGGTGCTTCCCCAGATGGAAGGATCAAAACCTGCAAGAGGAATGGGATCTCCCGGAGAAATATCCTTCCGGGTACTCAGAACAACCTCTCCTCTTTCATTAATGATCCAGATGATGGTATTGGGATAGTCTGCAACCATAGTGAGTTTTTCTCGGATGCTGTCAAGACTGGAAGCGGAAATATTGTACCGGATATCCTCATTTTCTGAGATCCGGTAGGCACTCTGATAAAGATCTGCGCTGATATCTTTTTCCAGCTGAGATTCGATCATATGGGAACCCAGCAGCGTAACCAGCAGAAAACCAAGGAGCCCTACAAAAAGATAAACCTCCATGAATTTCCTGGACAGCTTTTTTTTCATCTGTTTTTTACCTCGAATTTGTATCCGATGCCCCACACAGTTGCAATGCTCCAACTGGGATTATCTTTGATTTTTTCCCGGAGTCTTTTAATGTGGACATCCACAGTTCTTGTATCCCCGATATATTCATAGCCCCAGATATGATCAAGGAGCTGCTCTCTTGTAAATACCTGATTGGGAGAAGAAGCCAGAAAATAAAGCAGTTCCAGCTCCTTGGGGGGCATGTCTACCTGTTTTCCCATATAGGTGACTGAGTAGTTGGTAAGGTTGATGGTAAGGTCAGGGTAGGACACTGATTTTTCGCCGGAAGGGGCAGACGGCTGTCTGACCTTAAAGCGGCGGAGCACAGCGCGGACACGTGCTACCAGTTCTTTTGCATCAAAGGGTTTAATAATGTAATCATCTGCTCCTAGTTCAAGCCCCAAAACTTTGTCAAAAGTTTCGCCCTTTGCAGAGAGCATGATAATGGGAACATCTGAGGTATGACGCAGTTCTCTGCACACCTGATATCCGTCGATTCCGGGCAGCATCAGATCAAGGAGCAGAAGATCCGGATGAAAAGAGTCAAATTCTCTCAGCGCCTGTTCTCCGTCATTTACGATTTTTGTCTCAAAACATTCCTTTGTAAGATACAGAGAAATCAGTTCTGCAATGTTGTTATCATCATCAACGATAAGAATTTTCTGTTTGGATGTCATTAGGAAATCCTCCCTCTGTTATTTAAAATCTACAATAGTCACGCCTGCATCGCCCTCGCCGAATTCGCCCAGACGGAAAGAGGAAACATGCTTCTGGCGGCGCAGATAATCATGGATTCCTTTCCTCAGAGCTCCGGTTCCCTTTCCATGGACAATACGGACGCTTTTCAGGTGGGCAATATAGGCGTCGTCCAGATACTTATCAAGCTCGGCAATGGCTTCGTCTACTGTGCGCCCGAGAAGATTGATTTCTGTGGAAACACTGGCAGACTTGGACATACGTATTTTTCCGGCTCCTGTTTTCTGAAGAGAAGGGGTGGTGATCACAGGCTCATCCACAAGCTCCAGATCAGAGAGATGTACTTTGGAACGGATAATTCCCATCTGCACAAAGAGGAAACCTTTGGAATCCGGACGGCTTCCCACAGTCCCTTTCAGGTTCATGCTGAGAACCTTAACAGAGTCTCCCGGACGGATATCTTTGGCCGTAAGCAGCTTCTTCGGTTTTTTTGTTTCCTGTCTGTCAGACATGTTTTTTTCTGCTTTATTCATCCGTTTGCGGAGTTCCTGGCGCTCTCTTTCCACAGCCGAGGTATCCACATTATTTTTCTGGAATTTATGGAACAGCTTCATGGTCTGGTCAGCATATTCTTTTGCTTCCTCCAGAACCTTGTGAGCCTCTTCATTTGCCTGGCGGAGAATACGGTCCCGCTGGGCATCCAGTTTTTCCTGGCGGGATTCCAGCTGGGCTTTGAGAGTTTTGATCTCTTCTTTATAACGCGCGATCTCCAGTCTTTCATTTTCAATGGTAACGCGGTTTTCTTCCAGAGAAGAAAGAACATCCTCAAAGGATTCGTCCTGTTCGCTGATCTGTTCCTTAGCTCTTTCAATGATCTGATCGGAAAGTCCAAGTTTGGAAGAGATGGCAAAGGCATTACTTTTTCCGGGAATACCGATCAGAAGGCGGTAGGTAGGACGCAGGGTTTCTACGCTGAATTCGCAGCAGGCATTTTCCACACCCGGTGTAGAAAGTGCGTATACCTTAAGCTCGCTGTAATGGGTGGTTGCCATGGTCCTTATTCCTTTATCATGAAGATAGGAAAGGATGGAAATGGCAAGGGCAGCACCCTCCGTAGGGTCGGTTCCAGCACCCAGCTCGTCAAAAAGAACAAGAGAACGGGAATCTGCTTTTTCCAGGAAGGATACAATATTAGTCATATGAGAGGAAAAAGTACTCAGAGACTGTTCAATGCTCTGCTCATCCCCGATATCTGCATAAATCTCATGAAAAAGAGCCAGCTCACTGCGGTCAAGAGCCGGAATGTGAAGTCCTGCCTGACCCATAAGAGTAAGCAGACCAACGGTTTTCAGAGAAACTGTTTTTCCTCCGGTATTAGGACCTGTGATAATCAGAAGGTTAAAATCATCTCCCAGACGGATATCAATGGGAACTACTTTCTTTTTTGGAATCAGAGGATGGCGGGCTTTTTTCAGGAGCACACGGCCTTCCTCGTTAAAAACAGGTTCGCTTCCGTTCATATCCATGGCAAGACCGGCTCTGGCAAAAATAAAGTCAAGCTGTACCATCAGTTCCAGATTCAGGGCAATGGCTTCCCGTTCTTCTGCAATCTGTTCACTTAAACCGGCAAGAATGATCTCAATTTCTTTTTGTTCCTGAAGCTCAAGCTCCCGCATGTCATTATTCAGCTTTACCACAGCCATAGGCTCAATAAACAGAGTGGAACCGGTGGAAGACTGATCGTGGATCATGCCCGGAACCTGTCCTTTATATTCGGCTTTGACCGGAATACAGTACCGGCCGTTTCTCATGGTGATCACAGAATCCTGAAGGTAGGTACGGGCGTTTCCGTTTACCAGTCCGGAAAGCTGCGTATGGATCCTGTCATTGGTTACTTTCATATTTCTTCGTACCTGGCGCAGCGCAGGACTTGCATCATCACTGATCTCATCTTCAGAGAGAATGCATCTTCTGATCTCTGAAGACAGAGGGGTCAGAGGAGCAAGCTGTTCAAACATGCTGTCAAGAGAATCAGAGGGAAGGTCGCTCCGGTCGCCTCGGGAATAGGCTTTTACTCTGGAGGTGTTTTCCAGAAGCGCGCAGACAGAAAGAATTTCCATAATACCCAGAGAACTTCCAATCTCCAGTCGCTTCAGTGAGCCGCGGATATCCTTTACACTTCCAAAAGAGACGGAACCCTTCTGAAAAAGACGGGTCAGGGCATCTTTTGTCTGAGTCTGCATGAGACGGATCCTATTTATATCAGTAGAAGGCTGAAGTTTCCGGCACAGCTCTTTTCCCATAGGAGAGGAAGCCTTTTCTGTAAGCCGTTCTATAATTTTTGGATACTCAAGTGAAGATAATGCTTTTTGATTCATAACTTTTTTCGCTGCCAGAAGCAGCATCTCCTGTAAATTCTGATAGTATTTAGTCTTTTATCATAACAGATTCTGATGTTTTTTTCCAGATGAAACACAGAATCAGGAAAGAAAATTCTTCTTATAATCTTATCATACATGATTTGTTTCATAATGAAAAGGAAAAAGTATATTTTTGTTAATAAAAAGTTCATAATTTTTTGCTAAAATACACCTAAATTATCTGGTTTATGGGAGAATGGTTATGGTTGATAAAAAGGATCAGGACTATCCATTTATAAAAGAGACAATAAAAGAACGGCCCATAGATAAAAAGACAGTGCTCCGCAGGCTGGCAATGGCTGCATCCTGTGGAATTGTATTCGGAATTTGTGCAGTTGTAACGGTAATGGCTTTTGTGCCCAATATATTCAGACAGTTTGAAAAAGAAGCGAAAAAACCGGAGACGGTACAGTTATCACCGCCTGCCGGCTCAGAATTCGCCAGAGGAACGGATACACAGACGGCGGAAAGTGTTCAGCCGGAAGAGGAGGAAGATGCAGATTCAGCAGACCATTTGAAAAATGTGTATAAAACCATCTGGGACATTGCAGAGGAACCGCGCAAGGCTCTGGTTCAGGTGACCGGACTTACGGACACAGAGGATTTACTGAACGATTCCCTCCTCACTTATGGGGATGAAGAAGGTATTGTTTTTCTGAAAAACAAAGATGCGTTTTATATTCTGACTACATCGGATGAGCTGGAAAAAGCGGAGAAATTCAAAATTACATTTTCTAATGGAGTGATGGCAGAGGGAACTCTGTGCGGAGCAGATCCCAGGACAAAGCTGGTAGTCGTCAGGGTTCCGGTAAAAAATGTAGAAGAGGAATACAGGGATGAGATTACTGCAGTGACTCTGGCTCCGCAGGACGACCGTCAGCAGACGGAGCCGGTGATTGCGATCGGAAGTCCAAATGGAGATACCAATTCCCTTATTTACGGAAATATTACCGCCATTTCCGGAAAGCTTACTATCCCGGATGCAGAATATACACTGATCACAACGAATATGGCCGCCGGTAATGACGGAGGCGGTGTGCTTCTGGATATGGACGGAAAGATGATTGGTATTATTCTGGATCATGAGGAAGAAAAAAGCTGCGTGATCCGTGCTGTATCGGTGGCACAGCTTGGAACTCTTCTGGAAAAGCTTTCCAACGGAGAACCCATCTGCTATGCAGGACTGATCGGGACAACGATTTCTCAAATACAGTCTGAGAGCAGAGATATTCCGGGAGGGGTTTATATTGACCGGGTAGAAAGTAATTCCCCGGCTATGGTTGCAGGCGTTCAGAGCGGAGATATTCTTCACCGGATTAACGGAGAAGAAATTACCACAATGCGGGAATACAGTATCCGGCTTCAGAGTATGAAACCGGGACAGCAGGCAGAACTTACAGTATATCGCAAAAATCCATCAGGAGAATATGTGGACGTAGAATTAGATGTACTGATAAAACAAAAATAGAGAGGCAGAAAAAGAAATGCGTTTTATTAATGAATTACACGAAGGCAACAGAATCAGCGGAATTTATCTGTGTAAACAGAAACAGTCAGCGGTGACCAAAAACGGGAAACCTTATGACAGCATTATTTTACAGGATAAGACAGGAGTGCTGGACGGAAAGATCTGGGATCCAAACTCATTGGGAATTGATGAATTTGATGCACTGGACTACATAGATGTAATGGGCGATGTGACAAGCTTTGCAGGAGCCATGCAGGTAAATATCAAGCGTGTGCGCAAAGCCGGAGAGGGAGAATATGATCCAGCAGATTACCTTCCTGTCAGCGAAAACAATGCAGACGATATGTATCGTCAGCTTTGCGATATGATCAGCACAGTAAAAAATCCATATCTGAACACAATTCTCAGGAAACTGTTTGTGGAAGATCAGGAGTTTATCAAAGCTTTCCAGGGACATTCTGCAGCCAAAACAGTTCACCATGGATTTATCGGAGGGCTTATGGAGCATACGTTAAGCGTGGCAAGGCTCTGTGATTATATGGCAGGCGCTTATCCTCTTCTGAAAAGAGATCTTCTGATCACAGCGGCGCTGCTGCATGATATTGGAAAAACAAAAGAACTTTCTGCTTTTCCTCAGAACGATTATACAGACGAAGGACAGCTTCTGGGGCACATCATCATCGGCTCTCAGATGATTCATGATCTGGCAAAGGAAATTCCGGACTTTCCGGAAGTGCTGGAAAATGAACTGATCCACTGTATTCTCGCCCATCACGGGGAACTGGAGTATGGATCTCCGAAAAAACCTGCGCTTGCAGAGGCAGTTGCTCTGAACCTGGCGGACAATACAGATGCCAGAATGGAGACGCTGACTGAGATTTTTGCAGCAGATAAAGGAAAAAAAGACTGGCTTGGATATAACAGACTTTTTGAGTCAAATTTAAGAAGAACAGGAGAAGTGTGATCCTCATGGAATATCGTAAAAATGATATGGTTACGTTAGATATTGTGGATTGCGGTACAAATGGTGAAGGCATTGGCAAAGCTGATGGCTTCACTGTTTTTGTAAAGGACGCAGTCATTGGAGACAGAGTTACAGCCAAGATCATGAAAGCAAAAAAGAACTATGGGTATGGAAGACTTATGGAAATCCTGACGCCTTCTCCTGACCGTGCGGAGCCGGTATGTCCTTCTGCCCGTCAGTGCGGCGGATGCCAGCTTCAGGTGCTTTCCTATGAAAAACAGCTGGAATTTAAAGCTGACAAGGTTCGCGGGCATCTGGAACGGATTGGCGGCTTTGCCAATCTGCCCATGGAACCCATTATCGGTATGAAGGACCCGTTCCATTACCGCAACAAAGCACAGTTTCCGGTAGGACGGAACAGGGATGGAAAAATCGTAACAGGATTCTATGCAGGACGCACCCACAGCATTGTCGAAAACAGGGACTGTGTCCTTGGCGTTCCGCAGAACAGAGAGATCCTGGACCGTGTAATTGACTATATGGAAACCTATGATATCTCCCCGTACGATGAGGTTACCGGAAAAGGCCTGATTCGCCATATTTTTACCCGTTACGGTTACCATACAGGAGAGATCATGGTCTGTATTGTTGCCAATGGCAGCAGGCTTCCGCATCAGCAGGAGCTGGTGAAAGCTCTGAGAGAAATCCCGGGTATGACCAGCATTACTCTGAATATTAATAAAAATCGTAATAATGTAATCCTGGGAGAAAAAATCCAGGTTCTCTGGGGACAGGAATATATTACAGATAAAATCGGAGATATTTCTTATCAGATTTCTCCATTGTCTTTTTATCAGGTAAATCCACAGCAGACATGGGAACTGTATTCCAAGGCTCTGGAATATGCAGATCTTCACGGAGAGGAAACAGTGTGGGATCTTTACTGCGGCATTGGAACCATCTCTCTTTTCCTTGCCCAGAAAGCAAAATTTGTCCGCGGCGTGGAAATTGTTCCTGCCGCTATTGAAGATGCCCGCCGCAATGCACGGCTGAATGGTATAAAGAATGCAGAATTCTATGTAGGAAAAGCTGAAGAGGTCCTTCCTGATTACTATGCAGATTATGCTGCCCGTCATCCGGGGGAAAA
>OLQE01000775.1_pt1 | contig 21918 bp, 20 predicted proteins | sample 1643161 | NCBI WGS metagenome assembly OLQE01 (sample SAMEA3136650, study PRJEB25190) | human gut metagenome | reverse complement strand
GTCTACGAGAGTTGCCCGTGATGAAAATAATAATGAATATATGTATGTAGATGATGATATGCGTTCAAGACTTGAAAGTAAACTAATTTATAGTATTATAAAAAAGTTTAAAATCTTGTCTTAAAATAATGCGGGGTGCTTTAAGCACTCCGTAAAGTACACGATTTATCCGATATAAACGCATTATATCTCTAATGCGCTTATATGGGCTAAAATCCCCTTTGTTCTTTGACAACTGAATAATCCAATCATCAAATACTTTCTTTCCGAGCAGGAGCCGGCGGCTCGCCGTAATGAATGTAACAGCTTCTACCATACAAACAGTATGCCGAGTACGGACGTTTTACATTTTAGCGATAAGACCGTCAATAACTATCGGCTTGCAACCGATACGGCCACGATTGACGAAAAGTATAATGATACTCCCGCCTTGAACGCGTCACTGCATTGGGTGGCTGGACGAGAACCGTGCAGGGGTGAAATTCCCGTGATACTGATTAGCTATCAGTAGTTTGATGATTGTTTGAGTGATTGGGTTATTACTCTCGGTAGGTGGATTTAACATAAAATATTTATGGAGGTTCACTATTTATGAATGACACTACTCAAAACTTAGAACACAAAAATATTTGTAATAAAAAATCCCTTGACGCTGAAATTACATATCAAGTCAATGGAACCTCATTTGTTGTACAACCGATATTCAAAGAGAAATCTTTCGAAACATTAGGCTCTGTTTTATTACGGCTTATGACATCAAGCGAATAAAATTTTTAAAACAGGCTGACAGACGGTTAAAAGCGCGGTATAATATAAATGTAATACTGTTTATTTGACTGTCTGAAAGGAGGAAATAATGAAGCGGTCAAATAACAAACAAAAAGAAATGACAGCGGCTTTATATGTTCGTTTAAGCCGTGATGATAACTTAGAGGGCGATAGTTACAGTATAGGCAACCAAAAGAAATTACTAACCAAAATTGCAAAGGAAAAAGGCTATACAAATTTATTGATATTTTGCGACGACGGTATTTCGGGCGTTACAATGGAACGTCCCGGATATAAAGCTATGATTGAAGCGATAGAAAACAATAAAATTTCAGAAATGAACAACTACATGGAGATTCAGATAAATGAGTAGTCAAGAAACATTTTCTATAACAACACTACAAAGAATGTGTGCTAGATCTGAATATTTGGATGAGTCAGATATTCATATGAATGACAAAACGGTTTCATGGGATGGAAATATCATATATTACAAAACTAAAAAGCCGGCTTCGACAGGAAATGAATTTCTTATTCCCATTCAAGTAAAGGGAAAAGAGTATAATACTCTTCCAGATTCAGATAGTATAAGCTATCCAGTGGATATAAATGATTTGAAAAATTATTTGAAAAATGGCGGGGTAATATTTTTTGTTGATGCAATTTCAAAAACGGAATATAGTGATAAAATGTATGCAAAAATCTTACTTCCGGTAGATATTGTCCATATAATGAAAGGAAAAGAAGAACAAGGGAGCATTACAGTACATTTAAACCATGTAAAAACTGTCCGAGAATTAGAGGAACTTTGTGTTCTTTTTAAAGAAAATAGACCTAAACAGGCAATGGTAGGAGTGGGAAAATCAATTCCCGATTATGATACTATATCTAATTTTACTATATCAACATTACCAACTCCGTATATGAATCCTGCAATCGCAATTGCTAAAAGTCCTTTTAAGTATGTGTATACCAAGAAGGATGGGATAGAGATACCAGTTTTACTGACAGATTTAGTTACTGCGACTGAAAGTGATTGGTTAATAAAAATCGATGATAAAATAGAACAAAGATATCCTATTCGACATATTTATGCATTAAATCAAACGACTACAAGGATTAGTGAAATCATTGAATTTGTTTTAACAGAAAAAAGTCAAAAAACAACTATTCGTTGCATTGAGGCGACTAACTATAATTTTGAAACAGTTTTTCAAGCATCGAAAATTATAATAGCTGTTTCTGATGCAGAGGAAGTATCGATTGAAAATATAAGTCTAGGAAAAAATTTCTTAGGGGAAATACAAACAGCTTTTACAGAAAGATTTCTTGCCTATCATAAACGGATTGTTCAATTAGGAGAAATGCTTGAAGAATTAAATATTAAAAGAAGTTTATTTAAAACGAAAGAAATTTTAGATGCAGAACCCACAATATTTTTTCTGAAAAAGGGATTAGTGGAAATGCGAGTTTTATCGTTACCGTTCCAAACAGATGAAAATTGTGGTCTTTATAAACAAATAATCGGACGTAGGAAATTGTTGTTAGAATATGAAAAGATTCAAGAAGATGGATATATAATTCGTAATTATTTGAAGGATGGTAAACGGATAGCTATTTTTGAAGATATACCAGATGGAAAAACACAGAAAATTAGCAGATGGTTTGCGTTACGAGATGAAGATATATATCAGATGATATTTGATGAAAATGATTTATTGGAAGCAATGAACAAGATCAGTGAAGAAGAAATAGATCAACTTTTGGGATTAATATTGGATTTTTTAAAGGCTTATGATAAGGAAAGAGATAGAAATATATTGTCATTGGCTGAAAAATTAATAGATATCTTAGGGAAATATTCCATGAATTCGACTATTCTTACAATAAATAGATTCCAAATTATTGCTCGGAAAAGAGAATTAGAGCTTGAAGAAAGGAAGATATTGGCACAGATTAAATATTCTGAGAATATATTTGAGAGGTGTTGCGCATGTATTTTGTTAAAACAGTTTGATGAATTTGATATACATATACAGCAATTGTCTGCAATAGAAAAAGAAGAATTTTATAGTTGGCCAATTGCATCATTGTTGCCAAATTTAGAGGAATAAAGAGAGGTTATATGTGTGTCAAAATAATAATTATATGTTCAGTTGTCGTTTGGTTTCTATTTTACTTTTATTTGAAATACATGAATTTTAATCAAGATGTGATTCGATGTATTGCCAAAAAGGCTGGAATTACAGATGAGAAGTATATCAAAAAATGATTAGAAAAACAGAATTATAAAAAAGCAAGTGGGGACTTCTGGAAAGAAAGACCCTGCTTGCTTTTAGCGTATAAGGAAAAATGTACACAGTACACAAATGTACATACCGTTAAAGCCCCTATTTTCAAGGCATAAGGGGATAGGGGTACAGTTTACAGACGAGCCGACCGGAAATCTGGATACGATCGCAGGCAGAGATGTCATGGCACTTTTGCGGATGATGAGCAAGAAGTATGGACAGACTGTGGTGATGATCACACACAACGAGGAGTTGGCGCAGATGGCAGATCAGATTATCCGGTTGGAGGATGGGAAAATCGTGGGGGAACATCATGCTGGAGAATAATAATGGACGGGCAGTCCGCCAGATTATTTTCCGGACAATCTCGTTTCGGAGAGCCAGAAACACAATTCTTGTATTTCTCATTTTCTGCTGTATGTCTGTGCTTACGTTGCTTGGAATGGGAATTGCTGCTGAATTTGAACATCTGCATGCGACGCTGTTGGAGTGGCAGGGGACAGATGCACATCTGATCTTAGAGGGCGTGACAAAGGAAGAGAAAGAACGGATTCAGATACAGCCACAAGTGAGAAAAATCGGTGCTGCAGATGTGATTGGTGAGGTGAAAAATCCAGAATTGATTTATCGCCGCCCGAAGATGATCTGTCCGGACAAGATGTTTCTGAAGCAGAATCGAAGAGGGGCGTTGCATGGAAGCCTTCCGGAAAAAGAAGATGAGATTGTTGTTGATGAAACGACATTGACCGATCTGGGAGTGAACAAAAAAGTAGGAGAGACTGTCGAACTTGTCTGGGAGAAGGACGGAAAAAAGATGGAGTCCTCCTTTGTTTTATCCGGGTATCTGGAAATGAAAGGTGCAGATGGAAAAAATGGAGATCTATGGGTATCTCATAAATTTGCACAGAAATTTTCGGGAAATAGGCTTCAAGTGCAGGTAAGGTTTGCACTGCCGTTTGGGATTGCTAAAAACGCAGAGAAGTTAATTTCTACTTGTGGGATCCAGCATGCGGAAGTGGAAATCAACGATGTACAGAAAATCAGTATTTATTTGCGAAATCTGATGGAACAGCAGAATGAAGTGATTATGATGCTGTTTCTCTATCTGGCAGGCTATTTTGTTTTTCGCAGCATGTTTCAGATTGCAGCGGTCACGGATCTGGAATATTATGGGAGGTTAAAGACGCTTGGGATGTCTCCGACACAGATCTGCAAAGTATGGATGGGAAGCGGGATACTTTTATGTGCAGCGGGTGTAGTTCCGGGGATTTTATTTGCGCTTTTGTCTGGAAGAATTGTCCTGACACAGACCGGATGGAATGTATCCATCGAACAGATCCACATCCATGTCTGGCTGCTCGTACTTCAGACTGCTTTCCTGTTTTTTATTGTGTGCAGGTGCAGCAAAAGGGCAGCGAGCATTATTGAAAGCTGTTCGCCGATGGAAGCGCTTCATGCGGTCTGGTGGATCATGCCGTCAGGAAAATACCGAAAGAAGCAGACTGATCGAAAAGAGAAAAGAATTGTCCGAATCAGAGTAGAAAGAAAAAGAAGCCGAAGACGGTTATTTCTCACAAAGATGGGAAAGAGCGGAAGAAATGTGCCATTTTTCCTTGCGGTGGAGTCGTTTTGGAAAAACCGGAAGTGGACCTGGAAGGTCTGTGCAGCGCTTGCAGGAGGAATGTTTTTAATCTTGATGGCTGCCACAAAATATCATTCTTTTGATACGGAAAAATATTTGCAGGAGACATGTATTTCTGACTTTGTCGTGAAAGAAGCTTCTCTGTGTGGGAATGTGGGAGGCATCTATAATGAGCGAGAAAATAAGGTTAACGGGCAGATGGAACGGGAGATTCTGGCTCTGGGTGGACTGCAGGAATACGGAGCTGTATTTTCTAAAGAGGTTCCATATGTGCTTCCGAAATCTGTACGAGAACAGATCCGCTCCTTTTTTATAGGAGAGGGAGAAGGACTCTTTCATTATATGGAGCCATATACGCAGTGGCTTCAGGAATATGAGGAGGCGATATCCAGCGGGCAGTGTACGATGAGGATATGGGGGCTTGACCAGGATGTTTTTTCGATGATGGAAGAAACGGACTGGATCTTAGATGGAACATGGGATCCGGAGCAGTTTGCAGAGGGTGGATATGCACTTGCAGTCGGAAGCGATCGTTCTTTCAAGGAGCAGCCGAATTACAGTCGAGGGGAACTGGTGGAAGTCGATGGCCGGACATTTAAGATTATGGCGACTGTTTATTTGCCAGATCGGATGACGCAGGGCGGTTCCTACCACATGTTTGTGCCGGAGATTGTGATTCCGGGAACAGATTTCCGGGAGATGTATCCGAAGACCAGTATCCGGAAATTCTATTTTAATGTGAAGGATCAGAAAGAAAAAGATGCAGAGGCGTTGCTGGAATCTTATGAGAATCGCATTGGGGCGCCGATTGCTGAAGAATCTTCCTATACATTAAAACAGAGTTTTCAAAAGGAGTGCGTCCGTTCTGTTTTTCCAGAACTGGCAGCAGGAGTTTTACTGTTCTTTTTAGGGATTTCCGGATATATCAACACGCAGGCGACAATGACATTGGCGAGAACGAAGGAATTTGCGATTTTCCAGAGCATGGGGATGTCGAGAAGGAAGATTTTCCAGATGATCTTGTGGGAATGTCTTTGTTATGTCCTGATATCGTCAGTGATTGCGGTGACCGTGGGCTGTTTGTACAGTCTGACGATTCTTAAGATGAGTATTCGGCAGGAATTGCTTTCGACCGGATGGGTGATGACATATCGGTTTACACTGTTTCCGCTGCCGATTCTAGTCTTAGTCGGACTCATCACAGCGGTGTTGCTTGCAGTGTTCTGTTTCTGCCGTAGTGAAAAGAAAAGCGTGGTAGAGCGGATACGGCAAATGGAAATGTAAGAGTTAGCCTGGGAAAATTTAAAAAAAATATAGGAAAAGGTGGCAGTATTCTTTGCTGTCGCCTTTTCTCTACCGATTGTCACTTGCCAAAACTATTATGTTCTAGCAGGTTGCTATCTAGAAAGCCCAGATGTGGCGCAAACGCTTTTAGATGCTGGGGCGTCTGGAAAATCTGTAATAATTGTGGTTACCTTTACAAACTCGTTCATTTATAATGATTGATCCCTTTTGGAAATGGGGTGAAATGCTACTGTTCTAGCATTTTCTACCGATCATTATAAATGAATATTTGGTGGATGTCACTCGATTTTTTAAGTTTTTTATCAATTATTACTTCTTCTATAGCGGAGGAAAGTTAACGTTCTATAGAGTTATTTCCTTCTCCATATCAATACATTTTTTCAATAGATAAATATACAGTAAATCGTATATGGAACAGAAGATTCCCAGAATGATAATAAGCGGTTGGAAACTGCTGGTTCCATAATTCATACAGACAATGCCAAGGGGAGCTAATGTACCAATCCATTTAGCAACCGCAAGCAACATAGATTGCCCTCTGGATGATTTTCTTTTCTTCAGCATAGCAATAAATAGCACAGACATGATCAGATTTTGGATATATGCAGAGTATTGCATTGCGCTTACTCTGCCAAAATCTAAAATAAATCCCCATTGTACGGCGAAACTCATAACGACAGCCAGAACGCTCCATGTAATAAAGCCTTTTGAACCGATTTCGTCAAATTCATCCTTCCCATAGCGGAAATAGGTGTATATGATCACGATATCCACAAGACACCATGCCGCATTAACATAAGTCTGGACACTAAAATCTCCATTGGCAAAACCATAGAGGCTGTGAATGCTTTCCCAAGCAAGGTTGAGACTTAGCGCAAATAGCGGCATGGCATAGGTTTTTTGCTTAAAACCAAGCCTGACACATTCCTCATAAACAATAATCCAACAGATACCACTAAGTAAAGTGAAAAATATTTCCATAATAATATGTATCTCCTTTTAAGATATTTTTTTTCGTTCCCTATGTAAAAGGAAAATATAAATCAAATCGAAAATAGAACAGAAAATTCCGGTGGCAAGAACAACAGCGTTAAATGAGATTACGCCCATAAGAAGTGTTGGTGCCAGTGTTCCGATCCATTTAGCAACTGCCAGTAATAGTGATTGTCCTTTCATGTTCTTACGTTTTATGTAAAGAGCAATAAATAAAACAGACATGAGAAGATTTTGCAGGAAAGCGGAATACTGTGCTGCCATGATAAATCCAAATTCCTTAATAAATACAAGATGTAAAATGGTGCTGCAGATTAAAACTAAAATGCTCCATGGAAGGAAGTATTTTTCACTGATTTTATCAGGCCAATCTTTTCTGCCATATTTAAAATAGGTAAAAAGAATGATACAGTCCAGACATACCCAAAATACATTTACAATAACCTGTGCGGTTAACAGACCTTCAAGTTTTCCATGAGCGCCAAGGAAAATATCTGAGTATGTATAGATGGCTTCCCAAGAGATATTGAGCGCCAATGCCCAGAATGGCATTGCGTAAGTTTTTTGTCTGAACCCAAGACGAATACACTCTTCATAGACAATAACCCATCCGATACCGGATAATAGTGTTAAAAATAATTCCATATAATTTAACCTCTTTTCATTGACATATGTCAGTTTTCAGGTGTAGTATAAAGAAAAGAGTGACACGTGTCAATGTTATTGACACAAGTCATACAGATTTGAAAATGTGTCAATGTTTTATTGCTATGGAGAAAAATTATGTATTGTGGAAAGAATCCATCCGCACTCAAATCAAGGGAGTGGATAAGAAAAGCGTTGCTTGAATTGCTTAAGGAAAGGAGATACGCACAGATAACCATAAAAGACATCTGTAGGGAAGCTGACCTGTCAAGACAGACTTTCTATCAGATATACACTTCTAAAGATGAAGTGATGGAATATCACTTCAAGGAACTTTTCTTGGAGTTTAAAGAACAGTGTGGTGATTTCTGTGGGATCACAATCAAAGATATTGCATGTACCTTTTTTGATTTTTTTTATAATCATAGGGTTCTTATGCAAGAACTATTTGATAATAATTTATCATACTTTTTAGAAAAACAGTTTGAACTTTATTTACCCCAGATAGATATGTTTCGTGAGTTGAGCTTAGCAGATCCTTATCCGGAATATTCTGCATCATATGTCGCGGGAGCGCTGACTCAAGTTCTGATTCATTGGTTTCAGTCGGACTTTGATTTGCCTATAGAGGAAATGGGAATAGTAATTGAACATCAATTGCCCCGTTGATAATAAGGATGTGCAGAATGTTCCTACTCTGTCAAAAAAGACTGTAAATCTTCTATAAATCTAAGGATGGTTTCTTTCTCTTGTTTTGTATATTTATTGATCGTATCTTTAAGCGCTTTATTTCTTTCGTTATGCTTATTATTGTGTATTTCATTAATCATTTCACCTAAGGGTGTTAATTTGTAAAAAATTTTCTTTTGATTTACACCATTTTTATAAGATATTATAAGTTCTTTTTTTATTAAACTAGATACGACTTTAGAAATACCGCCTCTTGTCATTCCTATTTTCTCAGAAAGCTTAATTCCATTAACCTTTTCCTCATTTCCAATACATGAGATTACGTGAAATTCTGTAATTGAGATATCCTTTAAATTGGAATTATACTTAATTATTTGATTCAAAATTTTATCGTTAACTAAATTCTTTCTTTCTTCAGCTTTTGCAAATAAAGTATCTATTTCAGATATAATTTTTTCGTCTATAATATTCAAATTTATGTCCTCCTGTTATCTAATATACTTATTTTAAGTATTTTATTGCGTTTTTGCAATATAAGATTATGTGGAGATGCAACCGTATAGTATACAGATTAATATTGACAAAAAAAAGATAGTATAGTAGTATAAATATGTTTCCTAGGAAACATATTTCTTGTAGTAAAAATTTGTTTCAGGGAAATATCATTGTATGTATCGTTTACAATATACTGCCGTTTAATATAGGAGCATTCCTGTAATTCAGAAATAACGCCAATTGAATAAAAAGAAACCTCGAAGTACAATTAAGGTGTTCATCTTGGCGGATGAAAAAAACACTTTATAAATACTGGAGGTTTCTATAATGAATTTAACACAGAATGACAGACTTAATCAAGTAACAAGTGACAAGTGACACTTTAATTGTAGGAGTTGATGTTGGATCACAGACACACTTCTGTAGAGCGTTTGATTGGAGAGGGTTTGAACTATCCAGAAGAGTATTTAAGTTTAGCAACACCAGGATGGGATTCCTTACTTTCCTTCGTTGGACAGAGGAACTCATGAAGAAAACCGAAATGAAAAAGGTTATTGTCGGCTGTGAGCCTACCGGGTGCTGCTGGCTTACTTTTCAGAAGTTCTTACATGAGCATGATATCCTGCTTGTAACTGTGAATTCATTTACAGTAAACAGAAGCAAGGAACTGGACGATAACAGTCCGGAAAAGAGTGATTTAAAGGACCCAAAAACAATTGCTTTACTTGTAAAAGGTGGAAGGTTTTCCACTTCTTACCTTCCGAGTGGTGTGTATGCTGAAATCAGAGAGGCTTCTGTTTGCAGAGACCAGATCATGAAGCAGCATGTACGTCTGTCCAATCAGATACAGGGATGGCTTCAGAAGTTCTTCCCAGAGTATTTTGAGTGTTATTCCGGTTGGGATTCCACCAGTGGATTGCTGCTTCTTAAAGAGGCACCACTTCCGCAGAATATCCTAAAAATCGGAGCAGGTGGAATCAATCAGATATGGCGGGAGGCAAAGGTGCGTGCAGCGGGATTAAAGAGGGCACAGACCCTGATAGAAGATGCACAAAACAGTGTAGGGTTGTAAGCCGGTGAGGCTACAAGACTTGAGATATGGATTCTTGTAAATGACTACCTTCTGAAAGAGGAACAGCTAAGAAGACTTGATGAATATCTGGAAGAAAAAGTAAAAGAAGTACCCAATGTGGAGAAACTGCTCGCCATAAAAGGAGTAGGGATGAGTACTGTGATTGGTTTTGTCGCAGAGGTTGGTGATATCGGACGTTTCACTGACCCTAAGCAGATACAGAAGCTTGCAGGACTAGAAATAGTCAAAAAGAGCTCTGGAAAGAAAAAAGGTCAGCCAAGAATCAGTAAGAGGGGCAGACGAAAACTACGAAGAACCATGTATGAGTCGGCACGTGCGCTGATGAACTGGAATCCGGCATTTCAGGATGTGTTTCTTTATTACAGGAACCGACAGAGGAATCCTCTTGGAGGAATGCAGGCAAAGATAGCAGTTGCATGCAAAGCCATTAGAGTCTTTTACGTAGTATTACAAACAGGTTGTGACTTTGATGAGGAGAAGTTCCGAAAGGATATCATTCATCCAGAAGCAGCCTAACAATTAAGGCACACACTGTAGCAGATAACGTCCGCCAAGAGTTTAATTGGTGCTGGATTACAGGAGTGCTCTCTAGCAATGACAAAGCAGAGCGAAGCCGCCAAGACATATTTTATAGGGCATGACCCTGGATAGGAGCAGAGGCGGCACCCCACTATAGGTAGGCTGGACGAAGGAATTTAGAACCCGGTTAATAGCTGGATGATCCTGTTAGACATGAGAGGTTAGCAGCCATAGGGAAGAATGGAACATAGATTTGCCTTCATAAAAAGGATGACGTTTTATTTGGTGTACCTTTCTGACTGGAAAACGAAGTGCATTGCAACTGAAATGACACAGTTTTCGCCCATTATGAATGCTTATCATTGTTTGTAACTTTGTAAATCATTGTACGAATAGCTAAAATAGAGGCTTTTTGTGCAAAATAAATAAGAAAGTATAGAGAGAATTGAATATGACAAATTTTAGAAGAAAAATAGCAAAAACTAGAGTATTAAGAAAAATATTTGAGTCTAGAGGACAGATATCACATAACTATGACAAATGTATTTACTGTATGTTATGCGAAAAGACATGTCCTGTTAGCGCAATAACTGTTTCGAGAAAGGATAAAAATTGGAGTATTGACCATAATATCTGTGTTCGTTGTACACATTGTGTCTCTAAATGTCCGACAGAAGCTCTTTCGTTAAAAACAAATGAGTAATTTGAACGAGCCAGCTAATGCATGTTAAGAGAATGGTAAAACACATATACACAATTCCGTAAATAATCTGTTTTAAGATATAAAAAGAGAGCGTTGAGACATAGGCAATCCTTCGCCTATGTCTCAACGCTCTCTTTGGAGGATTGGTTTTCAGTTTTTTCTATGCGTAGAAGACTAGAGTTCTTCTCCGTTGCTGGCAATGACTTTTTTATACCAATAAAACGATTTTTTTCGCTTCCTTTCTAAAGTACCGTTTCCTTGATTATCCCGGTCAACATAAATCATACCATATCGTTTTTCCATTTCACCGGTTGTAAAGGAAACACAATCAATACAGCCCCAAGGCGTATAACCCATTAAATCAATGCCATCTAAAAGAACTGCTTTTTTCATTTCTTCGATATGGGCTTTCAGATAAGCAATTCGATAATCATCGTTGATATTTCCATCCGCGTCGATTTGGTCAAAGGCGCCAAATCCGTTTTCTACGATAAAAAGAGGTTTCTGATATCTTTCGTAGAGCAGATTTAAAGCATATCTCAGACCGATAGGATCAATTTGCCAGCCCCAATCGCTTTTTTGTACATAAGGATTGCTGACGCTACCGGGGAATCCGTCTAATCCGTTTCCCTCCACAATGTTGTTTGCTTTTACAGCATTGGTCATATAATAACTTAATCCGACAAAATCAACTTTTCCCTGACGCAATATTTCTGCGTCATCATTTTCCTGTTTAATTGAAAAACCTTTACTTTCCCATTCTTTTAAAATATAGGATGGATATTCACCTCTTACATGTACATCGCCAAACAGATAGCGGTCATGCATGGCTAACGCAGAATACATCATGTCTTCGGGATGACAGGAATACGGATAGAGAGGCACGCAGGCAATCATGCATCCAATCTGGAAATCAGGATTTATCTGATGTCCTTTTTTTACAACAAGCGCACTGGCTACCAGCTCATGATGAACAACCTGATACATACATTCTTCTGGGTTTTCATCTTCTGTAAAAATAACGCCGGAGCAAGTATAACCAAATAAAGGATATTTATAATTTTTCTGGTTATTGATTTCATTAAATGTCATCCAGTATTTGACTTTATGCTTATAGCGCTCCATAACCGTAAGAGCATATTTTACAAAAAAGTCAATGAGTTTTCGATTTTTCCATCCGCCGTATTTTTTGACAAGATGATAAGGCATTTCAAAATGAGATAATGTTACAACTGGTTGGATTTTGTATTTTAGTAATTCATCGAACAAGTCGTCATAAAACTGAAGACCCTCTTCATTCGGAGTATTTTCATCTCCGTTTGGAAAAATCCTTGTCCATGCAATAGAAGTACGAAAACATTTAAATCCCATTTCTGCAAATAATTTGACGTCTTCTTTATATCTGTGGTAGAAATCTACAGCCTCATGGTTCGGATAGTAGAAGCCATCCTGGACTCCGTCTGTGATGAGGCGATCCACACCATGAGAACCGGCAGTTAATACATCGACGATGCTGGTTCCTTTTCCACCTTCATTCCATCCGCCTTCAACCTGATGGGCGGCAACAGCGCCGCCCCAAAGAAATGTATCTGGTAATCGATAATCCATATTTATTCCTCCTAACTATTTTGGACAACCATAACTTGCTCCAGTGCGTTTTTCTCACAATGAGATTCGATGTTAAGGGAAGCTTGTTCCTCCATTTCTGTAACGATACAGATTACAGTTGGATCATAGCCTTTTTCTTTCAATAAGTTCTGGTCAAAGGAAACAAGAAGATCTCCTTTTTTTACGCAATCGTCCTGCTTTACCATGAGATGAAATCCTTCGCCGTTTAACTTGACAGTATCAATGCCGATATGAATCAGAAGAGAGACGCCATTAGAGGAAATTCCTACGGCATGACCGGTAGGGAAAGCCGCTTCAATAATTCCGTCAAAAGGAGCGTAAACATTTCCGTCCTTAGGGATGATTCCTATGCCGTCACCCATTCCTTTTGAGGCAAAAGCTTCGTCATTTACTTCGGCTACAGGAATGACACTTCCTTTTACCGGACAGGTAATTTCAAAATTCATGGAAGGCGTATGTGGTTCTGCTTCTTTCGCATTTCCGGTTGTTTCATTTTTTGTTTCTGCAGTATTTGTATTTTCAAATTTGGTCAAGCATGTAAAAAGGATACCAAGCACAAAAGAAACAGCAATGGAAATAAGAAAACCAATAAACTGTGAGGTATGTCCTGCCTTAAAATAAGCTGGTATTGTTGCGATTCCAGGCATATTGTATCCCCATGATACAGCATGGAAGGCGCCTCCAACAGCACCACCGATAGCGCCGGCAATGCAGCCGCAAATCATAGGTTTCTTTAATCGAAGGTTCACACCATAAATAGCAGGTTCTGTGATGCCGAATAATCCGGTGATTGCAGCAGAAAGGGAAACTCCCTTCATATCTTTGTCTTTTGTTTTTAAGAATACACCGAGAGCCGCACCCGCCTGAGAAAAAACAGCAGATGCCTGAAGTCCGGTAAAAGTATCATATCCAAGAGAAGCATAATTTCCTACAGTTACAGGAGTGATTCCCCAATGCACACCAAAGATAACAAGTACTTCCCAAAGTCCGCCGACAATAAGTCCGGCGATAATAGGACTGAGATTGTATAAATAATTATATATATCACCGATAGCACCGCCAATGGTATTTCCAACTGGACCAAATGCCAGAAGGGTCAGAGGTACCATAATTGTGATTGTAAACATAGGAGAGAACAAATTTCTCACTACAATTGGAAGATATTTGTCAAAAAATTTCTGAACATAGGAAGCAATCCAAATTGCAAGAATAATTGGAATTACTGAAGAGGTATAACTTAATAATTGGACTCTCATTCCCAGAAAATAAACAGGCTCTCCTGCAGACACCATATTTATGTAATCGGGACATACTAAGGCACATGCGATTACTACTGCAACAAATGTATTTACATTGAATTTTTTTGATGCAGTAATGGAAATCAGTACCGGCAAAAAAGTAAAGGCAGTCCATGAAATAAAGTTTAAAATCTGATAAGTACCACCGGTTGTATCAATCATATTAAGCGCTACAAAAATACCAAGAATACCCTGCAAAATACCACATGCAGCAAGGGTATATAAAAATGGTGCAAAAATACTGGAAATAATATCGATGATGCGATTAAAAATCCCTGTTTTTTGATGTGGCGCATCCTCCTGTGTTTCATCGACAGTAATCAATTCCATAACATAATTGAAGGCATCCTTCACATGATTTCCAATGACAACCTGATATTGTCCGCCGGCCTGTACGGTAGTAATTACTCCGGGTATTTTGGTTACTTTGGAAGAGTCTACGATGGACTCATCTTTTAAAATAAAACGTAGTCTTGTTGCACAATGAGTTACTTTGGTGATGTTTGCGTCGCCACCTAATTCTTTTACAAGTTCTTTTGCGGTAATTCGATAATCTATCGCCATAATAATTGCTCCTTTCGCTTTTTAGCACCGGTTGCTATCTGATTCTGATTATATCGTATTTACAAAAAAATACCATAGATTTGAAGCTTTCAGAAATATGTGTGTACGATAGAAATTTGTTTCATGAGAGATACAGGGTGTTTCTTAGCAGATTCGCCTTCCAAGCGTTTCTAATAGGTATATTACAGGCACTTGAGTAGTGATATTATATTCATTTTGTACAAGCCGTCTGCTGATATAGTATGTCAAATGAAAATCAGACATTTTAGCTAGTGTACAAGATTCTTTATTCGTAATGCTCAGTAATTTACAATTATGATAGCGGAAACGTTCCGCTTGCTTAATAATCTGTTCTGTTTCGCCAGATTCTGACAAGGCAATTACAAGGGCGGATTCCATATCATGTCCAATCGGATAATAAGGATCTTCAATATATTGACTGAATTTTCCAAGGTTAGAAAAATAGCGGGCGCCATATTTGCCAAGAATACCAGAAGTACCGATTCCGATAAATATTAGCTGTTTTGCAGCGGCAATAGCTTCTGCGGTTGCTTGAAGGAGTTGCTCATATTCCGAGGCGGTAACCATATGAAAAAAGCGCATGATTTCATCAACTCCGTCATCGTTATGTTTTACACTATCTTGAGTACGTTCCTCTTTTAGATAAATTTTAAGCTGTGCTTTAAAGTCCGCATATCCATCGCAGCCATTTTTTTTACAAAAACGAACAACAGTTGAAGTCGATACATGTACGGCATCTGCCAATTCACGAATAGTCATGTATTTCACTTCGTTTTTATGGCTTAATACATATTTATAAACGATTAATTCTAAATCATTGAATGATTGGACTGTTTCATAATTAAACATTATTTTATTCCTTTCTGCTTGTAGTTTGTGTTGCATTTTTATATTGTCTGAATAAATTGTTCGATATAAAATAGTGCAGCTCCAATAGCAGGTGTATATTGTCTATGTACTCCGAGAAGTATAGAACCTTCGGATAGAGGAGATGATGGATTGATGAAAATTATTAGATTTTTAATATCCTCATCTGTAAAATAAGGAGCTAAGTATCCGCTGCTGATGATTGGAGCATCAATCATCAAATTTAAATTTCAGATAGCAAAAGAAAGATGTTTCAGAAAATCTTCCCATATAAGTCAACAGCGGTAATGTGATACATATTTTTTTAAATACCAATTCCTATAGAAATTTTAAAATCTGATACAATTTGTAATTTAGAAGTTTGTCTATTTTTGTAAATATATTGATAAACTTTTGATTTATTAATCTGCTTTAAATTAATGGTAGTTAATCTTTTTGATTTATAATCGTTCTCCTAAAAGTTATGACTGTATCATACAGTTAAGTTTTAACTTTATTCTAATATATCATTAGTGAAAATTCAATCAGAAAGCAAGATAGGACATTAATGACTAGCAACTGGAAAAAGCATTTGATATGGCATATATGGGAGAGGGCAGATGCGATGATGCCACCCTGAATTATCTGCGGGAAAATATAGATAAAGCAAAAGCAGGCGATCCGTCAGGCTTTGCGGAGTGTATTCGTGTGAATTATGCCAAATAAAAATAGGATTGTAGCGGAAAAAGAACAATGCTATAATACAAAAAAGCAAGGACAGATGTCTATTGCATACATCCATTGCGGGAGGAGCTAAAGAAACCATGCAGAACATACTTGTAGTCGAGGATGACAGAGAATTGAATGAAGCATTATGCTATGCGCTGGAGAAGCAGGACTATCACACAAGCGCGGCATTTTCCATACAAGATGCGAAGGAAACATATCAGTCATTCACCGGGAAAGAAAAACTGCAGCTTGTGATCCAAGATATCAATCTGCCCGATGGAGAGGGATTTGCCTTTTGTCAGTGGGTGAAAGCACAGCAGGACATTCCGGTTCTTTTTCTTACGGCAAGAGATTTGGAAGAGGACGTGCTGAAAGGATATGATCTGGGAGCAGAGGATTATATCACAAAGCCTTTTTCTATGAAAGTGTTGCTGCGGAAGATTGAGCTGATCTTTAAGCGAACGCAGCCGGAACAGCCGGGAGGGTATGATGACGGATATCTGAAGATCGATTGGGAGCGGGCAAAAGTTATGGTGGATCAGAAAGCATGTGCAGTGACACCTACGGAGTTTCGGCTGTTAAAAGTATTGGCAGAAAATCAGGGAAGGCTATTGACGTATGAGATTCTGCTCGAGCAGTTGTGGGACTGTGACGGGCAGTTTGTCGATAAGCATACGCTGGCGGTAAATGTCAATCGTCTCCGGAGGAAGCTGGAGAATACGGAACATAAATATATTTCAAATGTGTATGGGATGGGCTATCAATGGATTGGATGATGGGGATTGGAGGTCTTGTTGTGTTTGCTTCTGCCTTTGTGGCAGCAGGCGCCGTCAGGAAATCCATGAAAATGAAACAAGAAGTGGATTTGTTCGCAGATCAGGTGGAAGAGGCGATTGAGCAGATATTGTCGGGAAAAGAGTGGAAAGAAACGACTGAGGTGACAGAAGATACGCTGTGGGGAAAATGCGGTGAGAAATTTTGGCAGCTGTATCGAGTATGGAACCGGAAAGAAGCGGATGCCTTGCTGGAAAAAAGGCAGATGAAGGCGCTGATTTCAGATATTTCTCATCAGACTAAAACACCGCTGGCAAATATGAAATTGTATCAGGAATTTTTGCAGGAAGAAGCATTGTCTGAAAAGGGGAAGGAGTTTTTAAACTGTCTGGAGGAGCAGACCGGGAAACTGGAATTCCTTTTGCAGAGTATGGTAAAAATGTCAAGGCTGGAAACAGGAATTATTCAGATACAGAAAGAGCGCGAAAATCTCTATCAGACATTGACGGCGGCGGTCAGTCAGATTGTTCCCGCAGCGGCACAAAAAGAAATTGAGCTGTATGTGAAATGTGAAGAAAATATGATGTTGGACTACGATAAAAAATGGACGGAAGAAGCGATTTTTAATGTACTGGATAATGCAGTGAAGTATACAAGTGCCGGGGGAAAGATTTGCGTGACGGTAATTCGTCAGGAAATTTTTACGAAAATCAGTGTACAGGACAATGGAAAAGGCATCCGATTGGAACGGCAGGCAGAAATTTTTACGAGATTTTATCGGGAACCGGAAGTTCATGTGCAGAACGGCGTGGGAATTGGCTTATATCTGACACGCAGGATACTGGAATTGCAGAATGGATATATCGAAGTGCACTCTGAAATTGGAAAAGGGTCAGAATTTTGCCTCTATCTTCCAAATTGAAAAAATCACAATTTTGTGACAATGTTAGATTGTGACAGGATTGTGATTTTTCTTTGCTAAGATAAAGATGTGTTCGAAAAGATACATTCGGAAAGATACATATGAAGTACTTAGACGAGGAGGAAAGTAGATGGAAAATTATATTGTGGAAACAAGAAATCTGAAAAAATATTATCAACAGGGAACGAATATGGTAAAGGCTTTGGATGGAGTGGATTTTCGGGTGAAGGCAGAAGAATTTGTAGCAATTATCGGGAAATCCGGAAGCGGGAAAAGCACATTGCTGCATATGATCGGAGGGCTGGACGTGCCTACAAGTGGGAGTGTGATTGTAGGAGGTAAAAATCTGGCAGGACTTACGAAAGAACAGCTTGCGATATTCCGCCGCCGAAAAATAGGATTTGTATTTCAGAGTTATAATCTGGTACAGGATCTGAACGTATATGAAAATATTATACTTCCAGTCGAACTGGATGGAAAGCGTGTCGATCAGGAGTTTGTACAAGAAATCATGGAACTGCTTCAGTTGGAGGAAAGGCGGGAAGCGCTTCCGAGTACGCTCTCTGGCGGGCAGCAGCAGCGGGTGGCGATTGCGAGGGCATTAGTAAGTAAGCCGACGCTGATCCTTGCTGATGAACCGACCGGCAATCTGGATACAGCCACTGGTCATGATGTGCTGGGCTTACTGAAAATTGTCGCAAAGCAGTTTCGGCAGACGATCGTTCTGATCACCCATGACAATGACATTGCGCAGATGGCGGACCGAATTGTGCGGATTGAAGATGGAAGGATTGTGAAAGGAAGTGAGTTCTATGCTGAAGAATAACAATCAGGCTGTTGTGAAACGGTTGGCAAAGAACAATTTGAAAAGCAATCGAAGACGCAGCTTATCTATGGTTCTGGCAATCATGTTGTCTTCATTTTTGCTATTTAGTGTTTTTACCGTGGGAGTTACCTATTTAAAAATGCAGAGACAACAGAATATCCGTTTGAACGGGGCTGAGTTTGACGCGATCATGTATGGAATTTCAGAAGAACAGAAAGAGATTTTAGAAGAAAATCCAACTGTAGAGCATTATGGTGTTGTAATGGTGTCAGGTGTAGTCGCAGAAACGGAGGCGGACAAGACACCGGGAGTCGGTTTGCTGTATGCAGATGATACTTACTGGAAGAAAATGATGGCACCTGCCAGAAAATTTGTGAAAGGTCATTATCCAGTTGAAGAAAACGAGGTGATGGTGACAGAAGATGCTCTGAAAAAGTGTGGGTTTTCAGACAAGAAAATCGGAGATGAAATTACATTTGTGTATGAGATCAATGAGAAAAGGGAAGTGGAAACCTTTCGAATTTCCGGTATTTGGGATGGATACGGCGATACAGACAATTTTTATATGTCAAAAGCCTTTTGTGACAAGCAGAAGCTGGATGCGGTATATTATGGCCGTTGTCATATTTCCTTTTGTAAAAAATGGATGTCGGATGAAGCGCAGCAGGCTTTTATTGACAGTATGAAACTTAAAAAATCACAGCGGTTATTTTATGTGTATGAGTATGGAAATGCAACCGAAATCTTTCTGGGACTGTCAGGGATCGCACTTGTTACAGTGTTGAGTGCCTATCTGTTGATTTACAATATTATGTATTTGTCTGTGGCGGGCAATATCCGGTATTACGGGCTTTTACAGACAATTGGGATGACCGGGCGTCAGATCCGGCAGTTGATGCAGAAACAGCTTTTATGGATTGGTGGCATCGGAATGCTTGCAGGGATTCTGATCGGAGCAGGGACTTCTTTCTTTCTGATTCCGGTCGTGGTAAAGACATTCGTATCTGCAAAGGAAATGGGAGCGGTGCAGGTAACCTTTCATCCGGTCATCGTTTTATTGACCGTGTTGCTGACTGGATGCACTGTCTGGTATGCAGGAAGAAAACCGACGAAAATTGCAGTGGGAAGCTCACCGGTCGAAGCGCTTGAGTACCGTGTGGTCTCCAGTGTGAGAAAGAGGCACAAAACACGAAAAGGAAGTCTGATTGTTCGCATGGCATTGGAACAGCTGACACGGAATAAGAAAAAGACGATGGTGACTATGCTGTCACTTGCTGCCAGTCTTTCAGTATTTCTCTGTCTGATCACATTGCTGCACACACAGTCGGCGCGAGAGTATTCCTATAATTACATGGGACTGGATATGGTCTTGAAAAATGATACGATCAACAACATGGTTTTGAATCGTGCCGCAGAAGGAGAAGAACAGATTCAGGGAGTGCATCCGATCTTAAATGAAGAACTCTTAAATGAGATCCGTCAAACAGATGGAGTGGAAGAAGTACTTCCAACTATCACAGTTCCTACAATCGTTCCATGGGAAAAAGAGGTAACAGATGTCTGGATGCGGGAGTTTTATGAAACATGGATGAATATTCCTTATGAGGACGATATCGAAGAATATCAGCAGCATCCAGAAAATTTTGGATCTTCTCTGGTAGGGATTACGGAGGAAGATTTCCGGGCGCTGAATGCAGAAATGGAACAGCCGGTGGATGAGGAGGCATTTTTGAGCGGCAAGACTTGTATTTTATATAGACATGGATTGTTCGGACTAGATGAAAAGGAGCTGCGCGGGAAGCAGATTTCCTGTGAGGAATATGTACATCCGGAAAATACCCGGACATTTGAAATCGCAGGTATGACAGACGTCGGGGATTATGTATCGCTTCTTGGATTTCCACCTACGATGATTGTCATCGATGATGTAGTCAAAGCATTTACAGAAAAACCGATCGTTTTCAGAGTGGGGATCCGTTATGCGGAAGAATATCATAAAGAGACTGAGGATGCAATTCTTTCCAATATAGAAGAAAGCCCCAATAAAACTGATTTTTCATGGGATTCTAAAATCGAGCAGGCAGAAAATGTAAAAGCGGCACAGGGGTACATGATGGAAATCGGATTCGGAATCGTTCTGATACTTGGAATTATAGGAGTCATGAACTATATCAATACTTCTGTCGGAAATATGCAGAGCCGCCAGAAAGAAATCTCGATCATGGAAAGTGTGGGAATGACCGAACGGCAGGTGAAGAAAATGCTTGTGTGGGAAGGTATTTTCTATACAGGCGGGGTGTTGTTCTTGACGTTAACTGTTGGAATTGGAATTACTTATGCAATCTATCAGACGATGAACTATATGGGTGCCAAATTCTGGTTCCCGGCGCTTCCTTTCCTGGGAGCAACACTAATTTTATTCGTAGTGTGTATTGTAGTTCCGGTATGGACCTATCAGAAAATCGAAAAGAGTGGAAGTCTGGTAGAGCGGATCCGCGTATCTGTAGAGTAAAACTCTCAACAATGTTTCAAGATTGTAACATTTCAGTACCTGTGTGGTAACTTTTTTTTGATAAGATGTTCTTAGAAAAAGAAAGAGGAGGAGAGAGCACATGCTGGAGGTTCAAAATTTACATAAATCGTATGTGGTTGGAAAAGATACTTACGAAGTGTTAAAAGGTGTCGATTTTACGATTCATAAAGGAGAGTTTGTCGCGGTCATGGGGCCGTCGGGAAGCGGAAAGACAACATTATTAAATTGTATTTCCTGCTTTATCCCATACGAAAAAGGAAAGGTATTGTTAAACGGCAAAAAACTGGCGCAGTTAAAAGAAGAAAAAATGGCAGAAATCCGTAATCAGGAACTTGGATTTGTCTTTCAGGATTTCATGCTGTTAGACGGACTGACAGTTTTTGAAAATGTATGCATCCCGCAGGTGATCGAAGATGCGCCGTACGAAAAGATGGAAAAGAAGGCGAAAAAGCTGTTAAAGATGTTTGGCATCTGGGAGATTGCAGACAAATATCCGGCAGAAATTTCCGGTGGGCAGAAACAGCGTACTGCGGTGGCAAGAGCATTGATGAACGACCCGCTTCTGATCCTTGCGGACGTAAACTGAACCCCATGTGCTTACTGTACATAGCGTATATACAGTAGGATTGCAT
>OLQE01000773.1_pt1 | contig 21938 bp, 18 predicted proteins | sample 1643161 | NCBI WGS metagenome assembly OLQE01 (sample SAMEA3136650, study PRJEB25190) | human gut metagenome | reverse complement strand
TGGATGACGAGGGCAAGCTCATCGGCATCAACACGCTGATCACCTCGTACTCCGGCAACTACTCTGGCGTCGGGTTCGCCATTCCCGTGAATTACGCCATCAACTTGGCCCAGCAGATCATCGCCGGTGAGACGCCGACCCATGCTCAGCTCGGCGTGAGCCTCTCCACGGTGAGCGCGGCGACGGCGTCCCGCTACGGCCTGCCCGTCGACACCGGCGCCTACGTGGCCGCCGTCACTCCCGACTCCGGTGCGGCTGCGGCGGGCATCGTACCCGGCGACATCGTCACTGCCTTCGATGGGCAGGCGGTTGAGTCGGCTTCCGACCTCATGCTGGACGTGCGCACCAAGAACCCCGGCGACACCGTCACCCTCACGGTGAACAGCGGTGGCCAGGAGAAAGAGGTGCAGGTGACCCTGGGCGACGACTCCGCCAGCCAAAAGGCCAAGCAGGAGCAGCAGAGCCAGGAGCAGTCTATGAACGGCTACAGCCTGGAAGACCTCTTCGGCCGCCAGCGCTAAACGGCGTGACGTATAGGCGTGTGACGCTCACTGCGCCCACGCCACAGTTCGATCAATCTTGGCCCCTTCTCGGAGGGGCCATTTTAATGGCTAATAATCCTGGCGCACCATGGGAAATATAGCGCCATCTGCTAAGATGCGTCGCAAATCATGTCATATTCGGCATTCGAGGCCTTGCGTCTGCCGCATACTAACTGCACTATCCCATGATGCGCAGAGGAGCGTGCAGTGAGGTTCGGCCCTAACGTAGTGGAGCACGCTCCCTTTTCCATCCCCATGATCGGCAACACCGAGACTGGTTATGTTATCGGCCTGACTCCCGAAGGCGCCGCCGTGTGCCACCGCATGTTCACCGAGGACGTGCCCGAAGCAGAGGTCGCCGCAGTGCATGCGGATTTGCCCGCCCATCTGCGTCGTGGCGGCTTTGTCGTGGAAGGGGAGAGCGCCGATGGCGTGGCAGTGAGGGAAGGTGCGGAGGGGGTCGACGAAGGGGCCTTGGGAAAAGGCGTGGAAGATGCCGAACGTCCGGAGGATGTCGAGCGCGAGGAAAGCGTGGAGGGTGCCGGAGATGCGGAAAGCGCCGCAGCCGAGGGTGCCAACATGGCCGCGTTCGACTCGCCTGTGCCGCTGCAGTCGGCGTACCTGCACGTCACCCATCATTGCAACTTGAACTGCATCGGCTGCTACTCGGCGGTGGACGCTCGCAATGCGCGGCGCGATCTTACGCTGGACGAGCTGAGAGGCATTATCGACGCCTTGGCCGATGCCGGCTGCCAGCATCTGGTCATCTCCGGTGGCGAGCCCTTCCTGCGCGACGACCTGGCTGCCATCGTTGCCTACGTGCGCGAGCGCGGCATCGACTCGGTGGACGTGCTCACCAACGGCACGGCCGTCACACCGGAGAAGCTCGCCGCCATCGCGCCCTACGTGGGTCGCGTTTCGGTGTCTTTCGACGGCCCCAACGCTGAAGCGGCGCCCGTCATTCGTCGCGAGCCTTTGTTCGAGCGTCTCGTGGCGGCGGTCGAGATGATCCGTGCGGCGGGCATTGCGCCCCACATCATTCCGACGGCCCATGCGGGCAACATCGATGCACTGGAGGAGTATGCCGCTCTGGCCGATTCTCTTGGTGCTACCATGAATTTCAGCTTGCTGTCTGCGCCTGCGGAAAACGATGAGCTGTCAGCGGTTCTTCCTGACGATGCGGCACTCGAGCGTTTGGCGCAGGCAACGTTGGCCCTGTCGCGCGACGGGGTGCCCGTGTTGTCCGACACGCCGGTGAGCACGCGCTTGACGACGACGTGCGGCTGCGGGGCGGGATGCGCCATGGTAAGCGTATCGGCCGATGGTGAGGTGTTCCCGTGCCACATGATGCACGACGAGGCGTTTAGCTTGGGGTCGCTTTTGGAAGACCCCGGCTGCTTGGCCGCGCGCCATGCCCCTGCGCCCCGCGTGGGAGAGCTGGCCGCCTGCGCCGATTGCGAGATCCGCTATCTGTGCGGGGGCGGTTGCCGCGCTCGCGCCTATTTCGCCACGGGCGACGTCGCGATCCCTATTGTGCCCTCATGCGGACGTTCTACCGTCTGCTTTTTGAGGCAATGTTAGGCCGCAACTAAAGAAAGGAGGTGGAATCATGCTGTTCTATAGCGACGTGGACCCTCAGTCGTTTTGCCAGATAATCGGTCCTGATGGATCGCATTGTCTGAAAATAGGGTTTTAGAGTGATTTAAGCTAGAGGTGACGATCGACTTTGGTCGATCGTCATTGCATGGAGGAAAGATGGACGAGACAGAGGATAGCGGCTTGGTCAATGCGCTAAGCAAAGCTAAAAGGGCATGCGTTCGCGTTAGATGGGTTCTCATTTGCGCCACTGTGCTGTTTGCTTGCGGATGGGGGATCTCCCTGATAGTTTTGGTAATCGACTGCGTAGAGCATGGCCCGCTGTCTTTTGTTTCGTTGGCGTATCTCCTATGCTATGGATCGCTTGTGCTGGCAGTGTTCATGGTTATGCTCCAGGTTTTCTCGGACGTGATCAGAGACGGAAAACCATTCTCGTTACCCCAAGCAGATCGGCTGAGCTTTATCGCTCTTGTAGCACTTGTCTTTGTGGTCGTCGAGTTACTTTTTACGGCTGGCTTGTCATATGATTTGATTCCAGAATATGGCTACAGCATGGTAATTAATGATGGAAACTCCGAGCCAACAATCAACCTCAACATCGGGATGCTGGTCTTTTCTGCTATTATGTACTCACTTTCGGCAATATTTCGATATGCTGCGTTGCTACAGCAGCTCAGCGACGAAACCGTGTAAGGGAGCTGTTATGCCTATTATTCCTCGTCTTGACCGAGTGATGGCGGATCGCAAGATGTCCGTCAACGAGCTTTCCCAGCGCATCGACATCTCGCCGGTGAACATTTCGCGTATGCGCCGCGGCCACATCAAGGCCGTGCGTTTCTCCACGATGGAGCGCATTTGCGAAGTGCTGCAGTGCCAGCCGGGCGACCTGTTTGAATACGTGTCCCCCGAACCGGGCACCGAGGAGGCCGCTGAGCTCGGCGCGATCGTGAACCGCGAAATTGAGGAGCCGGCCCGCAAGCCCATTGGCGCCGTTTCCCGCACCCCGGTGAACGTGGCCAACTAGTCTCTGTCACAACCCGCACCTCACAGGACGCCCCACCGGGCGTCCTTTTTCATGTCCGCGAAACACCCCCGAAAAGTGCTCCCCGAGAGCTGCACCCACGGGAAACGTATCTCCGGGAAACACACTCGTACCCCGACGCCCCTTTTTTGCAGCATCGAGGAGATTCCGTAGAGGCAGGAAGATCGACCTCGCCAGATGAAGGACGTCTTTCTGGCAAGTTTCCCGAGCTTTTCGACATGGCCTGTTTGCAGTGGACCAACTGATAACATTCAAGCTGTCTAGATCTCGCCGAAGATTGCCGGAAACGTCATCGGGAGCAACACGGCGGGTACGATTCGGGCTGTTGAGCGTCCCGACAAGACTGTCGATCTTGTGCTGAAGAGGAAGGACATATGGGACGAGATTCAGATGTCCCAGGCGACGAGGAAGGCTCGGGATCTGTCGAGGGCAGACACAGTGAAGACAAAACCGGGGGGGGGCAGGAATGGCTCCGCGTCAAAAAAGTACAAGGATAAATACGGGCCTGGCTCTGTTCCCGATGGTTATGATGTTGATCATGTTATCGACCTGCAACTTGGGGGTATCGACCATGTGTGCAACATGCGCCCCCTCGATGCCAGCGTTAATCGGAGCATGGGAGCCCAGATACACTATCTGATAAAGGATCTTCCAGAAGGCACTAAAATCGGCAACGTAATATTCGAGCGAAAGGAAGCGAGATGTTCGACTTGTTCAAGAGGAAGAAGGGCCGGCCGGGTTCGATGGAGGGCGATCCCTCGATGTTCGCGGGGTTTCTGGAATACTTCGGGGAAGCCTCTGTCTTTGTGGGCGGGGCGACCGATCCCTACGATGCGTTCATCGACAGCCTGGGCGGCCGATCGTTCGGCGATGGCGTGTTCAGGGTGTTCGAGCGCGGTGATCTCGAGAGATGGCATCGGGTGGTATCCGGATGCTTCACGAAGCTTCGCGGTGAGTTTAATCTGATCGGATACGATTGGATGGGGCGGTGCTTTGCGGTGGATCAACGGGATGGCGATGGGAAGGGGCTCGTGGTTCTTCTGGAAATCGCAACTCTCGATATGTACTATATCGAGAAAGACGTGTCAGCCTTCCTGAACGAGGTTATGCCGAATCAGAGCGAGGCGTGCCTTGAAGTCGGGAGGTATCGGGAGTGGCTGGAGGGGCATGCGCCTGTGGGGCGCATGGAGTGCGTCGGCTACAAGGTCCCTCTCTTCCTCGGCGGGGAGGACTCCCTGGAGAACATGGAGGTCTCCGACATGGAGGTGTACTGGGATATGACCGACCAGCTGTGGGAGGCCGTGAAGGACCTACCCGAGGGCACCAAGATAGGCAACGTCAGCTTCGAGTAGGGCGAGCTTTCCTCCGAACCGGAATGAGGCCCTTGAACGGCGATCTGGGCGAGGCGCTCGATGTTTTGGGTCTCTGCTACTTCGAGGGAAATGTCAATTCGCTGCGTGCGGGGCAGGTCTTTATGAAAGCCGGCGTTTGAACCTCACGCTGCTGATGTTGTGCGCGATGGTCAAGTACCCATGGGGCGTTCGCGAGGCCGTCATTATCCCCGTGTCCTGTTCGCCAAGGATGGTGGAGGAAGGCGACGGGGGAAGGGCATGGCCGTGGTCGAGATCGTCCCTGTGTGAGGTTCGGTTCCATTGTCTTCGGCGAGAAATCATATGAAATGGATGCGAACGCGAAGCTACCGGAAGGCCCTCTTGTGAGGAAAGGTTTGTAGCCGAGGTCGGCGAGGGGCGGGCGGGGACTCCGATGCGACTCTGCTGCGGCACAAGTGCGGTCGGCGCGGGGAACTGACCGGGGCATTCCCGCGTCATTTCCGCGGTCGCGCTGTCGTAGGCTTGGGGAATCGTGATGTCCGATGAAAGGATTCCGCCATGCCGAAGAGATTTCTGAAGTTCTCCGATCGATGGAAGTTCAACCGCGTGCTATGCGAGGAGGAGGTGTGCCGCAAGGTGCTGCGCGCCGCGCTGGGGATAGAGGCGGGGGAGATCTCCTATCTGAACGCCGAGCAGGCGAAGGAGCCGGCGGCGGCGAGCCGCGGCGTCCGCATGGACGTGTTCGCGCGTGTTAGCGCTACCGCAAAATCAGCCGAACGCGCCACTCTATCCCGCCGGCGGCGCCCCCGGTTCCCGGCCGGGGGCGCTACCGCACTTTGGCCGCCCGCGCTACCTCGGGCCGCCGCCCAGGGCGCGCTCGACCGCGGGGTAGTCGAAGTCCGCGGCCCAGATCTCAACCTCCAGCGCCGGGGAGCCCTCGGCGTCCCCGGGCGCGACCGCCCAGCTCGTGACCTCCCATCCGCCGAGCTGCGGGAACCTGACCGTCACCGCGACGTCCTCTGCGCCGAACGCGGCCAGCCACCCCGCGGCGTCCGCGGCCCTCACGACTGCCCCCTCTCGGGCAGCCCGTCGCCGTCGGCCGCCTCGGCCAGCAGGTCCTTCATGCGGTAGGACCGCCCCGTTATCTTGAGCATCGTGCAGTGGTGGCACACCCGGTCGGCGATGGCCGCGGCGGTCACCGCGTCCCCGAACACGTCGGCCCAAAGGCCCACGGCCACGTTGGTGGTGATGACCGTGGAGCGGTGCTCGTAGCGGGCCGAGACGAGCTGGAACAGCAGGTCGGCCCCCTCCTCGTCCACGTCCAGGTAGCCGAGCTCGTCGATGATGAGCAGCGTCGCGTGGGCGTAGTGCTTCAGCCTCTTCGCCAGGATGCCGCGCGAGGAGGCGTCCTTCAGGTCGCGCACCAGCGCCGCGCAGTCGGTGAAGCGCACCTCCTTGCGGGCGCGCACCGCCTCCACCCCCAGCGCCACCGCGATGTGGGTCTTGCCCACGCCCGGGCTGCCGACCAGAACCACGTTCTCGGCCGCGTCCAGGAACCTGAGCGTGGCCAGGTCGTCCACGACGGCCCTGGGTATGGAGGGCTGGAAGGAGAAGTCGAAGTCGGCCAGCGTCTTGACGAACGGGAAGCCGGCGGCGCGCACCTTGCGGTCGGTCCCGCGACGGCGCTTGGCCTCGGCCTCCTCGGAGGTCATGGCGAGCATCGCCGAGGCGAAGTCGGCCTCGCCGGCGGCCACCGCCGACATCCAGTGGGGCAGCCCCGCCGCCATGGCGTCCAGCCCCAGCTCCGAGAGGTTCTCGCGTATGCGGGCGTAGGCGCCGCCCTCGTCCCGGGCGCTCACAGCGACCCCTCCCCGAGCCTGCCGAGCAGCTCCAGGTTGGCGCGGGCCGCCGCCTCGATGTCGGCGTCGGCGTAGCGCGCCTTCGCGGCCAGGGCCTCGGCGTAGTGCGCCGGGTCGTAGACGACGGGCCCTCCCGGGGCCGACAGGTCGTGGACCGCGACGGTCTCGCCGGCCATCTCCACCCTCACCTGGCCCGACGGCATCGCGAGCACCTTGACGCGCCTGCCTATGCAGCGCCGGGGCACCGAGAACTCGCGGCCCCGGCAGCGGACGAGCATCGTGGGGGGCACCGCCTGGACGGAGACGTCGGCCACCATCGACTCCAAAAGCCCCATGTTGCCCACCTTGCGCAGCTCCTCCTTCTCGCGCATGAACAGCACCGCCGGCGGCACCCCGGTCGACGCGCTGGGCTCGGTGTTGCACCGCGCCTCGATGCGCGCGATGGCGGCCGCGAGCCCCTCCTCGCCGCGGAAGTCGCCCTCGTAGACGGCCAGCCTCGACAGGAACCGGTTCGACGACTCCACCTTGCCCTTGGTCTGCGGGCTCCTCGGCCGCGCCAGCTCCAGCTCGAAGCCCGCCGCGGCGGCGAACCTGGCGAAGCGCGCCGAGACGCGCCGCCCCGAGGCGGAGGACGAGACGATGGAGGACATGTTGTCGGTGACCAGCGTGCGCGCCGTGCCTCCGTTGGCGGCCATCACCGCCAGCAGGCACGCCATGACGTCGTCCTCGGTGCGCGTCCTGGAGTAGACGAACCGGTGGAGCCGGGAGTAGCCCAGCGTGGCCGAGAGCACGTTGAACTCGAACACCTCGCCCTCGGCGTCGGCCATGCGCAGCGACTCCTTCCAGTCGAACTGCATCTGCTCGCCGGGCGCCGTCTCGAAGCGGGGGTGGGGCTCGGGGCCCTCCGGAGGGCGCCCGCACTCGATGCCGTTGCGGCGCATCCACTTGGTGAGCGTGTTGTAGGCCGGCGGCTCCTCGCCGGCGTAGCAGCGGTCGACCAGGTACTCGTAGATGCCGCGCTTGGTCGCGCCGGGCAGCTGCGCCTTGGCCTCTATGACCTCCCTGTGGCGGTCCAGCCCGCTCGGGCGGCACCTGCGCGCGTCCTCCACCTGGCCGCCGGCCTTCCAGTACTTGGCCACCGTGTGCCGGTTCATGCCGTAGCGCCGGGCGATGTCGGTGAAGTTGGGCGTGGTGCCCGCCTGCCTGTACATGTCGAACTCTCCCATGATGTTCCTTTCCGATCGGGGCTCCTTCCGTCCGGAGACGTCGGGAGCCTACACCTTGCGGCGCCGGGGGCGCCGCCGGCCAAAGTCCGGTAGCGCGATCGGCGCCTGTGCGGTGGCGCGATTGGCGGGAAGCGGGGGCCCAATCGGCGATTATTACGGTAGCGCTAACACTGCACGACTTCTCGGCCGCCGCCCCCGGCGAGGTCCTGGTCACCGACATCACCGAGTTCAGGCTGCCCGACGACCCGCGGAAGGTGTACCTCTCGCCGGCCGTCGACCTGTTCGACGGCGACGTCGCCGCCTTCTCGGTGGGCACCTCGCCGTCCAAGGCGCTCGTGGCCGAGATGCTCGCCGGCGCCGTGGCCGCCGCCGGGGGCGGCTTCACGCTCCACAGCGACCGCGGCTGGCACTACCGCACCCCCGACTGGGTCCGCGCCTGCGGGGAGGCCGGGGTGGAGAGGTCGATGTCGCGCAAGGGGCACTCGCCGGACAACGCCGCCTGCGAGGGGTTCTTCGGCAGGCTCAAGGTCGAGTTCTTCCACGGGAGGGACTGGCGCGGGGTCTCCGCCGAGCGGTTCGCCGCCGAGCTCGCCGAGTGGATCCGCTGGTACCGGGAGGGGAGGCTGAAGGCGTTCGACGAGGGAGGGCGCAAGGTGTACGATACGATAGCCGGCCGCAGGAGGCGGCTGGGGCTGGCCGCCTAGGCCGTCCGGAAAAACGTCCGCACCCCCATTTCGTTCCAAACAGACGATTTTGCCCACTTTGTAGCCGCAAATCGACGATCTTGACATAACAACCGTCGATTTGCGGCTACAAACAAAATGCGGTCGCCGAGAGGTTCCCCTGCTTTCCCGCGCCGCCGTGGTTGATGGTGGTGGCGAGGGGGTGGCGTTTCAAAAGGAGCATCATCACGAGGCAGGCGAGCATGAGCGGCACGAACCAGAGGAACAGCGGCAGCAGCGCGTCGGAGTAGCCGGCGGCGATAACCGACTGGGCTGACGCGGGCAGCTTGTCCACAATCTGCGGCGTTAGCGTGGCGAGCGACAGGTTGTCCACATGGGTGAGCTTGCCGGCCACGTCGGCCGTAAGGCGCATGGTGAACAGCGCGCCCACGAGCGCCGTGCCCACCGAGGCGCCGATCTGCCGGAAGAAGTTGTTCGCCGCCGTGGCGGTGCCCACCATGGCGTGGGGAAACTCGTTTTGCACCACGAGCACGAGCAACTGCATGCCGAGCCCCATGCCGAAGCCGAGCACGAACAGGTACAGCACTGGCACCCACAACGCCTCGTGCACCTGCATGCGCGACAGCAGAAACAGACCCACCGTGCTCACGACGCACATGGCCACGAGCATCCCCTTGTAGCGCCCGGTCCTCGACGCCACCCAGCCGGTGGCCGTAGAGGTGATGAGGATGCCCACGCTGGTGGCCGTGCACACGAGACCGGCCACTTCGGGCGAGAGGTCGTCCACAATTTGGAAGTAGGTGGGCAAGTAGTTGAGCGCCCCCATGAAGCTGATGTTCAGGAAAAGCCCCGTCACCGAGCACAGCACGAAGTTTCGGTTGCGGAAAAGCCCCATGGGGATGATAGGCTCGGCAGCGCGGCGCTCCAGCAGCACGAAGACCACAGCGGCGGCCACAGCTAGGGCGACAAGGCCCATAAACGGCAGGCTTCCCCAGGGAATGAGCGTGCCGCCCCAAGCCATGGCCAGCACAAGCGAGGTCACGGCCACGGTCATGGCCATCATGCCAGGCCAATCGATGGGGTGCTTTCCGAGGGCGCGGGCGTCGCGGGGCAACGTGAGTCCGAGTACCACCACGGCAAGCAGGGCCACGGGCACGGTGAACCAGAAGATCCAGCGCCAGCCCGTTACCTGGACGAACCAGCCGCCCATGAGCGGCCCCAGCACATTCGATACGGCGAACACGGCGCCGATGACGCCCATGTAGGTGCCGAGCTTGCGCGGCGGCACCACGTCGGAGAGCGTCGCCTGGGACAAGATGATGAGGCCGCCGCCCCCGAGGCCGGAGATGAGGCGGCCACTGATGAGCATCTCCATGTTCACGGCCAGGCCGCACACCACCTTGCCCGCCGCATACAGCGTGAGCGCCGCCATGAGCAGACGCTTGCGGCCGATAAGATCGCCCAGCTTGCCGTAGATGGGCATGACCAGCGTCGACGACAGGATGTAGGCGGTGGAGACCCACTGCATGATCTCCACGCCGTTCAAGTCGCCCACGATGGTGGGCAGCGCCGTGGAGGCGATGGTCTCGGAAAGCGAGCTGATGAACATGGCGAGCAGAAGTCCGAAGAACACGAGCGCCAATGCCCGGCCGTGCAGGGCGTGATCGGCAGGAGGCGTGGAAGGCGCTTTCGCTCTCGAAGCCGTATCTCCCGCGCTCACCGCCATAGGTCGCCTCTTTCCAATCAGGGTTTCCTCCCCATTCTAGAAAGACGACCGTCGCAAGCGCCGCGCAATGACCGCTCGTGCGCCGAACTGTCACGCGCCCGTTGCACGTTGGGATTTTACGTTGAACAAGGTTGCAGCAACGAAGGCGAGCTATTCCCCGGACAACGTGTAGCGCGTGCTGCGGCTAGCGCCTTTGGACGAGATAGCGCCCTTCTCCAGAAGAGCGCCGACAATGGCCTTGGCCTTGGTCGAGCCGCAAGCGAGCAGCTGCTCAACGTCGCGCCGGGTGAATTCTCCCCGTTCGCTAGCCATGCGCAGCACGGCCCGCTCCTCTTCCGGATAGGTGCTGAAGTCCTCTTGTCTCTTACTGGCAGACGGCTCATCCGCTGGCCGCATTTGAGACTTAGGGCCACTGGTTGCCGTCTCGGCGAAATTGGGCCCGTATGCTTGATCGGCGGCAGCATTCCCCAAATACACCGTCACGGCAATACGATCGGGGCTGAAGCTTTCCACCGCAGCGGGCAATGGAGCCTGCGCATCCACAGCCGCACGCCTCATGACATCGAAGCCACTGCCCGCTTTTTCGCAGGCGTTGATGAGCCCGAACATCTTCATAAGCGTGGGGTTTCTCGCATCGGAGACACCACCGGCGAGCATAACGTCCAAGGCGATGCGCAAACTGCCGGGGTTCTCGATTTTAATCCTGTCGGGATAGCGCAGCGCGGCCACGCCGCGGCGGCCGTAATAATCGCTGTGAACAAGACTGTTGACGAAAGCCTCGCGCACAGCGGCGTGCATTTCGGTGTCCTCCACCCGTTGCAACGACTCGCTTAAAGCAAAAGGCCTTTTCACCCCTGCCGTGAGGCGCGGAACCACCTTGCTCCAAAAATCGAACAGACCGCCGCTCCACGTACCGTCGTTGGAAACGACGCGGTCGCGCCAGCGTGCACCGTCGCCCATCTCTCGGTAATCGAGGAAGTACTCGGGGTACTCCCGAACGATCTCATATTCGTAGCCGAACATGAGCAACCCGGCGCGAGTGGGATGCAACGCGCCCTCCCCTTCCACACGACCCGCCGCATTGAGCTTGAGCAGGAGATCCTCCGCGCCCAGCTTGTTCCACGGATGACCGGGGCGCACCGCCTCCATCGTGGCTCGGAATCGTTCCACCGAGTCCATATCCAGCGCCTCGAGGCCGAAATTCTCCAGAACAAGCGCGTCCAACGGAGAGGGGCTCGCATCGCGAACCATGGCAACAATCTCATCAGCTGAGCAGTGGTAGTCTCCCTCACCATTGCGCCGATAGGTGCCTCGCGCCTGATCTCCCGAAACGTACACCGGTTTAAGTTGACGCGGCGCCCGAGGAACGTTAATTCGAAGATAGGTTTTTCCTTCCGCCTCAACAAGGGAGACATCTTCGTTGGTTAAGAGATTCGCGCTCACTTTAGAGGGATTGTTCACGCCATCCCAGAATTTCTTGCAGAGGCCCTCCGGATCAGCAAGCCCCTCGACTTCCAAGGAGCCATCAGCCGTCTCTCGAACGCCGAGCATGATGGTGCCACCCTCGGTATTCGCGAAAGCGGAATAGGTTTCCCACACACTTGCGGGAACTCCACCCTTCGCCAATTTAGCTTCAAGCCGATTGCCCTCACGCAAATCTTTAAGCTGCTCTTGCCCCATAGTTCCCCTTACGCCGTTGCAGTCGCTCATTTCCCGTTAGCACTTTATGTCGCGCCCATTATCGGTCGTTTGCGGTCGTTTTGCGGTCGTTTCGGTCGTTTTGCGGTCGTTTCGGTCGTTTCGGTCGTTTTGCGGTCGCGGCTGAAACGGCATCTTGCGCGAAAGCGGCCGCTGGACGCTTCCTCCGGGCGCGCTACAGCGGCAGCTCGTACATGATCACTTGGATGTCGCCGAGGGCGGGATAATACACGGTCCACTCGCCCTTGTCCGCAAACCCGCAGGACTCGTAAAGGCCGCGGCCGCGCACGTTGTAGGGGAACGTATCCAGGCGCAGGACCGAAAGGCCGTCGGCGCGGGCGATTTCCATGCCGCCCTGCAGAAGCTGGCGCGCGAAGCCGCGGCCGTGGTAGGCCGGCAGCGTGGCCACCACATGCAGCACGCCCACGTTCTCGGACGGCGCGTCCACGCTCCACGGCACCGCCTCGTAGCCGGGCTCCCCCTCGTGGTTCACCACCATGGCGCTCGCGATGCCCTCCCCTTCCAACACGCCCACGATCATCTGGCCGGCCGCCACCGCCTCCCGCAGGAAGTCCTTCGAGGGATGGCCGTCGTGGCGCCACTGCACATCGAAATCGGTGCCCTGCATGCCGTCGATCATCTTCGCGTAGAAATCCAGCACGGCATCGATCTCGTCCGCCCGCGCCTTGCGCACCTCCAACATCGCCGCTCCCTTCTTGCGCGCATTCTTATCGAAGACAGTATAGCGTCGCCGCATCCTTGTCGAGCCCCTCAGAAGCCGGTGAAGCCCTCGGTTTCAGCGCGCTTGAGGAAGCGGCGGAAGCGGAACGCGATCCAGGTGAGAATTTCCTCTTATCGAAGCGCCGAAAACAGCGGTCAAAGTCGCGTTGGCCGCATTTGAGCGGCGCTCAGCAGCTAGAGGCCGAGCAGGGGACGGTAGAGCGACTCGTCAGTTTCGGAGAAGACGTTGAACACCACCGTCATGGACGCATCGGGATGCTCGTCGAGCCAGCGGCGCACCGTGGCGACGGCGATGGAGGACGCCTCAGCCTGGGGGAAGCCGAACACGCCCGTGGAGATGCAGCAGAAGGCAATGCTAGCAAGCCCCGCGCCGGCCACCGCATCAAGACAGGCCTGGTAGCACTCGGTCAGCTGGCGGCGGTGCGTGTCGGTGGGGCGTCCGTCGGCGATGGGCCCTACCGTATGGATGACATAGCGCGCGGGCAGGTTGTAGGCGTCAGTCACCTTGGCCTGGGCCGTGGGCTCCGGGTGCCCCTGAGCTGCCATGAGGTTCGCACAAGCCTCACGCAATTGCACGCCGGCGAAGGTGTGGATGGCGTTGTCGATGCAGTAGTGCAAGGGCGCCCAGCAGCCGGTCATGCCGGAGTTGGCGGCGTTCACGATGGCGTCCACGGCCAGGGTGGTGATGTCGCCGCGCCACAAGCGCAGGCGCGGATCGGTCGGCGACGGGGTCGTATCGGCCAAGGTCGCCACACCCGCCTCAGCAATGAGCCCCTGCAGCAGCTCGTTCTGGGCCGCGAGGAACTCCGCGGGCGCGGGCCACGGAGGCCTCACGTTTACGAGTGACCGAAAGGCGAGCCACAGCTCATCGGCCGAGACGCTTGCCAAGTCGTCATGGGCCACATCAGCCACCGCGGGCGGCAGAGCGCACCCATGCGCCTCGCTCTCTTTAACCAGATATTCCACCAAGTATTGCAACAGTTTGCGATCCATGGATTCGCCTCCCGCACAACAACTATAGCGCGAAGCGGTCGCGGGCGCGCTTGGGGGCGGTGGCGCGCGTGGCCTCGGCGCGGTCGTGCTGCCAGTTCATGAGGAACAGCACGCAGTCGGTGCGGTTACTGGCGCGCAAGCGCTCGATCTGGCGATCGAACAGCTCGACGTCGTTCAAGAACCCGGCATCGGCCAGAGCGCGCACCATGGCGATGTCCCCCTCACGCGCCACATACTGCACGGCCTCCGCCGCACGCTCGCGCAGGGCATCCACAATGCGATCGCGCATCTCGGGCGCCAAGCGGAAAGGCGCCGCCACGCGGTGGAGCAGGGCTCCCAGATGATCAGGCAAGCCGCGCCCCACCAGCAACTGGTCATCGTAGCGGGCGAAGTCGAAGGGGATACCATCCTCGGCGTCTTCCAAAAAACAGCTTATGAGCTGATCGGAAGTGATATGCACCACCGCATCGGCCGCAGCCAGGCGCACGATGGCGTATTCGAAGCTGCCCTCGCCGATGCTGGTGACGCTCGCAGGAATGAGCACGGGGCCGACCAGCGTGCGCGAGCAGAAGCAGTGAGCGCCGATGGTGCGTAAGCCTTCGGGCAGCATGAGCTTGCGCGTGCCCTTGCAGGCGTTGCCGTCGCGCACCTCACGCACCGTATCGGGGATGACCAACGTCGCTGGCGCCGTGATGAGCGCGCGCTCGGCGATGAGCGTCAGCGGTGCGCCTTCCACCTCGCGCGGCAAAGTCAGGCGATCGGTGGCAGAAACCGGCGCCACCATGGCACTTGCCGCGTTCGCCGCAGCCTCGCGGGCCGACACCGCCGTCGCGCCTCTCATGCGGGCATGGGCCGCCGACGAGAACTGGCGCGAGGGGGAATCGGGGGCCGGAGGACCCGCCACCAGACGAGCCTCACGCGAACCGCCTTCCGCAGCGACGCTGGGCCCCTTCGCAACAGCATCCTCCCGCGCGAAGCCCTTCTTTTCTGCGGCGTCGTTTCCTTCTGCAAACCCGTACCAGCACTGGTTCTTTTCCACAGCTTGAAAATCAGCGACACGACCTCCGCAGCGCGCGACAATGCGCGCAAGCGCCGCCGGATCGCTGGCCCGCCAAAGCGTCTCGGGGTTCATCGAGCCGTCCACGCGCTCCAGCGAGTCGGGCACATCGATGACGCGCGGCGGCGGGCATCCTTTCGCGAAGGCGGCGGCGCTCATGACGCGCACGCCATCAGGGACCACAAAATGCCCGGCATAAGGTGCCGAGGCGAAGATGAGGCGGAAGGAGGCCGTCGCCTCGCTCGAGGAGAGGCGTGCGTCGCCGGCGCCCGACCTCTCGCTGCGCCCCCCTCCCGCACGCTCGAGCAGACAATCCTCCTTTATGGCATAGCATTTGTTGGCAGGGCTCACCAGGTAGCGACGCGCCTCGAGCCGAGGGTTGGGCAGAGCCATGTCCAGCGGGGACGGGTCGTACGTGCGCACGCCCGCGCCCAGGTACACCACTTCGGCACTTACGGCATTGAACGCCTGGGAGCCCACCACTTCCACAGTGTCAGGCACCACTAGCAAGCGAACCTGGGCGCCACTCGTAAAGCGTCGAGAGAAAGCCTCTGAGGCGATGCGCACCACGGGCACATCGTCGATAAACGACGGCACCACAACGATCAAGCCGTCGGCCTGAAGACCGTGCTCAGCGAGCTTTCCCAAGTGCACGGCTGAAACCGCGTAGCCCTCGCCGTCGCGTCGCACCGTTATGGGAACGTTGGTAGCAAAGTACGTCTCTTCACTTTGCGATGTTTCACGGTCGGATAGCAATGTTTCACGAGCTGTTAGAAGTGTTTCACGGTTTTGCGATGTTTCACGCTCTTGAGTTTCGTCCGCATTTTCGCAAGACGGATCCTTCGCTTCCTCTTTCGGATGCCAGCGCGGCGTTTGCCCCAAGGTCCACAGCTCGTGGGGCGACAGCTTGCGCGCCGGCGCTGCCGCCACTGCTGCGCCAGTGTCAGCAGCCGACTCTCCGATGGCCTGTCCGACTGCGCTTGCGGTTGGCCCCTCCCCCTCTTCCCCGCGCACAGCACTGCCGATAATGCCCATGCGCTCTTCATCGGAGATACCCATGCCGAGCGCGCCCACGATGAGCAGGTCGCCGTCGGTGCCATCAAGCTCCTCGGTTTCATCGAGGGCCGCATCGTGCACCCAGGGCTTGTAGGGAGCCAGCTGGGGCCGCCAGTTCTCCCCCTCGATGGGGTGCCCCGGCTCCTCAATCGTCACGTCGGCCAGCATCAAATGCACCGGGTTTTCTTGCGCCCGCGCAATAAGATCGTCAAGAGAAGAAGTTGCATCGCGAAAGACCACTGTGTTGCCGCTCATGATTTTGTGCACCTTCCCAATTTTGGCACCTGAAGGCCGTTTACCCTGCGTAAAGCCCATGCTACACTACGACCCATAGAGGCACAATGACAAAAGAATCTTGTTTTTTGGTCACAAAGTCGAGTTTTGAACTCCTTCGCGGCGAATTGTCGCTCACGGAAGAGGCCGCTGGTCGCTTTGCGGCGTTGATTTTATCGAATTGCATTAGAATCAATCTTCTCTTTCCCTCGATCAGAGTTCAAAAGTCGATTTTGTGACCAAAAATGAGGAAATGTTTGTCACTCGAACCGCGAAAGGAGGGGCCGTGCGCAAAAACGAGGTGGAGGCGCTGGCCCTCGATGCTCTCGACCTGGTGCGCAACGGGCTTTTGGTAAACCTGCGCTTCATGAGCGCAGCCTTTGCCCGACTCGCGCCCCTGCCCATCCCCGGCGCTACGCTCGCCACCGATGGCGCGCATTTGCGGTTCGACCCCGTCACCTGGGCGCGCACCTACGCCAACGACCCGGCCGAAGCTTCTCGCGCCTACCTGCACACGGTGCTTCACAACGTGTTTCTGCACCTTTACCCCGGAGCTGGCATCGATCCCCTTCTATGGGACATCGCCTGCGACATGGTGGTGGAATCGGTGATCGACCAGCTCGATCTTCCCGCCACGCGCACGGCCCAAGCGGCAGCCTCGCGTCCCGAGCTGGAGCGCATGGCCGAAGAGGCCGGCCTCATGACTGCCGAGCGCGTCTACGCTGCCCTGCGCGATCGACGCGCCGCCGGCGCAACTGACGACGAGCTCACCCGCCTCGGCGCTCGCTTCCACGTGGACGACCATCGCCCCTGGCATGCCGTCGTCATTGCCGAAGGAGAAGAAGCGTCGGGCAAGACGGGCGAGGCAACCGAAGGCGAGGGCCGCACGAGCGCTCCCGCCGCCAAGGCCGATACTTCCGGCACCGACATGGACATCCCCGATGAGGCCGCCGACGTTCCCTATTCCCACAAGGCGCACCGAGCGATGGACGCCGCCGACATCACCCAAAAGGACGCGCCCGAGAACGCCGCCCGCGCCATTGGCGAGCGCTTCGCCGACACCGTGCAGCTCGACCGCTCCCGCGAGCAGTGGGAAAACGCGGCGTTGGAGATGGGCATCCAGCTGGACGCCTACGCGAAGCTGTGGGGCATCGAGGGATCGAACCTCGCCATGAACCTGCGCAAAGTGACCCGTGAAAAGCACGATTATCGGGCCTTCCTGCGCAAGTTCGCCCGCATGGGCGAGCAGATCCGCGTGAACGACGACGAGTTCGACTACGTGTTCTACACCTACGGGCTCGAGCTGTACGGCAACCTGCCACTCGTGGAACCAGTGGAATTTGCCGAGGAGAAACGCATCCGCGACTTCGTCATCGCCATCGACACCTCGGCCTCCACGAAAGACGGCCTGGTGCGCAAGTTCATCGAGCGCACCTATTCTATCCTGGCTGACGAGACGAGCTTCTTCTCCCGCATGAACGTCCTCATTGTGCAGTGCGACGCCGCTATCACCGACGTGGCTCGCATCACCTGCCTACGCGATTTGGAAGACTATCTGGAAAACCCCACCATCAAGGGCCTGGGCGGCACCGACTTCCGCCCCGTGTTCACCTACGTGGACGAAGCGCTCGCCACCGGCGAGCTGAACGATTTGGGCGGCCTCATCTACTTCACCGACGGCCAGGGCACCTATCCCGCGCGCCGCCCCGCCTACGAGACCGCCTTCGTGTTCCTCGATTCCGACGATGCCGCCGCCTCGGCCCCCGTGCCGCCCTGGGCCATGAAAGTGATCCTGGATGAAACCTTCGTGCTAGAAGAGGAGCCCCTCTGACGGCCCTCTCCCCCGCTATTTTCCGAGCCGCACCCTTCCGTTCCCCGACCCGCGCACCCGCAAAGGAGCCCCTATGAACATCCGCGAAGCAAAACAGCAAATCAAAAACGCCATGGTCGCCTATTTCACTAAAGACGAGTTCGGCAACTATCTTCTGCCGCCCGAGCGCCAACGTCCGGTGTTCCTGCTGGGCGCGCCGGGCATCGGCAAGACGGCCATCATGGAGCAAATCGCCCAAGAACTGGAAGTGGGGTTCGTGTCCTACTCCATGACCCACCATACCCGCCAAAGCGCGCTGGGCCTGCCGTTCATCGCGACGAAAACCTATGACGGCGTAGAATACCAGGTGTCCGAATACACCATGAGCGAGATCATCGCCTCGGTCTATGAGGCGATGGAGGCCACGGGGCGCCGCGAGGGCATTCTGTTCCTCGACGAGATCAACTGCGTATCGGAGACGCTCACGCCGGCCATGCTGCAGTTTCTGCAATACAAGATCTTCGGCCGCCATGCCGTGCCCGACGGCTGGATCGTCGTGACGGCCGGCAACCCGCCCGAGTACAACCGCACGGCTCACGACTTCGACATCGCCACGTGGGATCGCCTGAAGCGCATCGAGGTTGAGCCCGACTACGACGTGTGGCGCGAGTTCGCCGTGTCGGCCGAGGTGCATCCGGCGGTCATCACCTACCTGGACATCGAGCGCTCCCACTTCTACGCCGTGGAGGCCACCCCCGACGGCGCGTCGTTCGTGACGGCCCGCGGCTGGGACGATCTGTCAGCGATGATCAAGCTCTACGAGGCCCAGGGCCTTGTTGTGGACGAGCTTTTGGTGGAGCAGTACGTGCAGAACGGCGAGATCGCGAAGCGGTTCGCCATGTACTACGACCTGTTCACCAAGTACCGCAGCGACTACCAGATCGATCGCATCCTGGATGGCAGCGCCGATAGGGGCTTGGCCGAACGGGCACGGCGCGCGCCCTTCGACGAGCGCGTAGCCGTCATGGGACTTATCGTGGATGCCACCGTGGCCCGACTGCGCCAGGCGGTTATGGAAGAGAAGGCGGCCGCGTTCACCCATGGCGCGCTGGCCGATTTGAAGGAACGCCTGGCTGCCGATGGCGTGGCCGAAGACGCCGACGCGTCCGCGCTCATTCGCGCCACGGCCACCGAGCTGGCGCGCACCCGCGACACCGAGCGGGCCGCGAGCCTGCTCTCCGAGGAGCGCTACCGCTCCTTCGAGCGGGCCATCGGACTTTTAGACGTGGTGCTGCGCACGGGAGCCGATATGCCCGAGGGGGCCACGTTCAACTTGCTGCGCGAGCGCTTCAATGAGCGGCTCGACGAAGTGGACGCGGCCATCGATACGGCGGCAGGCGCCCTGGACAACGTGTTCAAGTTCGTGGAAGAGGCCTTCGGCGAGGGGCAGGAGATGCTCATGCTGGTGACCGACTTATCCGTGAGCCGCGCCGGCATGGCCTTCATCAACGACCACGGCTGCGACCGCTACTTCGCCCATAACCAGAGCCTCCAGTTCTACGAGCGCGGTCACGACCTGGCCGCCCGCATCGACCGCATCGCGCTGGAAGAGGAGTAGCCCCAGCGCGACCGCAGCGCCTTGCCCCGGCAAAGGATCCAAGCCACAGCAAGAGCAAGGCCGCGATCCCGGAAGGACCACGGCCTTGCCGCAGGCGACGCGTCGCCTATGGGAGAAAGCCCCGGGGCGCCCGATCACCCGGCGAGCGCCGCCATCGCGCTACGAGCACAGCACCGGCAGCGCCGCCATCTCGCTACAGGTACAGCACCGGTAGAGCCGCCAAAATGACCAGCAGACGCAGCATGAAACCACCCACAAGGACACCGCCCTCGCCGATGACGCTCACTACCATAGAGGTGGTGGAGGTCTCCACCTTTCGCGTGACAAACACCGGGTAGCCCTCGATGGCAAACGGCGCCACCAGGCCAAGCAGCACCAGACCGCCCCAGAACATTGGCGCGTACTGGCCCGACACGAGCGAGGCAACCGATGCGGCGCCCTCGGGACTGCCCGAGCTCACGATGATGAGCATGGTTGCAAGCACCACCATCTCGATAGCCGACAGAATCACGTGGCTCTTCTTGATGAGCCACATCTGCTCGAAGCGCTCACGATCGGTGATAAGGCCCACCAAGCTCGTAGCCGCCAGACCCGCCGACAGAGCCGACACCACGAACAGCACCGGCAAAATGGCGTTGTTCCACAGCGGGTAGGCGCTCACGACCCCCAGCAGAAAGCCGGTGTAGGCCGCCACGCAGAACGCGGATACGATACCTGTCCAGGTGAGCCACTTCGGCACCGGGCGACGCAGCACCTCAAGCAGCGCCGCGGCAATGGACACCGGCATGAACACGCAGATGAAGTACACGCCCAGCGTCATCACCGAGCCCGGGTTCATAATAAGATAGAAGAACCGCAGCGGGTTGTGCAGCCCGGCCTCGGCGTCCAACATGAGCATGAGCAGACCGATGCCCAGAAAGATGGGCGAGATAATGCGGCCCGCGACGCGCATCTTCACGCTGTCGGGATACTTCGCCTCCACAAAGGCTGAAGTGAGGAAGGCGCCGGCCGATGCGCCCGCCAAAAACAGGTACCAAGCGATCATAGATCCCCAAACCATTGATCATCACCTCACGTAGTAGATTTTCGCGGTGGTCAGGTCGCCCGCCAGCGGCTGGGCATTGGTGCGAGCGATTTCCTGGCAGATCTCGCTCTGCGGATCGTCCAGGTCGCCAAACAGGCGAGCGCCGGAGATGCAGGTGCCCACGCAACGCGGCGGGTTGCCCGGCTCGCCCTCGTACCAGCAGAAGCGGCATTTCTCGATAACGCCGGTCTTCTTAATCTGGATGCGGGCGCCGTAGGGGCAGGCGGCCATGCAGTACTTGCAGCCGATGCACTTCTCGGGGTCCACCAGCACCACGCCAGAGTCCGTGACGTACGTGGCGTGCGTGGGACACACGGCCGCGCAGGGCGCATCCTCGCAGTGCTGGCACTGGGTGGGCACGATCTCGTTGTACACGTTCGGGAACTCGCCCGTCTCAATCTCGTGGAACTTGATGAACGCCTCGGTGGGTTCCAAGTGGTTCTTCGCCTGGCAGGCCAGGCGGCAGGCGTAGCAGCCCACGCACTTCTTCGTGTTGATAAGCATTCCGTAGGAACACCACGCCGGGCTTCAGGCGCTGCGTCACGCGGGCCTCCACCTGGCCGGTGTGCTCGCTCGACGCCACCTCCACCGTGTCGCCCGTCTGCACGCCCAGCTTCTCGGCGTCCTGGGCGGATATCCAGAGGCGCTCCATGTGGTACTCGCGCGAGATGGCATTCAGGCAGGCGATGTTCTGCGTCATGGTGTGGGAGTGGATGCCCTGCTTGCCTCCCACGATATAGAACTCGCCGTCCTTCGGCATGACCTTGCGCGGGATCCAGCTGATGACCGGGTTCAGGCCCGCGGCGCCCACGGCCTCGGAGGAGAACTCGAACTTGCCCGACGGCGTCTTGAACTTCGGCGTGCCGTACTGGAAGCGGGGGTCGGGCAGCTCCACCACGCCTTCCTTCTTCATGGTGCCGATGTCCACGCCCACGGTTGCCAGCTGGGCGGCGGCCAGGTCCTCGGCCGTGAACTGGAAGTACTCGCCCACGCCGCAGGCCTCGGCCAGCTCGGAGAAGATCTGGTCGACCGGGCGCGTCTCGGGGTGCACCTTCTCGATGACGCGGTCGCGCAGGGAGACCACGGGCACCTTGCCGCCCACGAACTCGGGCACCTCGAGGCGCTCGAGGTAGGTGGTGTCGGGCAGCACGTACTGGCACGCCTGGCAGGTCTCGGTCATCTGGACGTCGATGGCGACGGACAGCTCCGCCGCGCCCACGAACTCCGTGAGCTGGGCCGGGTTGGAGTAGCCCGCCACGCAGTTGGACTGGTAGAAGAAGACGCCCTTGACCGTGCCCTCGGGAATCTGGGAGAGCGCGTAGGTGGACACGCCCATGCCGCCGGAGGACAGCGGGTACTCGGCCTGGCCGAGAATCTTGTCGGCCGGCTTGGCTGATCTTCGCCTCGGGCGCCGCGGGCGCGGCGAACTTCGGGTCGGTGAGCTTGCCGGCGGACTGGCTGGCCGGGAAGTAGGCGCCGCCCTCGACGCCCCAGCACCCGAGCAGCGTGTTGAACAGGCACAGCGCGCGGGCGGTCTCGCCGGAGTTCTGGTGAGCGCAGCCGTAGGCGGCGCGCCAGCCCTGCTCGATGCAGGACTGCGGGG
>OLQE01000771.1_pt1 | contig 21966 bp, 18 predicted proteins | sample 1643161 | NCBI WGS metagenome assembly OLQE01 (sample SAMEA3136650, study PRJEB25190) | human gut metagenome | reverse complement strand
TGGCCTCCTCGATCTGCTGATAGGCCGCACCGGTGTTGCCGACGGGGAAGAACAGCTCGGGGTCCTTGTCTCGGCATGCGGCCTTGGCCCGCCAGTCAAAAGCACTGCTCATAATGTCCTCGCACTCCTCAATCGCATTGTCCGACGTTTCGTACCAAGCACTATTCAGATAACCACGAAATCACCGTTTTTTCAAGAGGTTTCACCATGGAAAAACGCAGGCTTGGTGAAGGTCGTCTCGGGTAGCACGCATTGCAGGATGGTGGCGCGCCCCGGCTCCAGCAACACGCCGCGTCCGGGTGTGGTCAGCTCCTCGTGCCCGAACCGGTTGAGCAGCTCCGAGGGGATCCCGCTCATCAGATCGGTGGCCCTGTCCCCGGTCGGGAAGATGAGTCTGGTGCGGAACCATTCGGGACGTCGAAGATGCTGCGCCTGTTCCAAGGCCACGACCACGGTGGTGTTGTTCCGGCGTGCCGTCAGATTCATCCGTTCCGCAAGCGGATCGCCGCAGAACGGGTCGAACAATGCATCCGCATCGTCGATCAGCCATGCCGTGTGCATGGCCGTGCGTCCGTGTGGCGAGTCCGCCGACGGTGGATGGGGGATGGGCGGCGCCAGGGACGCCGAGGCGTAGGTCTCGCCGTGGCGCAGCGACACCGTGACCAGTGTGCGCGGCCGGCGGCGCCAGAGCTCGGCCAGCATCCGCAGCGCGGTGCTTTTCCCTCGCCCCTTCCCGCCGATGATCGCGATACCGCCCGTCGCCGGCAGAGGCGCGACGTCATGGAACCGCACCCCGTCATCGGCTACGGCGAAGGGGATCTGCCGCCCGTCGCCGGCATAGTTCTCCGTGGTGATCCGCGTCGGTAACGGAGGCGTGAACAGCGGTTCCGCCGAAGCTCCCAGAAACCGTCCCGCCAAGGTGACGGCATCCACCAGCGCCGTCCCCTGCACGGGGGCGCAGCATCGGATGGGGGTGACGTCTTCGCCGTCATAGCAGTATAGGGCGCCCGGCAGGGCCGGACTGATCGAGGCCGCGGCGGGGTTCCCGATCAGCTCCGTGGATTGCAGACCGTCCCGTACGCGCAGGCAGAGGTTGAGCGCCATATTCGATTTCATGTCGGCGTGGACCTGCCCCATCGGGTGTTGCGTGCAGGCGATGACGTGCATGCCGAGCGAACGGCCGAGCGAGGCGATGTGCGTGAGCCGTTCGATGGCGTCCGGCAACTGTTGGCGGAGGGCGTGAAACTCGTCGATGACGATGACGAGGAGCGGCAGCGGCTCCTGCATCGTCGCAATCGATGCGGCGTTGGCCTGCGCCGCCAGACGCTCCCGTCGCTTCAGCTCACGTTCCAACGCGATGATCGCCCGCAGCGCGTGGGCGGTGTCCAGATCGTCGACGGCGCCGACGGTATGGGGCAGTCCCCGGAGCGGATTGAACGCGGAACCGCCTTTGAAATCGAGCAGCACGAAGTGCAACCGTTGCGGCGGATTGCGCGCCGCCAGCGCCAGACACCAGTTCTGCAGCAGCACCGATTTGCCGGAGCCGGTGGTGCCCGCCACCAGGGCGTGGGGGCCCTGCGCCACGATATCCAGGGTGGCGATGCCGCCCGGACAGGTGCCGACGGGGACACGCGTGCTCGGTTCGGAAAGCCAGCGGAACGCAATCGTTCTCCACATCAGCGGGTCCTCGTCGAGCCCCAGCACGGCTGTCATGGACAGTTCCGGCAGCGCCGCGAAATCATCCGCCGTGCGGTGGCCGGGGTCCGCGGCCTGCCGGTGTTCCGGGGGAGGTGCGGCTCGCCCCCGCGCGATCATCGCCAACAGGGAGGCCAGGCAGCCCGCCAATCCGGGAACGATCATCACCACGAACATCCAGCGCCGTTCGGCGGCCATGGCGGCCAACAACACCAGCTGCGCGACGGCGGGCGTCACGGCCGCGAGCAAGGTCAGGCCACGGGCCCAATCCCGTCCGGGTCGGCGACGTGCGCGTGCATGATGCGATATCCCCTTCATGGGTCCAGTGTGGGGACGCCAAGGCTCCGTGGTCAAGCGGGGAACGGGGATGTGGTCGAAGGGTTGGCGATGGCGTGTCGATGGCGTGTCGATGGCGTGTCGATGGCGTGTCGTGCGCGTCACTGGTTTTCGGCCAGCGTGCCGACGGTGCCCGGGGCATGCGATCCGTCAGCCAGCTGCGAGAACAGGTCCAGGTTGCGCTGGTCGTCGAGCAGCACGCTCGAGCCCACGCCGTCGACGTAATAGCCCGGGTCGATCCAGTACACCGATCCGGTGACGCCGTTCTCGCCGGTGGCGTCACGGAACGCCAGCGCCATCGTCAGCAGCGTGTAGGGATTCGTGCTCTCATCCACGGTGACGGCGTTCAGCGTCGTATCCGCCACGGACATGATGGTTCCGGGGTTGGAAAGCGTCTCGGACGACAATCCCTTCTTCATGATGGCGCCGATGACCTGCCGTTGGCGTTCGCCTCGCCCGAAGTCGCCGTTGACATCCGCGTAGCGCATGCGGGAGAACGCCAAGGCGGTGGTGCCGTCGGCCATATGGCAGCCGGCCTGCCATTCCAATCCGGAGTAGGGGTCGCTGACGTCGCTGTCATAGCACAGCTCGATGCCGCCCAAGGCGTCCACCACCGCCGTCAAGCCGTTGAACTTGATCTGGGCGACGTGGTCGATCTTCTGCCCGGTGATCTGCTCGACGGCGGACACCATGGTGCGGTTGTCGTACAGTTCGCCGACGGCGTTGATCTTCATGGAGTAGCCCTCCACGGATACCAGAGAATCGCGGGGGATCGAGATCAGCGAGCTGGCCCCCTGCTCGGGCTTGGTCAGCACCAGTATGGTGTCGGAACGGGAGCCGGTGATGTCGCTGTCGCCGCCCTCACGTTCGTCGGAACCCAGCACCAGCCAGGTGGAGGCGGGGGTGTCGGCGCGGTCGGTCAGCCACGGCGCCTTGACGAGTTTGCCGTCGATCCAGTTCCAGACGCCGAAGGTCCCCAATGCCGCAAGCAGTACGATCGACAGCAGCACGGCGATGATGATGCGCCCGATATGGCGACGTTTCGGCGTTCGGACGGCGGCGCCCGCAGCGGTGCCGTTGGCGAACGGGACGGTGCCGGCACGCGGCGAGGCGGCATTGGCGCGCGGCATGGCCGAGCGGGTGCCGTACGGCGCGACGGGAGTCGTTCCCGGGGTTACGGGACGCTGTGCCGGGGCGGTGCGCGACGAACCGGAGGTGCGTCGGATGGGGCGTTGCGCCGGCTGGAAACTCTGCGGGATGTCCTGCGCGGCCTGTCCGCTTTTGCGGGCGGGGGTCGCGATGGGGGATTCCGCGGCGTTGACCGCGGATGCGGATGACGCCGCGGACGGCGTCGTCGAACGACGTCGCGCCGCGGGGATGAAGCTGGGAGGGACCGCGGACTGTTGCGGTGCGGACTGCTGTGCCGCAGACTGCTGCTGTGCGGACTGCGGGGAGACGGCCTGCGCCGGGATGCCCGCAGGGTTGTCGGACGCCGCGTTCATCGGATTGTTCGCCGTGCGGGAGGTGCGGCGTTGCCGCTTGCCCGACGGGACGAAACTCGGCGGGACGCCCTGCGAGCCCATGTCTTCCGGTTCAGCGGCCATACTTCCTCCAATGCTCGGTCTCCAGTCGTTTTTACACGGTAGGGGGCCTTTCGCGTGAACCGGTGAGCAATCCTCTGCAGGAACGGCACATTATCGTGCCGTTCCTGCAGGGCGGCGTCATACGATTATGAGGTGACGCCGCATACGGTGAACATCAGGTAGCGGTCGGCCACGCCGATGTACTGTCCGGTGACCGGGTCGACGATGGAACCGTCCTGCGGGTCGACGGTGCCGCCGGTCACCGGATCGATGAGCGTCTCCTGCAAGGTGACGGGGTCGGTCACGGTGATCAGCCCGGTGTTCGGATCGGGATCGGGCAGCGGTTCCGTGGCCGTCGTGCCGTCGGCGGATGCGGAACCGTCGGTGCCGTCAAGAGTGTCGCCGGATATGGTCTGGTCCGTCGTTCCGGTCGGATCCTGCGTCTCGGCGCCGTTCTCGGCGTTCTCGTCGGCATCCGCATCCGTGGCGTTCAGCGGCTGTCCGTTGCGCAGCTTCTGCCAGACCTCGTCGGCGTCGGACGCCCACACGACGCGTGCCGCCGGATTCTGGGGGTCGGTCGTCACCGGCACCGTCTGGGCGAACAGGTTGGAGGAATCCAGATCCTTCAGGCTCATGGCCAGGCCGGCGAGGGTCGCCGCGTCGGCAAGGCCGGCGCTCAGATTCAGCGAGTCGATGGCCGAGCGTGCGAGCTGGTACAGCTGTGCGGTGTCGGTGAACAGGTTCTTGCTGAGCGCCTCGTTGAGCAACGCCTTGATGAGGTATTGCTGCCGGGTGGTGCGCATCACGTCGGAGCCGTCGGTGTTGGTGCCGTGGCGCATGCGGGCGTACTGGGTGGCCTGAACGCCGTCAAGATGCTGCATGCCGCGCTGGAGATTGAGCCCGGTGTAGGTGTCCTGCACGTCGAGGGGGATGCAGATGTCCACGCCGCCCAACGCGTCGATCATGTTGCTGAGCCCTTGGAAGTCCACCACCACGGCTTCCTGGATGTCCAGCCCGGTGAGCGCGTTGACCGCGTTGATCGTGCAGCCGGCGGCCGATGCCAGGTCGCCGCCGTAGGCGTAGGCGGTGGCGAAGATCGAATTGAACTGGACGTAGTATTGCGCGGGGATCGTGCCGCCCGTGGTCGTGCAGCTGGGGACGTCGACCATCGAGTCGCGCGGGATGGACACCAGATTGATGTACGAGCGGTCGGCGGCGATCTGCGCGACAATCGTGGTGTCCGCGTTATGGATGTTCGCGGTGGAGGCGTCGCTGGAGGCGAGCGACGCGTTGTCGCCCTCGCGCGTGTCCTGTCCCATGATGAGGATGTTGACGGTCTGTCCGGCGTTGGGGTCGATCAGACCCTCCTCCTGCCGGTCTCCGGAGGCCTGGGGCATGATCGAGAAGGAGCGTTTGTCGATCGCATGGTTGATGTCGATGAGGGTGGCTGCGGCCGCGGTCCCGATGAACACCAGCGCGGCCAGCACCATGCAGACCATCGTCGTCCTGACGGCATGTACGACGCGGTATGCGGTGCCGTGCCGAGGCCGGACGCGTGTGCCGGCGATGTTCGGTGTCTTGCGCTTGACTCTGCGGTGTGATGCCACGTTGTCGCCTTCCTGTCGGTCCGTGCATCGATGTCACACGGAGAACGAACGGGATAGATTGTAAGCCATCTTCTTGAGAAATACCCTGAAACGGTACCATACCGCGCAATATCTCCTCGGAATGCGGTTCGCCGCCGGCGTGCGGAAGGGCAATATAGCATATTGTCCCCGAAAGGTGCGGTATTGACACGGGGTTTGATTTGACAAACCGCAAGTGACATGTGTGTAATTTAAAAGGTTGAATTCTCTGACGGCCAAGGCAAGGAGGGCATCATGTGGGGTGTCATGGACGAATCCGCCGACGAGCCGCTATCCGAGTTGTGGGGGCTGTTCCATCCGACGGACGACGTGTCCTGGCAACACAAGGCGTTGTGCTCGCAAACCGATCCCGAGGCGTTCTTCCCCGAAAAGGGCGGGTCCACGCGTGACGCCAAGCGCGTGTGCGCGCAGTGCGAGGTGCGTGCGCAATGTCTGGAATGGGCCATCGAACATGATGAGCGGTTCGGCATCTGGGGCGGCATGAGCGAGCGCGAACGTCGCCGTTACAAGAAGGAACGTCGCGGATGGGCGTAACGCGCGGGTGGCCGTTGCGTACACTGGTGCTATGACTTCCACGGGCAATAGCGACATTCAGCACATCCTGGCCGAACAGGCGGCCGCCATGCCGTTGGGGGAACGGGCCATCGACCATTCGGTGGCGGCTGTCATCACGGTGGAGGAGGACCTGCGGTTCTTCGGCGACACGGTGGCGGCCGTATTGGGGCAGAGCGTCCTTCCCGGCACGGTTGTGGTGGCCGACTGCACCGGTCGGACCGGGCAGCCCGAGCACTCCGAGATCACGGTGCCACAGGGGGATGCGCGGGGGACGGTGGGCATCCAGATCGTGCGCGCGGCCGGCGCCCGGTCGTTCTTCGACGCCGTCACCAAGGGGATGAAATACGCGCGGCTGGAACGTTCCGTCACCGCGCTGTGGACGTTGCATGACGATTCCCGGCCGGCTCCCACCTGCCTGGAGGCATTGCTGGAGGCCCGGCGCAACACGCCCACCGCCTCGCTGCTGGGTTCCAAGCAGTTGGATTGGAGCGGCCGGAACCTGCACAACGTCGGTTCATACGCCGGCAAGCACCATCTTGAATCCCTGGTGGTGGACGGCGAACCGGACCAGGAGCAGTATGACGGCCGTCGGGACGTGTTCGCGGTGTCGCTGGCGGGCGCGTTGGTGCCGTTGCACACCATTCGCACGTTCGGCGGCACCGATCCGTGGTTCGGCAGCTTCGCCGAGGCGGACGACCTGTGCCGGCGCATCTGCCTGGGCGGCGGACGCGTCGTCGTGGTGCCGACCGCGGAGGTGGCGCACCGTCGAGCACGGTTCGAAGGCATCCGCACCCATGACGGCGAGCCGTTGGAGGACGACGACGCCGCGAACACCGCATTGGGGGCCTTGGACGCGCAACAGCGGTTCTACTACACCGACGTGCGGATGCTGTGGTGGCCGCTCCTGTGGCTGTGGAGACTGATACGTTCGGTGGTCATGGCCGTCGTCAGGCTGTCCCGGAAGCAGCCGTATGAGGCGTTGTGCGAACTGGCGCTGCCGTGGCGAGCCCTCGCTTCGGTGTCGCCGGCGGTGAAGGCCCGTCGGCGCGTGGTGCGGCAGGGCAAGGTGCCGTTGAGCCGTCTGGGGGTGTTGACCGCGAACCGGCGGCAGATCGCCCAATGGCACGACCGCAGCCAGGCGTTCCACGATCAGCGCGACACCGTGGTGCTCAATCCGTTGGCCAGGGCGCATCTGCTGCGTCGCACCATCTGCCGTTGGACGATAGTGCTGTGCGCGGCTCTGCTGGCGTTGGGCATAGTGGTGGGGATGCACTGGTCCGTGTTCCGCGCCGCATTCGGCGGCGCCTCGATGACCTCCCCGCTGTGGGCTTCGACCAGCGCCGGCTTCTCCGAACTGGTCGAATCAGCCACATCATCCTGGGCGTTCGGCGTCGGCACGGGCACGCCGGCGCCGGCCACCCCGTGGCTGCTGGTGCTGATGGCGGCGTCGGTGTGCACGGGCGGTCATGTCGCCGCGGCCACGGCGCTGATGCTGTTCGCCGCCGCACCGCTGAGCGTGTTGTCGTTCTGGGCCCTGGCGGGCGTCTTCACGCGCTCCGATGCCGTGCGCATCACCTCGGCGCTGCTGTGGTTCGCCCTTTCGCTGGCCATGGGCCTGTACGCCTCATGCAATCTGTCCATGCTCACGGTGATGGTCTTCCTGCCCGCGGCGTTCGCATTCGCGTTCCGTGCCGTGGGCATGTACCGGACCGAGGACCCGGTGCGCCCCCATGCCTCGGTGCAGTCCGCCGCCGCCTCGGCCCTGTGCTTCATCCCGGTGCTGGCCTCCGAACCGCAGCTCCTGCTGCCGTTGGTGGTTGCGTTCCTGACCTTCGTGGTCTTCGTCCGCGGGCATCGGGCCACGTTGCTGCTCATCCCGCTGCCCGCCGCGATCGTGCTGGCGCCGACGCTGCTCAACGTCATCCGTCGTTTCCCCGATGGCGCGTGGCGTCAGCTGTTCGGGGACATCACCACATCGAGCGGGTCGGCCGCCGGCGAACCCCGGTCGTTGTCGCTGCCCGAGGTGCTGGGCAGGGCGTTCGGCATGGGCGATGTCCTGCGTCTCGGCACGCTTTCGCCGCTCGGCCTGGCGGCGCTCTGCGTCTGCGCGGTCCTGGCGGTGCTCGCCGTCGTCTCCTTGGCGCTGCCGTTCGCGCTGCGGGCCTCCCGGATGATGTGGGTGGTGATGGTGACGGGAACCGTCACGGCACTGGTCTCCTCCCGCGTCGCCGTGTCGCCGCAGACCGACGGTGCCGTCGCGGGCACGGTGCTGCCCGGCGTGGCCATGTGCGTGCTCGGTCTGCTGTCCTGCGCCTGCATCGTGGCCGGCATGGCCGTCAAGCGTTTCGTCCCGTTGCGCGAGGGCGATCCGAGGAGTGCCCGAGCGAAGGCCGTCGTCGTCGGCCGGGCCGCACTGGCCGCGGTCCTGACTCTGGGCGTGTGCGCATGGTCGGGCTACGGCATCACGCGGCATGATGATGAGCGGCTCGCCGCGTCGGGCGAAGGCCTGCCGATGGTGGCCGTGGACTATCTGGAACAGGACCCGGCCCACCGCATTCTCGCGCTCAGCGCCCGCTCCGACAGGCACGTCACATACGCATCGATGCGTACCGGCAGCGGGGATCTCATCGACGTCTCCGTGCCATGGCAGGCGCAGCGGGTTTCCGGCATCCACAGTGAGTCGGACGACCTGTTGGCCTCCGCCGCGGCACGCCTGCTCGTCGGTGCCGACGCGCAGGCGATTTCCGACATCGCATCGCTGGGCTTCGGCGGCATCTACGTATCCGCCGACACCGCCGGCAGCGAGCGCGCATGCGAGCGGCTGACGGCCAATATCATGTCGTCCGGCGGTGTGCAGTCCGTGGCGGGCGACGATGCGGGCACCTACTTCCGTCTCACGCTGATCGACCCGCTGACGCAAGGCATCGATATGACGCACCAGCATGAGATCCAGTCGAGCGTGTGGCGGCGGATCTGGCTGTGGTGCATGGCCGTGGTCATTGTGCTGTATTGCGTGGTGGCCTGGCCCCGGGCACATCGTTACGATTGGGAGGAAGCATGAGCGACACGCGTCGTCCGAGCCGTACCGGAAAGGCCATGATTGCGGGAAAGGTGGCATTCGCCGTGGTTTCGGCCGCCGCGCTCATCGGCGCGATGGCCGTGGCGGGGGTGTGCCGGCCCTGGTCGTCGCTGGTGGATGATGCCGGGGCGGGGGCGTCGGCCTCATCCTTCAGCGTGAGCACCGAGCAGATCGAACAGTATTGCGCCGGCCGCATGGCGCTTGCCGACATGAACACCTATGGCGACAGCGAATTCCAGACTTCGGCCGGCGACATCGCGTCCTCCGCGCGGTATGCGGCGTTCGGGTCGGTGTATCTGGCGCAGGTGGAGCCGAACGTCCAGGATGCCGACGTCACGCCGGAACAGCTGGACGAGGCCCCCGGCGACGACGGCGTGATGACGTTGGACGGCGTCGTCGATGATGGGCCGCGTCTGTTCGACGCGGGGCTGACCGAGTCCGAGGATGGCACCGGGGCCTCCGGATCCACCGCATCCTGGGCCACGGAGGGCGACCTGCGCGGATTGTCGGCGGCAAGCTGCGTGGTGCCGTCGCTGAACCAATCGTTCCTGCTGCCCGCCACGCGCAGCGGCGTCACCCAGGAACTGATCGTGGCCAACTCATCCGACATCGCCACCGCGGTGACGCTGCAGGTCTGGGGCTCCTCCGACGGCGAGCCGGTGTCGCTGACGACGGGCAACACCCTGACCGTTGAGGCGCATGGGGAGAATTCCGTGGATCTCGCCGCGGGCGCCTCGGGACACGACGGCCTGTTCGTGACGTTGGACAGCGACGATACGCCGGTATCCGCCGTGGTGCGGATCGTGGCCATGGACGGTCTGGATCCCGCCGGTTCGGATTACGCCTTGCCGATAGGCGCGGCCGAGCGTCGGTTGACGCTCCCGTCGGTGAATGCGGGGGATGAGGTACGCCTTCTGGTGCGTCCCGAACGTGATTCGGACGTGACGGTCTCCTGGATCACGACGCGCGGCACCACGCAGGCCGTCGAGCAATCGGTCGAAGCCGGCAAGGTCACGTCGCTCGATCTGGGCGAGGCGCCCGACCGCGTGGTGGGCGTCCGCGTCGATTCCGAGGCGCCGGCCCATGCCTCCGCCTATGTGCGGCGCACGGGGGACGGCGGCCAGTCCGATTTCATGATGGTCAACCCCGGTGTGCCCGCCGCATCCGCGGCCGTGGTGCTGCCTTCCGGCATCGACGGCGACTTGACGCTGCACAACACCGGGGAACAGAGCGCGGAGGCGACGATCCACGCCTATGCGGCGGATGGAGAGCATCTGGCGGATAGGGACATGACGCTGGACGCCGGGGAGTCCGCCAGGGTGCCGATGGACGATCTGGACGGGGAGGCCGCCATCGCGGTGCTCGACGACCCGCAGCAGACCATCGTCTGGGGCGCACGCGTCACCAACGGGGATGTGGAGGATGCGGGGCTCGCCGGCGTGGCCAACCTGCCATCCACCGCGCTGACGCCGTTGCGGGCGACGGTGCTGTCGGAATCGAGCCGTGCGGTCGTGCGCTGATCGTGTGCTCGTCGCGCGGCTTACAGCCCCCAGTCCGGGTCGATCTCCTCGGGGCGCCGGCCGTACAATTCGCCGATGCGTCCCACCAGTTCGTCGCGGATGATCAGCTGCATATCCAGTTTGCTGCGCGATCGTGACTGGATGGGCATGCGATAGAGCACCACACGGGCCGGCACGCCATGGCCCGCGGCGAAGCATTGCGATGAACAGCTGCGGCGTGGCTCCCACGGGGCGGGCTCCGAGGGCGGCACATCTTCGACGGCGAACTGCAACGGGCCGATCAGCTCCGGCCAGGCACCGTTGAGCCGCCGGATCTGGGCGGCGACCATGTCGTCGAACATGCCGCTTCTGGTCCGGTACCGGGGCATGCGCACCCCGAACATCGGCGTGCGGATGCCGCGGCCATGGCGGTTGCGGTATACGGGGGTCTCCCAAGGCGGTTGGAACATACCCTTCACCTTATGCCAAGACGCGGCCATTGCGCTACGATACTGAACTATACAGGTGAGGAAAGGAGGCGGCGTGGCCCCTGTTGCGGTTCCCTCATGGCGCGATGTGGACGTGGATGCCGTGTGCGCGTCGGTACGGGCGGTGGCGTTCGATCTGGACAACACACTGGCGCGCTCCCGCAAACCGATGAAGCCCGACATGGCGGCGCGGTTCTCCGCGTTGACGCGGCTGCTGCCGGTGGCGGTCGTCACCGGCGGACGGTACGGGCTGGTGGTCAGCCAGGTGCTGGATATGTTGGGGGCCGACGCCGACCGGACGAACCTGCATCTGATGCCCACCAGCGGCACCCGGTACTACCGTTGGGGCGGCGATCGCTGGGATCTCGCATACAGCCATGACATCGACGAGCAATCCAAGCGGGCCATCGTCGCCTCGTTGGAACGCCGTGCCCGGGAATTGGGGCTGTGGGAGGAGAGGGCATGGGGCCCGCGCATCGACGACCGGGGCAGCCAGATCACCTTCTCCGCGTTGGGGCAGCAGGCGCCTGTCGAGGTGCGCGAACGGTGGGATCCGGATAACGCCAAGAAGAACGTGCTGGCGGACGCCGTCGCGCGTGATCTGCCCGAACTGCAGGTCCGAGCGGCGGGCACGACGAGCATCGACGTCTCCCTGCGCGGGTATGACAAGGCGTTCGCCGTGCGCGAACTGGCCGGGGCCTTGGGCATCGAGGTCGGTGAGATCCTGTTCGTGGGCGACCGTATGACCCCGGACGGCAACGACTATCCGGCGGCGGCGGCGGGGGCCCTGGCGGTGCGCGTCGAGGGGCCGGAGGATACGGTCAGGCTGTGCGACGCCCTGATCGGGGCGTTGTCCCGGTCCTGCTGACACGCCGGTTTGCCGTTTGTTCGGTGCCGTGATGATATGGGGCCATGGGGATGGCCGCATGGTTGGGAATGGTGCGTGACGTGTTGGTTCCACGCGGATGCGCGGGGTGCGACATGCCCGATGCCGTGCTGTGCCCGCGGTGCCGGATGCTGTTCGCGGGGACCCATCCGTTCCCGATGCCGGGCACGAGGCTGGGGGAGGGATACGCCTGCGCGTGGTATCGCGGCGAGGTGCGGCATGCGGTGCTGGCGTGGAAGGACCATCGTGACGAGGAATGCGACGGTCCGTTCTCGGCGGCGATGGCGGCCCTGACCGCCGGCTTGGTTCCCGTGATCGGGCAGCCTCGTTCCCCTGTGGCGGTGGTGCCGGCCCCCTCGTCGCCCTCGTCATTGCACCGGCGCGGACGCTGGCAGACGCTGACGTTGGCGCGGGCCGTGGCCGAGGCCCTGCGTCGGTATGACGTCGGGGCGGAGGTGGCGCCGATGCTGACGATGCGGCATGTGCGCGACCGGGCGGTGCAGCTGCACGGTGGTCAGCGTTCCGGTCGCGTCCGTGGGCGGATCCTTGCCGAACACGCCGGGCGATGCCCCGGCACCGACGCCGTCGTCGTCGACGACATCGTCACGACGGGATCGACGATGCGGCAGTGCGTGGAGGTGCTGAACGAGTCGGGCGTGCGTGTGCTGACCTGTCTGGCATTGGCGTATACGCCGCAGTCGAATCAGGCTACGCCGTGACGTCGTCCGCGATGTGGTATTTGGGCAGGCGGATCTCGAAATCGGCGCCACGCGGATCGTCGACGACCGTCACGGTGCCGCCGTGCAGTTGGGCCGCCCAACGGGCGATCGACAAGCCGAGTCCGGTGCCGCCCGATTCGGTGCCTGGTCCCGTCTTGCCTTTGACGAACCGGCGGAAGATCTCCGAACGGGTCTGCTCCGGAATCTGGGACCCGTAGTTGACCACATTGGTCACGATCATGCCGTGTTCCGTATCCTCGTGGGTCTCGATGAGCACCTCGGTGCCATCGGCCGAGTGCTTGAGCGCGTTGGCGATGACGTTGGTGAACAGCTGGCGCAGACGGTCCTGGTCGCCCTCCATGCGGATGTCGTCGGGCACCCGCACGTCGATGATGTGGCCGTGTCCGCCGTCCGCGATCTCCAGCGGCTCCACGGTGTCGTCGATGAAGTCGTGGAAATCGAACCATTCGATCTGAAGGCTCGCGGCCCCGGCCTCCATGCGCGACAGGTCCAGCAGGAACGCGATGAGATCGGAGAGCCGGTGCGTCTGGTTCAGGATGCTTTCCAGATTCGCCGGTGTCGGCTCCACGATGCCGTCCGCCATGTTCTCCACCATGGCCTGCAACGCGGAGACGGGGGTGCGCAGCTCATGGCTGACGTTGGCGACCATATCCCGCCGCATCTGGTCGGCATGCTGCAGTTCCTCGGCCATCTCGTTGAAGGAGCGCGCCAGTTGGCCCACCTCGTCGTTGCTGTCGGTCCCGGTTTCGACCCGGACCGTGTAGTCGCCGTCGGCCATGGCCTTGGCGGCGTTCGTCATCTGCCGCAACGGCGAGGTCAGGCCTCGGGAGAAGAAATAGGTGATGCCGAGCGCCACGATGAGCGTCAACGGCATCGCGATCCACCCGCTCCAGCCGAATTTGAGCAGGAACCATGCCATGACGAACGCGATGGCGGTGGAGAAGATGATGATGACGGCCAGTTCGGTTTTCAGGGAGTCCAGCAAACCAATGGGCCGTTCCGTGTGCAGAACAGCCCTGAATGGTTGCTTGGGGGTGTGTGCGGGGTTCACTCGTGCTGCTCCGGCGGTTCGAACGCATAGCCCACGCCATGCACCGTGCGGATGGTCTGCGACCCCAGTTTGTGGCGCAGCGCCTTGACATGGGAGTCGACGGTTCGCGTGCCGGAGGCGTCGACCCAGTCCCACACCTCTTCGAGCAGCTTCTCCCTGGTCAGCACGGACTTGGGCTTGCGCGCCAGCGTGGCGAGCAGATCGAACTCGGTGGGCGTCAGATGGACCGGTTCGCCATCCAACGTGACGATGCGCTGCGCCGGATCGATGACCAGCGAGCCGAAATCGAGGATCTTCTCGTTCTCCGAGTTCTTGGCGATGGCCTTGGCCCGCTCGACGCGGCGCAGCAGCGCCTTGCAGCGGGCGATGAGCTCGCGCATCGAGAACGGCTTGGTCATGTAGTCGTCGGCCCCGGCGCCCAGTCCGGTCACCTTGTCGGCTTCGTCATCCCTCGCGGTCAGGATCAGGACGGGGACGGGCCGTTCGGCGACGATGCGTTTGGTCGCCTCCAGCCCGTCCATGACGGGCAGCATGATGTCCATGATCACCAGATCCGGTTTCAGCTGGGACGCGGCCTGGACCGCGCTGGCCCCATCCGAGGCCACGCGCACCGTCCAGCCTTCGGCCGTGATGCGCTGGGCGATGGCTGTGGCCAGCGTGGGCTCGTCCTCAACCACCAATACCGTGTGTGGTGCCGTCTGTCGTGCTGCCGTGGTGAGCATGTGATCCGCCTTTCAGTCCTCGGGTACCAAGAATACAGCGCCGAGGGCCGGAATGGTGAGTTTCGCGGACCAGTCGCGCGAATGGTATTCGCCGGCGACGGCCTCGAAGGTGCCGTTGTGGATGTCCGAGCCGCCGTACTTGGCGTCATCGGTGGTCAGCGCCTCACGCCAGCGGCCGCCCTTGGGCAGCGGCACCTGGTAGTCCTGCCAGGCGTTGCCGGAGAAGTTGACCACGACCACCATCTGCTCGCCGTCCTTGCCGATACGCATGAAGCTCAGCGTGTTGTGGTCGGCGTCGTCGCTGGTGAGCCACTGGAAGCCGGCCGGGTCGAAGTCCTGGCTCCACAGGGCGGGGGAGGCCTTGTACAGCGCGTTGAGGTCGGCGACCAGGCGCTGCACGCCGCGGTGCTCCTCCCAGTTCAGGCAGTCCCAGTCCACCGAGGCGTTGTGGTTCCACTCGCCGTACTGGGCCAGCTCGTTGCCCATGAAGGTCAGGTTCTTGCCCGGATGCGCCCACTGGTAGGCGAACAGCGCTCGCACGCCCGCATAGCGCTGCCAGTCGTCGCCCGGCATCTTGCCGAACAGCGAGCCCTTGCCGTACACGACCTCGTCGTGGCTGATCGGCAGCACGTAATGCTCCGAATAGGCATAGACCATCGAGAACGTGATCTCGCCATGGTGCCACTTGCGGTTGATCGGGGATTCATGCAGGTACTGGAGCGTGTCGTGCATCCAGCCCATGTTCCACTTCAGGCCGAATCCCAGGCCCCCGGCGTCGGTCGGCGCGGTGATGCCCGGATACGCGGTGGACTCCTCGGCGATCATCATGATGCCCGGGTTGTTCTTGTACGCGGTGGCGCAGGCCTCCTTGAGGAAGTCGATGGCCTCCAGGTTCTCGCGTCCGCCGTAGATGTTCGGACGCCACTGGCCGGGTTCGCGGCTGTAGTCGAGGTACAGCATCGAGGAGACGGCGTCCACGCGCAGGGCGTCGATATGGTATTCGTCCAGCCAGAAGCAGGCGTTGGCCACCAGGAAGTTGCGCACCTCGCGACGGCCGAAGTTGAACACGTAGGTGCCCCAGTCCGGGTGCTCGCCGCGCATCGGGTCGGGATCCTCGTACAGCGGGGTGCCGTCGAAACGGCCGAGGGCGAACCCGTCCTTCGGGAAGTGGGCGGGCACCCAGTCCATGATCACGCCGATGCCTGCCTGATGCAGCTTGTCGACGAGGTACTTGAAATCGTCCGGGCTGCCCTGGCGGGAATCGACCGCATAGTATCCGGTGACCTGATAGCCCCAGGATCCTGCGAACGGGTGCTCGGCCAGCGGCATGAACTCCACATGGGTGAAGCCCTCCTGGCTGACGTAGTCGACCAGCTCGTCGGCCAGCCCGCGGTAGTCCAGACCCTGACGCCAGCTGCCGGCATGCACCTCGTAGATGCTGACCGGACCGTCATGGGGGTTGGTGGCGCGGCGACGCTCCATCCACTCGTCGTCATCCCACGCATGCGTCGACTCGACGACGATGGAGCCGGTGCGCGGCGGCACCTCATGCGAACGCTCCATCGGGTCGGCCTTCATCACCCATTCGCCGCTGGCGTTGAGAATCTGGTACTTGTAGATCTCGCCGGCCTGCACGCCGGGGATGAACAGCTCCCACACGCCGGAGGAGCCCAGTTCGCGCATCGCGTGACGCCGTCCGTCCCAGCTGTTGAAGTTGCCGACCACACGCACGGCGTGGGCGTTCGGCGCCCATACCGAGAACGCGGTGCCGACCATCTGCTCGCCGGCGGTGCCGTCGGCGCCTCCCATCGGATCGTCGAAGCGCATGACGTGGGCGCCCAGGGTCTCCCAAAGACGCTCGTGACGCCCCTCGCCGAACAGGTAGGTGTCCATCTCGCCGATCGTGGGCAGGTACCGGTACGGGTCGTCCTCGACGATCGTCGGGCCGTCCTCGTAGGAGGTGCGGATGCGGTAGTCGGGCACGGAATATCCCGTATCGGTCTTCGCGGCCGGAACGATGGCCATGAATACGCCGTTATATTCGTGGGTCGCCTCGTACTCGCCATCCTGGGTGATGACGGTGACGGTCTTGGCCAGCGGGCGCAGGACGCGCACGGTGACGCAATCCTCGTGCGCGCCGATGCCCAGATGGCCACCAAGCACTTCATGGGGGTTGTAGAACTCGGCGTTGCTCACCGAATCGAGCACTCCCTGGTTGACGGGTACAGCGACAATATCTTCGTTGATGTTATTGGTCATAGCAAAAGTGTACGCATGGAACGGCCCATAAGTGGGGCAATGTGTCGAAAATAATCGGAAAATGGACGAGTCCACGCCATACGGCATAATTATTCGAGTTTTTGCGTACGTATTCACGGAGGATTCATGGGTTACAAGGTCGGCGATATGGTCGTCTATCCGCGTCACGGGGCCGCGAAGGTGGAGGCCGTCACCGAACGGACGGTGCGGGGCGTCACCCGCGAATATCTGCAGCTGTCGGTGCTGTCGTCGGACGGTCTGGTCATCAACGTCCCGGTGGACAACGTCAAGAAGGTGGGTGTGCGTGACATCGTCGACGCGAACGAGGTCTCCAAGGTGTTCGAGATCCTGCGCACGCCGATCGTCGAGAAGGAGATGAACTGGTCGCGCCGTTACAAGCTGAACGTGGAGAAGATCGCCACCGGCGACGTCAACAAGATCGCCGAGGTGGTGCGCGATCTGGCTCAGCGCGATGTGGACGAGCACGGCCTGTCGGCGGGGGAGAAGCGCATGCTGACCCGTGCGCGCAGCATCCTGACCTCCGAGATCGCGCTGTCCGAGAAGATCGAGGAGTCCGAGGCCCAGCGCCTGCTGGACGTCAACCTGGGCTACGAGCAGCCCCAGCCGGGCGACGAGCGGCATCACACCGAGGCCCCCGAGGAGGCGGCGCAGGATACGCTGGCCCGCCTGGAGGCCGAAGGCAAGAAGTCCAAGCGGAAGTGAGCGGCTCGGATATGCGCATCGGACAGGGGTTCGACGCCCACCGGTTCGCCGATCCGGAATCGGATCGCCCCCTGTGGCTGGCGTGCCTTCCATGGGATGGCGCCGGCATCGAGGGTGATTCGGACGGCGATGTCGCCGCCCATGCGTTGATCGATGCGCTGTTGTCCGCCGCGGGATTGGGGGATATCGGCTCCCTGTTCGGCGTGGGGGCCGATTCCGCGGGGGCGGGTTGCCATGGCGAGGCCATGCTGCGTCGTGTCGTCTCGGAATTGGAGGCGCACGGCCTCGCGCCGGTGTCTGCCAGCGTGGTGGTCATCGGCAATCGACCCAAAATCGGTCCCAGACGTGCCCAGGCCGAGGCCGCGTTGTCGACCGCCGTGGGCTGCCGCGTGTCCCTGACGGCCACCACCACCGACGGCATGGGGTTCACGGGCGCCGGCGAGGGGTTGGCGGCCATGGCCAACGCATTGGTGGCCGAAAAAGCCTGAACGATGCGGTGACGTATCGACGGAAGGCGGCTGGCACGTCATCGGTGCCAGCCGCCTTCGCACATGTGTGGTGGGTGTGCCGGATCCGACGCGACATGGGGTTCAACGAGGTCGGCCCCGCGCGCCGGGATCAGCGGCGTTTGCGCAACGTCTCCACGCCTCGGGCGATGGCCCAGAACGCCGTGGATAGCGCCACGATGATGAAGCTGGGCGGGGCCGGGAACATGGCGGACAGCACCAGACCTCCCCAGATGGTCACCAGGCAGAGCAGCGAGGCCAGGACCATGGCCCTGAACGGCGAGGCCGCGAGGATGTTGGCAGTGGCCGCCGGTGTGATGACCAGCGCGAAGATGAGCAGGGTCCCGACCGCCGGCACCGCTATGGTGATGACGCCGGCCATGATGGCCATGAACACGATGTTCATGGCGCCGATGGGCACGCCCTTGGCCTGAGCCACCTGTTCATCCAGGGAGCTGAACAGCAGCGGGCGGTAGATGACGGCCAGAACCGCCAGCAGGATGGTATCGAACAGCAGGAAACCGATGATCTGACCGGTTGAGATCGTCAGGATCGAACCGAACAGAATGGACTGCATCTGCTGGGATGCCGAACTGGACAGTCTGGAGAAGAACAGACCCAGACCGGTGGCGAACGCCAGCACGGTGCCGGTGGCGATCTCCCGTTGCGAGGCGCGTTTGCCGAGCGCTCCGATCACCAGCGCGCCGCCCAGCGCGAAGATGCCGAGCCCGGCCGAGACCGGCAGACCGAGCAGCGCCGCGCCGGTGGCGCCGGGCAATCCGATATGGGCCAGGGCGTGCGCCGCGAAGGTGGAATGCCGGGCGATGGTGAAATAGCCCATCACGCCGGCGGCCAGGGATATGGCCAGGCCGGCAAGGAACGCGTTGGCCATGAACGGGGCGGACAGGGTGGTCAGCCAGTTCGGATCGAAGGCGAACGAAATGCCGTTCATCGGGAGCCTCCCTCATGCTGGTGCATCATCGCCAGCTCGGTTGCGTCGTGGGTGTGCTGCGGGGCGGCTTCGCCACCTGCGTTCCCCGGGGTGACGAACATATCGCCCTGGGGGGTGGTGACCACGCGCACGCTGGTGCCGTACAGGTGGGTGAGCAGGTCGGAGTCGAGGACCTTGTCCAACGCCGCGTAATGGGGGTGGCCGTCCAGCAGGTACACGGCGCCGGTCAGGATCGGCAGCAGCATGTTGATGTCATGGGCCACCACCTGTATGGTCATGCCCATCTCACGGTTGAGTTTGGCCAGCACATCCACCACGGAACGCTGGCTGGCCATGTCGAGGTTGGCCAGGGGTTCGTCGAGCATGAGCAGCAGCGGATCGCTGACCAGCGCCTGCGCGATGGCGACGCGCTGCCGCTGGCCTCCCGAAAGCTCGGAGAGCCGGTATGCCGCACGGTCGGCGATGCCGACGAATTCCAAAGCCTGCCTGGCTTTGGAACGTTCGGCGCGCGAGACGATGTGGATGCCGAACATGGTGCCGGTCAGCCCGAGCAGCACCGATTGCTCGGCGGTCAGATTGGAATCGATGTCCGAGGTGTAGCTTTGCGGCACGTAGCCGATGCGTTGGTTCGCAGCGCCGGCGGGTTGCCCCAGAACCTGGATGCTGCCGTGGTCCAGGGGCAGCAGACCGAGTTCGGCCTTCATCATGCTGGTTTTGCCGGTGCCGTTGGTGCCCACGATGGCGGTGACCGAGCCCATCGGAATCTCGAAGTCGCCATCCCTCCAGATGATGCGGCCGCCCCGGCGTATCGCGGCTTCGCGGAAGATCACGCAGGGGGCATCCTGTTCGGGCTGCGCATTGCGCTGACGCATACTGATCGCTCCTGAATGGCAATGATGGTGAAGACTGATTCAGTATGCCAAATGAGATTGACAATAATTCTCAATAGCGACGGTCGTGGACCGACTCACTCGTCGGAATCCTGCGGGTCCTTGTCCGAGACCTCGTCCCCGGCCCCGGTGTCAGAATCGTTCTCCGAGTCGGATGGGGAGGCATCATCGGAGGGCTCGTCCACGGGCAGCAGACCGTCGATTGTCTCCACCAATGCGGCGATCCAATCCGTTGGATTGGCGAATTCCTCGGGCATCTGCTCGCTGACGTCGAATACCGGCATACCGGCGCTTGCGGCGGTCTCAGTGATCATATCGGAGGCGTCGCTGCCCTGCTGCGTGTTGTCCACCAGCAGATCGACGCCCTGCGAGGCGATCAGGTCCTGGAATTCCTGAAGGTCGGCGGGCGCCGGCTCCGCCTCGTTGGCGGCGGCCTGCGCATAGCCCTCCGGGGTCAGGTCCTCGAACCCCAGATCGCTCATCAGATAGTAGGCCACCGATTCTGTGGCCGCGTACGTGACGTTCGGATGGGATCGGGAGAACGTCTCCATCGAATCCTCCAGCTCCTGCTCGTGGTCCTGCCACTGCGCCAGCCTCTCCTGGAAATCGGCCTTCTTGTCGGGCAGAAGCTTGGAGAACGCCTCGGCCAGCTCGGTGGCCATGCCGTTGCGGGCGTCCTTGGAGAACCACAGATGCGGATTGTCGCCTTCGGAGGCGCCCACGGTCTCCGCGGCCGACACACTCACCGTCCCCTGGCCCAGATTCTTCGTGGCCCAGGCGTCATATCCCGCACCGTTGCTGACCACAACCTGCGCCTGCTGCAGTGCGGCCATATCGGAGGACTGCGGCTCGAAATCGTGGGCGTCCACCGCCGTCGTGTTCACGATCGAGGTGACGGAGACGTCGTCCCCGCCGATCTGCGCCGCCAACGACCCCCACTGATTGACCGAGGCGACCACGCTGATCGGCCCCTGGGGTTCGGCCGAAGGTTCCACGGGGTCCGCCTGCCGCCCGTCCGGCCCGCATCCGCCCATGGCCGCGACCATGCTGCATATGGCCGCGATCGCCGCGATTGTACCCCAACGGTGTGTTGCGCCCTTCATATCCGTAGCTCCTTAGCATGCCGCGCCGCCCAGGTTGTGGGCTGTCGATTATGGCCTGACTCCACGATAGCCTACGATGCAGAGCATCGGTTCAACGAAGCAAGGAGCGTTCACATGCCCACCAAACTCGATGGCAAGGCGGTCGCCGCCGCGATCAAGGACGAACTGCGACAGCGCGTTCAGGCGCTGGCGGACCGCGGTCTGGAGCCCGGGTTGGGCACGCTGCTGGTGGGGGAGGATCCCGGCTCGATCAAATACGTGGCCGGCAAGCATTCGGATTGCGCCGATGTCGGCATCCGCTCGATTCGGCTCGATCTGCCTGCCGGTGCGGATCATGGACGTATCGCGGCCGCCGTTCGCGAACTGAACGACGACCCGGCCTGCACCGGATTCATCGTCCAGTTGCCGCTGCCCGCGGGGGTGGACGCGAACGCGATCATCGGTCTGATCGATCCGGCCAAGGACGCCGACGGCATGCACCCGTACAATCTGGGCGAACTGGTGCTGCATGTCGACGGGGACATCGACACGCCGCTGCCGTGCACGCCGCGCGGCGTGCTGACGCTGCTCGACCATTACGGCATCGACCTGAACGGCAAGCATGTGTGCGTGCTGGGCCGTGGCATCACCATTGGACGGACGATCGGACTGATGCTGACGCGGCGTGACGTCAACGCCACCGTCACGTTGTGCCATACGGGGACGCCGGACGTCGCCGAGCAGATGCGCAGGGCCGACGTCATCGTGGCGGCGGTGGGATCGGCCGGATTCGTCCGCCCGAACTGCGTCAAGCCCGGCGCGGTGCTCGTTGACGTAGGCGTTTCGCGCGTCTGGGACGAGGAAGCCGGACGCTACCGCATCAAGGGGGACGTTGACCCGGCCTGCTACGAGCTGTGTTCGGCGTACACCCCGAATCCGGGGGGCGTGGGGCCGATGACGCGCGCCATGCTGCTCGCCAATGTCGTGGACATGGCGGAACGGGCGGCCCGCTGACCCGATGCCGCCGCTGGAATATTTCGGGCGTGTCGTTTTCGGGGGAGCCGTGGTTTTGGCCATGGTTGCCGGTATTCTGGGCACTTGTGTGTGCCGTGAGGCGCACGCGGATAACTGAAGAACGATTTTATCCACCCACTAGTTACAGAAACCACAATTAATGGCACAGAACAACACGGAAGTCACCAAGGTCGCGATCAACGATATCGGCACCGAAGAGGACTTCATCAAGGCAGTCGATTCCACCATCAAGAACTTCG
>OLQE01000770.1_pt1 | contig 22031 bp, 20 predicted proteins | sample 1643161 | NCBI WGS metagenome assembly OLQE01 (sample SAMEA3136650, study PRJEB25190) | human gut metagenome | reverse complement strand
CCGGTGGCGTAGGCGATGGTTTTGGCCGCCACGATGCCGGCGCGCAATCCGGTGAACGGCGCCGGGCCGATGCCGACGACCACCGTGTCTATGTCATGTGGCCGCAGTCCGGCCTCGGCGACGGCGCGGGCGACATTGCCCTGGAGACGCTCGACATGGGTGCGCGAATCGGTTTCGATGATTGGTTCATGCCCGACGATGCCGACCGCCGACCCATACGAGGTGTCAATCACCAGTGTGCGCGCCGAATCCGCCATGTTGCCTCCTGCCGTTGCGTTGACCATCCCACTGTACAACCCTGTGGCAACGAGGCGAAGCTCAGCCGGCGAGCGCGGCGATGCGGTCCGCCCAGTCGCCCCCATATGGTGTCAGGGTCACGGTTCGGGTCCCTTCGCTGGTCGGTTGATCCGCGATGTCGCCGTCCGCCGGTCTGTCGATATGGATCTCCAGCCGTTCCGGGGCGAGCGCGGCGATCATCTGTTCGCCCCATTCCATGAGGATCACCGTGTCGGCGCCCGGCTGGTCGAGTTCCTCGTCCAGTCCCAATGATTCCAGTTCGTCCAGCAGGCGGCCGACGGTGTCCTGTCCCGGGGCGTATGCGGTTCCGCCCAGCCGGTAGGCGTCCACGTGGATCAGGTGCGCGTGCGTGCCGTCACGGAACCGGCCGTCCAGTTCGCGCGCGATGGTGAAGGTCGGCGAGACGATGGGTTCCGTGATGCCCAGTCCGTGTCCGAAGCCTTGCGCGAAGGTGGTTTTTCCGGCACCCAGCGGTCCGGAGAGCAGGATGACGTCGCCTCCGCGGACGATGTGCGAGACGGCTTCGCCCAGTCGGCGCATGTCGTCGGCTTTTGGCGCAGCGATGCTGACGGTGGTCATTGTGCGTCCCTTCCTTTCCTGCCGATCAGGATGATGGCCTGTTCCAGCGCGTACACCGGGTCGCCGCCGTTGGTTTTGCTCTGTTCGTCCGCCCAGGCGAGCGTCTGGATGCATCGTGCGAGTCCAGGTGAGGACCATCCTGACAGCTGGCGCGTCGCCAGTTTGAACACATAATCGCTTTTGATGTTGGCTTCCGAGCGAGCGATGGCGCCGGAGCGCACGGCCGAGGCCTTGGCCAACGTACGCAGCTTCGATGCCAGCGCGCCGATGAGCGCGATCGGGTCGGTGCCTTGTTCGATGGCCGAGCGCATGGCGACGATGGCGTCCGCGGTGCGTCCCTCCATGGCCCGGTCGGCCACGGCGAAACCGGTGACCTGCGGGTCTGCGGTCAGATACTGGTTGACGCGGTCGATGCCGATGGGATCGTCGTCGAAGTCGAAGCACAACTGGTCGCACATGGCGGCCAGTTCGCCGGTTCGTTCCCCCAAGACCGCCGTCAGCTGCTGCGCGGCCATGGGGTCGATGCGGCGGTGCAGGCGTTCGAAGCGCTGCACCACGAAGTTGACTTTGGCGTCCGCCGTTTTCAGCTCGGGGACCTTCTGCTCCACGGCACCCGCTTTGGCGATCTGTTCGCGGATGCGTTTGCCTTTGACGCCGCCCTCATGCTGGCAGATCACCACGCTCGCCGTGGGGTCGCCGATGGTCTGACGGCAGTATTCGGCGATCGCCTCACCCAGTCGTTCGTCGGCGTTCTGCAGGTTCCTGACCACCACCACGGAGCTGTCGGACAGCAGTGACGGGCTGACCGCCTCCTCGAACGCGTAGCGGTCGGCCTCGGCGGCGTCGAGTTCCGTGATCGTGGCGTCGGGCCGCTCACGCAGCGCACGGTGGCTCAGCTCGCGGACCTTCTGGTCGTTGAGGTAGCCGTCTCCGCCGACGACGATGCTCACACGGGCTTGGGATGAGGCTTTGGGCATACTGTTCAATCTCCCCGTATCACTGGACAACCGTCACCGCCGACGCTCCTGCGGCAAGGCCCACGTATCGAAGACCTGCGGGGTCTGGGCGAGCCACAGGCCGACCGCCGTATGCCACAGCCGCCATGGTCGCAACGGCTCGCCGTTCGGTTCGCTTCGGCCGGCGCACACCGATCCGCGGAGCATGAGCCGTTCCATGCCGAGCATCATGGCCACGAGGGCGCATTCCACGGCCACGATCAGCGCCATGCCGCCGACACCGCCCGCCCAGGGCAAGGTCATGCGTTCGCTGCCGCCCAGCCAGTCGGCGCACACCTGCATCACCTTGGTGCCCAGGGAGGCGACGTGCGCCAGCAGCGCGCCGATGTCCGCGCAACACCATGAGACCAGCAGGGCGCCCAATCCGGCCATCGTCGCCGCGTCGACCACCGGGGCCACCATCAGGTTGGCCGGTATCGACAGCAGCGGTACGACCGGTTCCATCAGCACCTGCACCGGCAACGTGAACAGCGTGGCCGCCACCGTTATGGCCATGGCCGACGCCACGCCCCGTGGCAGCACACGCTCCAATCGCGCCGACACCGATGCCGAGATCGTCGTGATGCCCAGCACCGCGGCGCAGGACAAGGCGAAACCGAAACTGACCGACATCGACGGGTCGATGACGATCACCGCCGACGCCGTCCAGCACAACGCGCTCAACGCCTGCGATCGCCGTCCCAGCGCGGTCGCGGCCGCGCCGAACAGGCCCATGACCAACGCCCGCAGCACCGAATCCGAGGGATACATGAGCGCCGCCAACCCCACCGCGCAGGCCGCGCTGGCGGCCGCCACCACATACCGGTGGGCCAGGAACCGTGCGCACAGCCATCGCGCCACGCCTGTCACCAGCACGAAATGCCCGCCCGACACGGCCATCAGGTGCATGATGCCCGAGCGTTGGAACCGTTCCTCCAACTGCGCGGCGTATGTGGCGTCGACCTGTTCGGCCGCATCATCGCGACGGTCGTACCATTGCGAGCCAAGCACCCCCACCGTCAGTCCCGGCACCAGCAGACGTCCCTGGTCGGACAGGCCACCCGTCGCCGCGAACATCGCCTCCTGCATCCGGTTGATGGCGCGCCGCCACCAGGGCGGGTCGGATAGCGGACGTCCCCCGCCGCCGTCGGCGACCGTGAACGCGATGCGACGCGGCCCGAATTCACTCAATGCCAGGGTGCCGGAGAACCGCAGACGCGCGCCATGCGCCAGTCGTCCGCAACCGCTCCCCGAGGCGTACAGGCGTGCCGACGCCCGCGAATCGACGGCCAGACCGTCCGTACCCACCGCATCGACGCGGATATCCGCCTGGCAGTCGGCGTCGAACATCGCCGAGGCGAGCGCCGGGGCCGTAACGGTTACGTCGGCGACGACGGTCTGCGCGCCCTGTCGGGCCAGCGCCGACACCGGATCGTGCCAATCGGCGAGATCCGCGCACCATGCGGCGTTCGCCGACAGGAGGACTCCGCAACACAGCAGCGCCGCACCGCCCGGCCATGCCCGCCGTCGCCGCCGGCGCAGCATCACGACGGCCAGCGCAACCCCTATCAGCACGCCCGCGCCCAGCACGGCCACGACCGGCAGCGTGGGGGCGGCCGCCCCGAAACCAGCCGACCCGGCACCAGTCGACCCGATGCCAGCCGACCCGGAACCGGCCATCGCGCGATCGGTGCCGCCATCCGTGCCCATCAGCATGGCGAATAATCGATGCGTGCCCAGACTGGCCAGCCAGATGGCCACCGCCACCGGCAGCATCCGCCAGTCGCGACTCCCCTGTTCCCGGGCTGCGTTCGCCGTCCCCGTCATGGCACCGCCACCTGGTCTCGCATCTTGGCCAGCGTTTTCGGACCGATGCCGGGCACGTCCAACAATTGGTCCACGTCGGTGAACCCGCCGATCGCGTTGCGGTGGTCGATGATCCGCTGGGCGATGGCAGGCCCCACGCCGGTGATGGTGTCCAGCTGCTCCAATGTGGCGGCATTCAGGTCGACGCGCCCCTGCGCGTCGAATCCCGGCACGGGGGCCGGCGCGGCCACCCCGGTGCCGGAGGATGTGCCTGCCGCGTCCGACGTGTCCGCGACGCTTGGATCCGAGGATGTCCCCACGTCGGAGGGCTCATCGGAGCGCTCGGTGTCCCCCTCGCGGGCATCGGCGGAGGTGTCGACGTCATCGCCGTCGACACCGATGCCGTCGCCACCGGTATCCCGGTCGGCTGCCTGCAGGATGGACTCGCTCTGCCGGTAGGCCGCGTAATGCAATGATTGCTGGATCAGCATCGTTATGCTGGCGCACAGCGCGCAGGTCAGCACCATGATCATGATCAGCGCGTGGATGGGACGCACCGCCAGACGGGGCTTGTCCCGCCGATGGCGGATGACCGGATCGTCCTCGGCGTCGCCGTCCCGGTCGCGGACGCCGGACAGATCGGACAGGCCCCTACGTGGCTTCGTTGCCGGGGACCGTTCGTCGGTGCAAGGCATGGCCCGCTTCCCGGAACCGACGCGCGGGACCGGCGACGGGGAGGTTCGGACCCCCACGGGAGGTCTGGGGGGATCCAGCGGCGACGGGGACGTAGCCGTTCCGCCGGCATGCAAGGTATGCGAAAGCCGCGGCCGGGGCCGGATGATCGTTTCCAGCCGTGCCGCGGCAGCCGTGTCGTCCCGCAGTGTGTGCATACGCCCATCATGGGATGGACGTCGTCGGGAAATCCAGCGCGGGACGGCTATGTGGTCGAACGCCTCCGGTTATCCACCGGAGGCGTGTCGCGATATGGTCGTCGGGTGATTATTCGGCCGGGACGATCGATACGATCTTCGGGGCCTTGACGATCACCTTGCGCGGTTCCTTGCCGCCGAGGCGGTCGGCCACGGCTTCGAGGGCCATGCGCTCGAGTTCCGCCGGATCGACGTCCGGGCTGACCTCGAGCTTGGCGCGCACCTTGCCCTTGATCTGCACGACCGCGGTGACGGTGTCCTGGCCGACATACCGTTCGTCGGCCACCGGCCACGGCTCGTGGGCCAGCGACTCGGCGTGGCCGAGGCGGTTCCACAGCTCCTCGCAGATGTGCGGGGCGACCGGGGCGAGCATGAGGATCAGCGGCTCGACGGCGGCGCGGGGCACCGCATCCAACGAGGTCAGATGGTTGTTGAGCACGATGAGCTTGGCGATCGCGGTGTTGGGGCGCATGGCCTCCATCTCCACAGTCACGTCGGCGATCGTGTTGTTGAGCAGCTTGAGCGTCTTCAGGTCCGGTTCCGCATCCGTGACGCGCACCTCGCCGGTGGTCTCGTCCACGACGTTGCGCCACAGGCGCTGCAGGAAGCGCATGCCGCCGACCACGTTGCGCGTGTTCCACGGGCGGGATTCGGCCAGCGGGCCCATGCTCATCTCGTACAGGCGGAACGTGTCCGCGCCGTAGTTCTCGTACATGTCGTCCGGCGTGATGATGTTCTTCAGGCTCTTGCCCATCTTGCCGAACTCGCGGTTGACGTGCTGGCCGTTCCAGGTGAACGTCGGCTCGCCGTCGGCGTCGGCCGGGCCCTCCTCCACCTCGGCGGCCGGCACGTACTGGCCGCGGTCGTCGGTGTAGGCGTAGGCCTGGATCATGCCCTGGTTGAACAGCTTGTGGAACGGCTCGGCCGAATCCACATAGCCCAGGTCGAACAGCACCTTGTGCCAGAAGCGGGCGTACAGCAGGTGGAGCACCGCGTGCTCGACGCCGCCGACGTACAGGTCCACGCCGCCGGAACGGCCGTTGCCGCGATCCGGGCCCATCCAGTAGTCGTACTCGTCCTTCTCCACCATATGCTCGGTGTCGGTCGGATCGAGGTAACGCATGTAGTACCAGCAGGAGCCGGCCCAGTTCGGCATCGTGTTCGTGTCGCGGTAGTAGGTCTTCTCACCGTCGCCCAGGTCCATCGTGACCTTGACCCAATCCTCGTTGCGGCTCAGCGGCGCCTCCGGGTTGGATTCGGCGTCCTCCGGGTCGAAGGTCTTCGGGCTGTAGTCGGGCACGTCCGGCAGGTTGATCGGCAGCTGCTCGTCCGGCAGCAGGTGGGCCACGCCGTCCTCGTCGTAGACGATCGGGAACGGCTCGCCCCAGTAACGTTGGCGGCTGAACAACCAGTCGCGCAGACGGTAGCTGACCGTGCCCTTGCCCACGCCGGCCTGTTCCAGCCAGGCGTTGACCTTGGCGATCGCGTCGTCGACGCGCAGGCCGTCGATGGACAACGGCTGGCCGTCGGCGCGGGTCGCCTCGACGCTGGAGTTGATGACGATGCCGTCGTGCGAGACGAACGGCGCCTTGCCCTCGTATTCGGACAGATCGTCGCCGGATTCCGGCAGCGGCTTGACCGTGTAGATGACCGGCAGCCCGTACTTGACGGCGAAGTCGTAGTCACGCTGGTCGCCGCCCGGCACGGCCATGATCGCGCCGGTGCCGTAGTCCATCAGCACGTAGTCGGCGGTGAACAGCGGCAGCTGGGCGCCGGTGATCGGGTTGACGGCGTACAGGCCGGTGAACAGACCCGTCTTCTCACCGGCCTCGTCCACACGGTCCTTGGCGGTCTTGGCCTCGGCCGCACGGCGGTAGGCGGCCACGGCCTCCTTCGGCGTGGCGTAGCCGCCGGTCCAGGATTCGGGGATGCCCTCCGGCCAGGCGTCCGGCACATAGGCCAGCAGGTGATGCTCCGGGGAGACCACGGCGAACGTAGTGCCGAACAGCGTATCGGGACGGGTGGTGTAGATCTCCATGTCCTGCTCGCCGGACGGGGTCTCGACCGTGAAGTGCACGGAGGCGCCGTGCGATTCGCCGATCCAGTTGCGCTGCATGAGCTTGACCTTCTCGGGCCAGTCGATGGTGTCCAGGTCGTCGATCAGGCGATGGCCGTAGGCGGTGATGCGCATCGACCACTGGCGCAGCTCGCGCTGGAACACCGGGAAGTTGCCGCGCTCGGACTTGCCCTCGGCGGTGACCTCCTCGTTGGCGAGCACGGTGCCCAGGCCCGGGCACCAGTTGACCGGGGACTTGGAGATGTAGGCCAGACGGAACTCGTTGAGCACGTCGGCCTGTTCGGCGGCGGTCAGATCCGCCCATGCCTTGCCCTCGAAGCCGGGGATCGGGCGGGCACCGGATTCGAATTCGGCCACCAGGTCGGCGATCGGACGGGCGCAGCCCTTGGAGCCGCTCGGGTTCGTGGCTTCCGGATCGTACCAGGCGTCATAGATGCGGGAGAAGATCCACTGGGTCCAACGCACGTATCCCGGGTCGATCGTCGCGAAGGAGCGGCGGTCGTCGAAGCTCAGGCCCATGCGGTGCAGCTGGCGGCGCATGTTGGCGATGTTCTGCTCGGTGGTCACGCGCGGATGCTGGCCGGTCTGCACGGCGTACTGCTCGGCGGGCAGGCCGAAGGCGTCGTAGCCCATCGCGTGCAGCACGTTCTCGCCCTTCATGCGGTGGTAGCGGCTGACCACGTCGGTGGCCAGATAGCCGAGCGGGTGGCCGACATGCAGGCCCTTGCCCGACGGATACGGGAACATGTCCATCGCGAAATAGGACTTGCGACCTTCGGCGTTGCGGCCCGCGCCGTCCTTCAGGTCACCGTTGACGTTCGCCGCCCAGAAGGTGCCATGCTCGTCCCAGTACTGCTGCCAACGCTCCTCGATGCCCTGCGCCATCGCGGCGTTATAGCGGAAGGCGGGTTCGCCGGAATCGACCGCCGGCGCCGCCGTGTTCTTCTCGTTGTCACTCATGGTCAACGATTATCGCCACGTAACTGGACACCATGCGGGGCATCGTCCGCTGTCCGGACGATGCCCCGCGTCACTTGAACCAGCGGGAACGGGTCAGGAACCAGGTCACCGCGGCGGCCAGCGCCATCGAGACGACGACGATGAGCAGGAATCCCCACGGTTTGTCGGTGAACGGCATGCCCATCATGCCGCCGTCGAAGTTCATGCCGTACATCGAGAAGATGAGCGTGGGGATCGACAGCGAGATGGAGATGATCGTGAAGATGCGCATCACGTTGTTCAGGTTGTTGGACACGATCGAGGCGAAGGCGTCGGTCATGTTCGCCAGAACGCCGCTGTAGATGTTCGCCATCTCGATGGCCTGCTTGTTCTCGGTGATCACGTCCTCGAGCAGGTCCTCGTCCTCCGGGTACTGCTTGATGCGGGCGAGCGTGGTGAGCTTCTCCATCACGATCTCGTTCGACTTGAGCGACGTGGTGAAATACACCAAGGTCTTGCTCAGTTCCAGGAGCATCAGGATCTCGCGGTTCTGCATCGAATGGCGCAGCTTGAGTTCGAGCTTGTCGCTCTCCCGGTCGATGATGCGCAGGTACCGCAGGTACATGGTGGCGTTGCGGTACAGGATCTGCAGGATGAAGCGCGTCTTCATATACGTGTTGAACCCGCGGATCGTGCCCTCCATGAACGGGTGGAGCACGGGGGTGTCCTGCATGCACACAGTGATGATCATGTTCTGGGTCACGATGATCGACAGAGGGATCGTCTCGTACCAGTCGCGCCCGCCGCGCTCCTCCACGGTCGGGATGTCGACGATGATCATCGTGTAATCGTCCTCGACGTCCACGCGCGAGCGTTCCTCGTCATCCAGCGGGGCGCGCAGGTCGGCCAGGTCGATGCCGGTCTCCTGGGCCACGGTGGCCAGCTCCACGTCGGTCGGGTCGGAGAGGCACAGCCATGAACCGTTCTCCGGTCTACTGATTTGTTCCACCTGGCCGTTGATGGTGTTGAACATACGCAACATGGGTCCCTCACCCGCCTTTCACAAAACCGTTGGATTGCCTGCGGCGGCTCATCCGAGCCGTATAAAGCATAGCCCCTGTCCCCCGACTTTGCGCCCTATTCGGGCACAAGTTCAGCCGTTGTTCATGTCCGCCGTCGCGATCCGGCGGATTGCGGCGCGGGTCCGTACGCCGACCTGCGGCGGGACCGCCCTGCCCGACCCGGCGTCCCGCTTGTGGGATGTGCTCGGCGACAGCCATGGTCCCGAGTGCGGAAGACCGGCGGCTGCGCGCGGGATGCGATTACGATGGCGGTTATGACGGAACATGTGGAGCACGGGTTCGGCCCGGTGTGGGATGCTGAGTCACGGGTGCTGGTGCTGGGCTCGATGCCCAGCCCGAAATCGCGGGAGGCGTCGTTCTATTACATGCATCCGCGCAACCGGTTCTGGCCGGTGATGGCCGCGGTGTTCGCCGATCCGGCGGATCCGGAGGATGCGCCGGGCGATACGCCGGATTCCCGGCGCGCGTTCGCGTTGCGGCATGGCATCGCGCTGTGGGATGTCATCGCCGAATGCGATATCGACGGCGCTTCCGACGCGTCGATCGCCAACGCGGTGCCGAACGATCCGGTTCCGCTGATCCGGGGTTCGCGCATCGCGTTGGTGGCCACGACCGGCGCCAAGGCGACGCAGCTGTATCGGCGGTTGTGTACGCCGTTGCTGGAACGGGCCGGGCTCTCGGTGCCGCACGTGGGGTTGCCATCGACCAGTCCGGCGAACGCGGCGATGAGTCTGGACCGGCTCATCGCCGCGTACCGTGAGGCGATGACGCCGACGGGTCGATAACCGCGACGCCGCGGCAGACATATCCGCGACGACGCACGTATCACAGTTCCGTCCGCGTATAGATGCGCATGCAGATGGCCGCGCTGGCCGCCATGATCGCCACGGTGAGCACGGCGCATATCCCGCAGCACAGGACCAGCCGTTCCGGGGACAGCAGCCAGAGCAGCCCGTCGGACCATGCGGCCACCACGGATTCGTCCAGACTGCCTACGAACAGCGCCACCATCAGCACGGCGAACACACCGAGCATCGGCAGCATGGTGGTGGCCGTGGTGGCGCCGAACCGGTAGAACAGTATGGTCATCACGCACACCATGACGGTGCAGACCAGCAGGAACGCCAATCCGACCAGCAGAGCCGCGTGCACGGTATCCGCGGAGAACATCGCCGCCATCATCCCGGCAGGGCCGCCCAGTCCCGGAGCCACCGCCGCGATGCCGATGTTCAGTCCCACCGCAACGGCCGCCGTCAGCAGGCTGGCGATCACCAGCGTCAGCAGGGTCAGGTATCGCCCCGCAACGATATCGCGCCGGCTCAGCGGCAGCGTCATGCGATACGACTTCCATCCCTTCAGCTCATCGTATTGCCCCAGCTGCATGCCCACCATGGGGTAGGTCATGAACAACGCCCAGGCCACCACCGTGGCCAGGGATTGCGTCTGCAACCCCAACCACAGGCACAGCACCAGCGATATGGGCAGGTTCAGCAGCATCCTCTGCCGGATCATCATCAGATCGAGATGCCATGCGCGGATCATCGTGAGACCCCCTTGATCGTGAAATGCAGATAGTCGTCGATGGTCATGCGGTCGCAGGGGATGTCGGGGAATGCCTCGGCGAACGCGAACCGATCCGGCACCGCCAGATCGACGCCGTATTCGTGACGCAAGATCCTCGGTGCCGTGCCGCCGAACACATCCGACCCAAGGATCGCGTCGATGTCCCGCGCCCGGCATCGGGCCACGCCCATCGTGTCGGTAATCTCGTCCTTCGGTTTGTCGAAGACGATGCCGCCGCCGTCGATGCAGACCACCCGGTCCGCGATCCGTTCCAGGTCGGAGGTGATGTGGCTGGACATGAGGACGCCGTGTCCGTCATCCGCCACGAATTCGCGCAGCAGGTCCAGTACCTCGTCGCGAGCCATCGGGTCGAGTCCGGCGGTGGCCTCGTCCAGGATGAGCAGCCGCGCCCCATGGCTGAGCGCGCAGGCGAGCGACAGCTTCATGCCCATACCCCGGGAGAGTTCCTTGACTTTTTTGGTGTCCTGCAGGTCGAACCGCTTCAGGTATGCACGGAACCGGCGTTCGTCCCACTGCCGGTAACAGCGCTGGAGCACCCCGTTGATGTCCCGGATGCGCAGCGCATCGGGGAACGCCAACGTGTCGAAGACAACGCCCAGTAGTTCCTTGGCCGCCACGCCTTCCGACCGGCCCATCTCGCGGATCGGCGCGCCCATCACCGTCCCCTCGCCGCCGTCGGGGCGGATCAGCCCCAGCAGCGCCTTGATCGTGGTGGTTTTCCCTGCCCCGTTGCGTCCGACGTAGCCGACGATCTCGCCGGGGCGGACGGTCAGGTCCACATTCCGCAGTGCGAAGTCGCCATACCGTTTGCATAATTGATGGGCCTCAAGCAGAGGCCGGGAGTCGCTCATGATGCGTCGCCTTCCATGATGAGATCCATCATCTCCCGAAGCTCGTCATCGCCGATGTCGGCGGACCGCGCGTCATCGACCAGCCGCATGAGTCGCTGCTCGATCTGGCGACGGCGCTCCTCACGCAGCAGTTCGACGTTGCCGCCGGTGACGAAGCTGCCCTTGCCCTGCACGGTTTCGATGAACCCCTGGGCCTCCAGATCCGTATACGCCCGCTTGGTGGTGATGACGCTGATGCGCAACCCGTTGGCGAGCGCGCGGATCGAGGGCAGCTTCTGCCCCGGCTGGAGTTCGCCGGTTAGGATGAGCTCCTTGATCTGCGTGGTGATCTGCTCGTAGATCGGCTTGTCCGATGAGTTGGAGATGATCAGATCCACTATGTGTTTCCTTTGCTAAGTCCGGTTCGGGCATGCATGGCGTGCATGTCCGAACCGTGCCCTTGACGAAAGCGTCCTCCCGGAAGAGCGCGAGTGTATATACCCTCTATACACACTATATACACGCGATGGCGAGCAGTCAAGCAACGTCGCCGAAAACGATACGGTAGGTTCCTTCCCGCAGGTCCACGCTCACGCTGGTACCGTCGGCGAAGACGGTGCGTTGCCGGAACACGTCGCCGTCCACGAAATCGAATCCGGTCATCTCCAGCATGCCCACCCGGCGGTGCAGGTCGGCGACCACACGGCATCGTGCGATGTCGTCCTCCAGCGTGCCGTCGATCCCGGCCCCGCCCACATCGCCGTCGATGCCCGCGTAGGCGGCGTCGCGAATCAGGTAGGGGGCTCCCCCGTTGAGCAGCGCATACAGCATGTAGTCGTCCCCGCCCGCCACACGGTCCATCATCCACGGTTCGATGACGCAGTCGTGGTAGACGAGGTTCTGCAGCGGCACGGGCACGCCCCCGCGCGGCGCATCCGGCGCGGCGAGCTGGAAATCGTAGGGCGCGTAATGGCAGAACACGAGCACGGGCATGGCCCAGTCCGCCACCTCCTCGGAGCTGGTGAGGATGCCGCGCGATAGCAGCCAACGGAGGCAGCGGGCGCGCTCCCGGTAGCAGTCGGCTCGGCTCATGCGGTGCCCGGGGTTCGCACATTCGTCGCCCTCATTGCAGGTGAACACGTCCAGATAGGTGCCGTCGAGCTCGACGCCGTGCGCGGCGATCTCACGGTAGTTGCGCTTGACGTAGTCGGGGGCGAGCCGCCCGCACAGGTATTGCTGGCGGCCTCCGGCCCAGCGCGCGTGTTCGGGGATCGAACCGTCGGCCAGACGCACGGCGTTGCGGTCGTCGTGCGTGGCGGCATTGCAATGGTAGTCGCGGTACTGGTCGTGCAGGCCGAACAGGTATCCGCACTCGTGCGCGGTGTCGGCGAGCGCGCGCAGCCCCTCCCATCCGCCGGCTTCGGCGCAGGCCGGCAGGTAGTCGGGGTGCTGGTTGTCGTATCCGGGCTGTCCCCAGCCGTCGAGGTGCATGTACAGCCGGTCGACGCCGGCCTTGCGCAACGCGCGCAGCTGGTCGGCGCGCCGGCCGAAGGTGACGAGCGCGTCGTTGCGCTCCGGATGCTCCGCATCGTACATGGACGAATCGGGTTGGATGTGCGTTTTGGCGCCGACGTGCATCCACATGCAGCCGGGCAGCTGCCGTATGGAGGGGTTGCGCACGGCCTTTTCGGCGAGCGTGCGCAACAGGCCGTGTTCGTCGGCCCAAGCGCGATAGGTTTTGGCCACGCCGGTGACGGTGGCGAGCTCGCCGGCGAGCAGCCGGTAGCGGACCGTGCGGCGATAATCCATGCGCCCCAGGCTGGGTTCGAACCAGGTGCCGATGTGCGTGTGGGGGCCGTGCGCCGGATGGTCGATGACGTATCCGGCGTTGGCGGGCGTCTCGCAGATGGCCACGTATCCCGCCGCGTCGGGGTGCCCGAGGTCGCGGATCTGGGCGTGGAACGGCATGTAGCCGCCTTCGGTCCAGTAGCGCCCGTCGAACGGGATGGCGGACGTGGGCGTGGGCCAGTCGTTGGGGATCATGGTGCCTTGGCCGTGGGTGATGAGCGTGACCCAGTCGCCGTTCGGCTCGTCGAATGTGAACGGCGCGGGCCAGGTGACGCGGGTCACGTCCAGTGCGGCGTCGTTCAGCGGCACCCATTCGGCGATGACATCGCCGGTGGTCGATTCGATCCATACGTGGGTTTCGAAGGCGTAGTCGGTGCCGGCGAATCCCTCGTAGCGGACCGTCACCGCCTCTCCCGTGCCGGTGGTGCGGCGCTCGGCGGTGATGTGTTCGGCTTGGCAGAAGGGGATGAAGGCCGCCGGGTCCGCGACTTGCAATGCCGGTTGCGTCGCTTCGGATGTCCGCCAACGGTGTCCGTCGCGGACGATGGTCATCCGTGCGGTCGTCTCGTCGAGTTCGACGAGAGTGCCGGCGCAGTCGCATGCGATCATACCGGTTCCTTTCCTTGAAGTCCCGAGGGACACGATGCCGCCGATGACGGGACCGCGGAGGGCCCGTCCATCACGTCATGCGACGGGACGTCCACACCGCCGGATCCCGGAACGGTCAGTCGGTGAAGCCGGCGTCCCGGCGGATCTGTTCGCGCCGCCGCTTCTGCCGGACACCGATCCGGTAGGAGGCCACGGCGAAGGCGATGCCGACGATGACGAACAGCACGGCGGCCGGCCAGGCGCCGGCGACCGCCAGCCAGATACCGCCGAGGATGAAGAACACCGCGCAGAAGATATAGAATCCGCGGTGCGTCTTGCGTCCGTTGTTCATCATCGCCTCCCGATTGGATCGTCGCCCATCCAGTATATCGGGGGCGGCGTTCGTCATCGCACGACCCGGCCATCGGCGCGCGCCGTGCGGCGATCCGCCGCCACCACGACGTCGCATCCCTCAGAAATCCGGCTGCCAGCAGTCCGCCGGCCCCGACCCGTACTGGCCCGCACAGCAGGACGACGACCCGTATCCGCCGTCATACCCGTCGGATCGTCCCGAACCCATCTGCTCCGCACGGCGGGCTCGCTCGTGCACCGTCCATGCCGGCACGCGATACGGCCCTTCCGCGCTCCAGCCTTCCATATACGGTTCGAGCTGCTCGTCGGTCGGGTCGGACACGGTGACGTCGAGCAGTTCGGGGTGCAGGCCCGGATCCTCCGCTTCGATGCGCCTGCGCAGCAGCGCGATCCGCTGCCCCACCTCGTCACGGTCGGCGCCCGTGTAGCGATCCAACGCCCGTTCCAGCGCGGACAGGAATTCCCGGCGTTTCGCCATCGCCTGATACTGTTCCGCCTGATGGTCGATAAGGGCCATCATCCGGTCGAAATCGTACCGCTGACGCGCACGCTCCTTGACGCCCTCCCATTCCTCGCGTTGCTTGCGTTGCTTGCGCCGCCGGTCGAGCGCTGCGACGAATTCGTTGAGGACGGACGGGATCTTCTCTTCCAATGATGAAGTGGTCGTGTCCTTGGCCGTCCTGCGGCAGGAATCATCCCCGTCGGAGCGTATCGCCACCTGCAGCAGCCCGGTGCCCACGAATTCACGCGCCCGTTCCGCCAGCCACCGCGGACCGCGGGCGGCCTTTCCCACCATGGCGGGGTCCCGACGCGGCGCGTTCGGCGCGCATAGTTCCTGCACGCGCAGGAAATAGATCACGTCCTCCACCTTGAACACGATATGGGCCCACCGCACATCGTCGCCGTACTGCTCCGCCAGGTCGGCGTCGTGCGGCGACGGGATTTCGAACCCGCGCTCCGCCGCCCCGCTTCCGATGAGCCTCAGTACCCCGGCCGCCCGTGGAACATGAGGTTCGGTCACGTACTGGTTGTCGGTGTCGGCCTTGAACCGCTCCACCCATGCCTCGATTGTTTCGTTCTGCGTCATGGCGCACCCCTTTCATGAACCGGTCGTTGCGCCGCACCCCCCCAAGCGGCGTTGCCGGATAGCATGCCACAGTTCGCGGCAGCGCGCCACCGCATCATGGAAAAATGTGGACAAGTGGATGAATCGGCGGTTATGCACCGTGCACCGCCGGACGGTTCAACGCCTCACCCGCGCAATCGCCGGCACGGCCTTGCGGCCATGCCGGCGGCATCCGGGGTCACACGTCCAGACTCGGCGCAGGCAGTGCGGGACGTTCGTCGATGGACGGCAGATCGGCCGCGTCGGCCGCGTAGAACCGCTTGAGGTCGGCGGAGAACTTCCGCAGGCTCTCCTTGGCCGAATACAGCATGTGGCCGGCCGGATAGTAGGTGAACGCCACGTTGCCCCGCAACGGCTTGGGCAGGCCCAGGTGGTCGATGTCGCACTCGGTCTGGAAAAATGGCGTGCACAGGTCGTACCAGCCGCTGCCGATCAGCACCTTCAACGTGGGCTGGTGCACGATCGCCGCCGCCAGGTCCGCCGTGACCGACGGGAACGGGATGATCTCGCCCTCGACGGACTTGGTGTGCGACGGCAGCCGGTGCCACCACATCCACCCCTTGCCCGGCTCGGTGGACTCCCAGTCGAAATCGGCGAACCCCCGGCGTTCGGGGACGCGGTCCCACCCCAGCTCGTCACGCAGATAGGCGTTGACCAGGCTGGAATACGCGGGATCGAGGTAGGCGTCGTCGACCACGAAGGTCTCGTCATCGCTGACCGGATCGAGGTCGTAACCGGCGGCGCGGCCGTCGTACCGTCCCACGATCCGGCTCTGCTCGAGCAGCAGACGCTTGCGGAACCGGGTGTCGAGCACCCGCAGATCGGAGGCGAACACGTAGTCGGCGTCCAGGCCGGTCAGTTCGGCGTACCGTTCCGCCACCCGGCGCTTCGACGCATCGTCCAGACGGGCGCCGGCGGCGAGCGCCAGACGCAGCGGGCCGTCGGCGAAGGCACGCGCCTGTGCCAGATGCTCCTCGAGCGTGAGATCCCGGCCGGCCTTGCCGTGGTAGTGCGCCACCGAGGCGTAGGTCGGGAAATAACCGACGTAGCATTGGTCGTTGGTGTCGAACACATGCGCATAGTCGAGGATGTTCGAGATGAGCACCAGACCGTTCAGGGACACGCCGTCCTGCTGGAGACGGTACGAGAGCGCGGCGCCACGGGTGGTGCCATAGGATTCGCCGAGCACGTACTTGGGCGAGTTCCAACGGCGGTATTTGCTCAGGTAGGCTCGGATGAACGCGCTGAAGCCCTTGACGTCGCCGTCCACGCTCCACAGTTCGGGCTTGGCCTTGTCCAGGATGGTCGAGAAGCCGGCGCCGGCGGCGTCGATGAACACCAGGTCGCTGACCGGCAGCAGGGTTTCGGGGTTGTCGGCGAGCGTGTAGGGGGCGGCGGGCACGGGGTCCGTGTCGGTCACGTCGATGCGCTTGGGCGCAATGGAACCCAACAGCAGGAACGTGGAGCTGGAGCCCGGGCCGCCGTTGAAGATGAACGTCACGGGGCGGCTCGGGTCCACGGCACCCTGATCGTCCACGGCGTTGAACGCGGCGAAGAAGATGCTGGCGGCCGGCTTGACCTTGGCGGTGTCGATGTCGATGGTGCCCAGCGTGGCGTCATAGCGCCACTCCCGCCCGTCCAGCGTGATGCTGTGGCGGGTGGTCTTCTCGCAAGGCTCGGGCAGATGCTCCTTGTCGGCGTTTGCGGCCTGTGTCTGCGTCGTGGTGGCGTCCTGATCGGTCATTGATCATCCTTTGCTCGGTGATGGACAGGATGTATCCCATGATACGGTTCGCACTACTTCGGGATTACCTCTTCCAAGTCCCGGCTTTCCGCCCCTGTCGGATTTGCATCCCGAAGTAGTGCGAACCTACAATGCTGATTCCATGAAGCAGCTGTACATCAAGCAGAAGATGTTCACGTTCGGCGGCGAGCAGTTCACCGTCACCGATGGGGCGCAGCGGCCCGTATACACGGTGGAGGGCAGTTTCCTGCAGATCCCCAAGTCGTTCTCGATCAGGGACGTGAACGGGTTCGAGGTGGCCCGCGTGGAGAAGAAGACGTTCAGCTGGCTGCCGCATTTCAGCGTGTTCATGGGTGACGCCGAAGTGGCCGCCATCGACCAGGAGTTCTCCTTCTTCCGACCCCGGTACCGCATCGACGCGCAGGGGCTGGCGATCGAGGGCGACTGGTGGGATATGAACTTCACCGTGTCCCGCAACGGCGTGCAGGTGGCGGCGATCACGCAACGCTGGCTGAGCTGGGGAGACTCCTACGAGGTCACGATTGTCGAGGATGCGTTGGAAACGCTGATCGTCGCCCTGGTGGTGGCCATCGACAAGGTCAAGGCCGATCGGGATTCCTCGTCCGCCTCGTCCGCGGCTTCATCCGTGGCCTGAATGGCTCGGAGGCATGCATCTCCTCCACGGGGGGCGGAACAAGCCCGATACGTATCATGCCCATCCGGAGCGTGTTCCCGGATGGGCATGATGCATATCGGAGCGGTCAGATCAGTCCTTGACGATGGTCTTGCCGGCGGTGGGTCCCGGGGTCAGGTCCTGGATTTCGGTGACCTCCAGCACCGGCACGCAGGTCGGGATCTTGGTGCCCCGTTCCTGGGCGACCTTGACCTGGGCGTCGTAGATCTCGCCCTCGGTGTGCAGGGTCACGGTGCCGCGGAACCGGTAGCCCTTCTTCTCGGCCAGATTGGCGACGGCGATGACCAGCGGGCTGCCGTCCAGCAGGTTGCGGTACATCTGTCCGGCGGTGCGCTCGTGGTAGGCGATGTGATTGTCGTCGATCACGTACGTCGACATCTTGGGACCCAGATCGGGTTCGCCGTTCTTGCTAACGGTGGCGACCCAGGCGAGGTTGTTCTCGATGAAGGTCTTCATCTCTTCGGTGAGCATGGCCATGGCATCCGTCCTTTCGAAAAACGCGGTGCTTCCAGAGTACTTCACCCCGGTCGTGTTCGCCATGCGAACAGCCGGCGGTGTGGCCAAGCTCACGTTCGTCCGATCAGATGAAGTCGTAGGGCATGCGGTGCGCGGCGATCCAGAACACGATGAGCGCGAGCGTGAACCATCCCATCCAGGCCTGTCCGGCGCCGGCGAACCAGTGGGCCACAACGGCGAGCACGCCGAAGCGGACCAGAAAGAACGCGGCGCGGCGGAACCCGGTTCTGGGTTTCGTCTCCACGCTCATGCGCACGAATCCGGAGCCCAGCGTGCGCCCGTGCCGTGCGGCGGGAATGAGCAGTTCCATCACCGCATAGCAGCCGAGGAACATCACGCCGCCCATCGTGAACGTCAGCGGACGGGATCCGGTGACGTTCACTTCGATGAGGTAGATGAGCGAGGTCAACGGCACGTAGAGCACCAGCGTCCACGCGTAGTCGATGCAGAACGCCACCGACCGGCGCAGGAATCCGGGTTGCGTGGTGATGACGTCGTCGTCCACCGCGCGCGTGGGGATCAGATGGTTGGCGATGATGGCGACGACAAGGCCGAGCAGGCCGCCCGACGTATTCCAGATCAGGTCGTCCACGTCGAACAGACGGTAGGCACAGGGGTATAGGCCGAAGATTCCGGTCAGCTGGGAGGTTTCGATCAGCAGGGAGGTCAGGAAGCACAGCGGCAGGGCGAACCGCAGCCGCATGCGCACGAACCGTCCGAGGATGAAACCCAACGGCATGAAGAAGACCACGTTGAACAGGATCTGCAGCAAGGCGTCCAGTCCGCCGTACTGCAGGTCGCCGACGAACCGCCACACGTCCAGCTGAGGCGTCACATGATGGGCGGCGCAGTAGCGTTCCGGATCCTCGGGCAGCGGATACAGGGTGAAGCAGGCCAGCGACAACAGATACAGCACCGACCCGTAGGAGGCGAGCACCGAGGTGAACCTGATGCGATTCTCGCGATGGTACAGATACGCCAGCACGGGCAGCGTCAGCAGCGCCGACATGAACGGCCACAGGATCACCGCGAGGATGAACGGCTGGCTGAACCCGCCGATGAACGCCATCATGATAGATTCGTCTCCCTGTCTTCGGTCCGGCGCACGCCTTCCGTCATGCGTACGCCGTCGTTGATTCTACGGTACGCCGCGCCGTACGAGCGCGCAGTCGGCCCCGGGGAGTATTCGAAAGCGCCGCGAACGGGGATATCGGCCGACGGGATGACGCGCCTCCGCCTACGGCGATCAGGGCAGCGTCATACGGTATTCCGCCACAATGGTGCGGTTCCAGTCCTCCGGTGTACGGCAGGTCTTGCCGAGCTCGTCGATCAGGCCGTGGAACTCCTGGAATTCAGGGATGGTCCAGGAGTCCACATCGATATGCGGCATGACGCGGCGACGGAACCCCTCGTAGGATTGCGGCAGGTCGGTCACGCCAAGCGTCTCGAACATGCGCCGGGCGTAGCGGTCGGCGATGAACGCCGGACGATCGAACACGTACAGCAGCAGATCATCGGCGGTCTCGCCGCCCACACCACGGATGGCCAGCAGTTCCCGGCGTAGTGCGTCGTCGTCGAGCTCCCGCACAAGGGAGGGGATGTCGCCGTCGCCCTTCCACTCCCCCAGGTCCAGGAACCACTGGCAGAACGCACGCAGATACGTGGCCTTCAGCCGGTAGTATCCAGTCGGGCGAATCATCGCCCACAGCGTTTCGTCCGGCATGTCGACGATCGAGCGGGCGTCCAGCACGTCGGCCGCCTTCATCCGGCCGAGCGCCATCTCCACATTGTCCCAGGCGGTGTTCTGGGTCAGGATCGCGCCGATGGCGATCTCGAACCGTGAATCGGCCGGCCACCAGTGTGTGGGGCCCATGCGGTCCAGCAGCAGTTCGTACAGGCCGCGCACATCAATCCGCCGGCGATCATCCACGATTCCACCTCCAGCCTTCACATGCCCACTGAAGCAATGCGCGACATACTACCATGCTGCATTCCATACGCATCTGTGCCGGCCCTGCAACCCGCTCATGCGACAACACGCGCACTAGCCAACCACGTAATCGCCGTGTTGTCGCACGCTTGCGACAACACGCACGCCAGACAACCACTCAAACGCCGTGTTGTCGCACCCTTGCGACAACACGCACACGTGATTATGGTGATAAGCCAATGGATTGTAACGGTAGTAATCCGATAACAAGAGGGAATCTTCATGACCGTGTTGGAAACGGAACGACTGATATTGAGGCCTTGGAGGGTGGGCGACACCGCGGACGCGCAGGCGCTGTTCACCTATGCCAGCAACCCGAATGTAGGGCCCGCCGCGAGCTGGCGGCCGCACACGAGCGTTGAAGAGAGCGCCGAGATTATCCGCACGGTGCTGAATGCGCCGGAGACCTACGCCGTCGTACTCAAGCGGACCGACGAACCCATCGGCAGCATCGGATTGCATCAGCAGCCGTCCGAGTCCGTCATCACCACACCGGGATACCAGCCCTCGGACATGGAAATCGGATACTGGATCGGCGAACCGTATTGGGGACAGGGTCTCATTCCGGAGGCGGCGCGTGCGCTGCTGCGCCACGGGTTCGAGGACCTGGGCCTACAGGCGATCTGGGGCACGCACAATGTGGAGAACACGAAATCCTCCCGCGTGATGGACAAACTCGGCCTGCGGCTCATCCGCATCGAACCGCATGTGCGAAGGGAACTGCTGGGCGACGTCTGGCGCGACCAAGCCATCCGCCGCATCACCCGCGAGGAGTGGGAAGCCAAGGTCGCAAACGCGCAATAATCCAACGGCGCAACCGGCCATGGATGTTCAGTTCGCTCCCGGATCGCATCCGAATCCGCCATCCACGACCGAGCAAGCTTTACCGACCGTTGACAACGTCAACAATTTTGATATTATTGACATTGTCAGCAATTTCGCTGGCAACGACGATGGAAGGTTGTCCCATACAGGATAAACGCATCGCACCGCTCCTCGAACAGCTCGAGGAACAGGGATGGCGCATCAAACCCATGAAAAAGGGATGGATGTGTTACCCGACCGACACAACGAAACAGGCAGTAGCCATACACAAGACACCTTCGGATGCCAGATGGTACGACAACTGCATGAAGTACCTGCGTCGCGGAGGTTTTCTCGGGTGAGCGGTGGGCCCGCGAAGTCGACCTCGATCGTCGCGGGCCATTCCATCGTCTACGGTTTGCAGGAGGTGGCGCATGACTGGGAGAGACTGGCAGGTGACGGTCGATTTCACAACAAGCATCCCCATTGAAGAGGAAACCTTATTTGACCTCATCGAAGAATTCGCGGAACATGGCGCATCAGCCGCATTGAACCCGGATGGCATGGGGGGCAGCCTGACCATAAGCGTCACAGCAGCCTCCGCCATGGAAGCGATATCCGTAGCACTCGTCATGTTCTCCGACGCGTCAACATTGAACAGTGCAGACATATCCGGCATCAATGTAATCGAGCAGGACAAGGCTCGCCTGCTCAACCGCGAACCCCTGTTCCCCAAGGTTGTCGGATATGCCGAAATTGCACGCATGACCGGAGTGTCGCGACAGCGTGCGGCGATGTTTCCCAAGATCGCAACATTCCCCAAGCCCGTTATTGAGACCTCCCAGGGGCCGCTATATTCGGAGCACGCAGTCGCCGCATGGGCCGCCAAGCGCGGGGCGAAAGCGGGAAGACCCAAAACGGCCGAAGTCCCCCCGACCCGTGGAGCGTAAAGCCAAACGGCATGATCCACACGCCCACTCCGAACAAGCATGGCAACTCGTGACCGACGGCTGCATTTTGGTCGTCGAGCACCGAATAACCCACCACCGGACACGCAATCTGGCCCATACCCTGGGAAACGCTCGGAAACGTTGGAATACCGGGGTTTTCAGGCAACGAAAAAGGGTCCCGGGCGATGCCCGGAACCCTTAAGATGTGGAGCTAAGGGGATTCGAACCCCTGACCCTCTCCATGCCATGGAGATGCGCTACCAGCTGCGCCATAGCCCCGT
>OLQE01000769.1_pt1 | contig 22035 bp, 18 predicted proteins | sample 1643161 | NCBI WGS metagenome assembly OLQE01 (sample SAMEA3136650, study PRJEB25190) | human gut metagenome | reverse complement strand
TTCCGATCTCCTGCCTCGATCTCGGCGCGCATGGACCTGAACTCGGCCTCCATGCGGTACAGCGGCAGGCCCAGGGAGTACTTGCCGTTGATGACGTAGGAGATCAGCGACGGCGTGGCGAAGGAGCCCGGGATGGGCGGCTTGGGCTGCGGCGCCCTCACGATCACGGACTTCCTCTCCTCGCCCCTGGCGTTCGCGCCGCAGCAGTCCGCGCACCTGTAGACGTGGCGGCGGTGCTCCTCGACGTAGATCTGGGCGGGGACGATCTTGAGGCGCTTGGTGACCTCGACGTTCATCTCCCTGAGCACGCAGCCGCACTCCGGGCAGGCGCGCTCGCCCTCGGGGATGTCGTGCTCGATCACGATGGTCTTGAACCTGTCGTAGTCGATGTTGACCTTGCCGCCGCGCCTGTGGGGCTTTCCCTTCCTCTTGGGCAGCGCGTCCTCGATGGAAGGCTCGGGGTGCTCCTCGTCGAAGGCTGCCTCCATCTCGTTGAACAGCGAGATCTGGCCGTGGGCGACCTTCTCGGACTTGGAGCCGTAAAAGCGCATGTTCCAGAACTTGATCTCCTCGACCAGGGAGGCCTCCTTGAGCTTGGCCTCGGCGAGCTCGGCCTTCAAAGAGGCGATGACCTTGTCGGACTCGGCGGCCTGGGCGCGCAGGTCCTCGCTGAGGTCGGAGACCTGCTTGGCGAGCGCGTCGTTCTGGGAGACGAGGGACGCGATCTGCCCCTGCATGCTCTCCAGCAGCTCGCGCATGGCCTCTAAGTCGGTGGTCGTTTGCATGCGTATATTATCCTACAGAGGTGGCAAAAACCGCATCTGACCTGCGTTTTTGCCGCTATAGGATGATGTTGGCGGTGACCGGCGGGGGCGCTTGGAGGCTCTCGGGATCCAGCCCGTCGAGCAGCCACATGAGCTTTCGGCGCTCGAATGTGAGCTTGGGGTCGGCGTAGTCCGGGCGGTGCTCCCACCTGAAGGTGCCCTCGGCCAGGTAGCAGTAGTAGAGCACCCAGCCGTTGACGTCGAACCTCAGCATCTTCATCTTGAGGCAGTCGCGGCTCACGAAGCAGTACAGCGCCCCGTCCTGGGGATCCTCGCCGAAGTCGGTGGAGACGATGCTGGCCAGGCGTTGGATGCCGGCCCGCATGTCGGTCGGGTGCCTGGAGATGAGGATCCTGTCCGGTGAGGTGAGCGGGTTCACAGCGACGCCACCGCCCTGAGCACCGCGGCGATGTCGGCCTCCGCCGCACCTGCGGGCACCTCGACGCCCGCGCCGTTGACGCTGATGCGGATGGCGGGGCGATGGTCGGGGGTCGGTGCCGGGATGGGCGCGGCGGCCGCGACAACAGGCGCTGCTGGTGCGGGGTCGTCCGCCTTTGCGAGAGCGACGCTGTCCCTGAGCTCGGCGCGGCTCAGCTCGATCCACCCGCCGCCCTTGGGCTCGCGGCGCCCGAAGGTCTCCGGGTCCTCGTCCTGGAACCTGTGCAGCCACAGGTAGAAGGTCGACGTGCTCATGCGGTTGAGCTTGGTCCACTCCATCACGCCCGTGTCGCTGGCGAGGAACTGCTCGATCTGCTGCCGGCGCATGGCCCGGCGCTCGTCTGGCTTCATCATCGTCATCGCAACCCCAATCTCTCGTTGACTGGGGGCATTGTCCCGCGGTGCTAGATCAAGCTGAAGACGCAGCAGTTATGGCGCTTACTTTAATCTTCTCCTAGGCGTTTTCCCTCTGCCACGGGGTGGGTGGGCGGTTAAGAAGGCGCTGGGCGTTCTCGTAGAGTTGGGCGAGCAGGACGGCGCGGGCCTCGGGGGTGTCGGCGCCACGCACCTCGCAGAGCACATCGGCGGTGTAGATGGTGTGGGCCGGGCCGCAGTCGGTGCCGCGCACAGGCTCGGGAGTCATATAGGGCGAGTCCGTCTCGGTGAGCAGGCGGTCAGCCGGCACCAGTGCGGCGGCCTCGCGCACCTCATCAGCCTTCTTGAAGGTGAGCGGCCCCCCGAAGGCGATGTAGCAGCCGGCCTCCACCCAACGCGCTACCTCCGCAGCGTCCAGGTTGAAGCAGTGCAGAAGAGTCCCCGCCTCGGGGAAGCCCTCCTCTTCCAGGATGGCGAAGCCGTCGTCGTGGGCCTCGCGCATGTGCAGCGCGATGGGCAGCCCCGCTTCCTTGGCCAGGCGGATCTGGGCGCGAAAGACGTCTTGCTGCACATCGCGCGGCGACAGGTCGTAGTGGTAGTCGAGCCCGATCTCCCCCACCGCGCTCACCCGGCGGTCGCGCAAACACTCGAGCAGGGCGGCCTTTAGCTCCGGCGTCCAGTCCTTGGCGTTGTGCGGGTGCACGCCGGCCGCGATGCGCACGTGGGGCACCGCCGGGGCAGCGACAATGCCAGCCGCCCCGTCGTCCTCTTCTTCCATGACCTTCAGATCGCGCGCGGCCTCTATGAGCCAGAGAGGCAGGTCGTCGAAGGTGGCGAAGCCGTCCTCGGCCGGATCGACGATGGTCTCCACAAAAGCGACGCCGTGGGCGCCGGCGCGGGCCAACTCGCAGGCCGGATCGGCGAGCATCTGCAGGTGCGCGTGGGTGTCGGCCACCGGGCCTTCGAGCACCGGCGAGGGCATCACGCGCCACTTGCCCCCCTTGCGCTTCTGGCGAAACAGCGCGTCGTAGAAAACAGGATCTTGGTCTCTCATGATTCCTTCTAGCATCTTCTAAACAGGGCTGCTACAATGGAAGCACCAGCAAAGCCCGAAGCTGTAAACTCTGGCGGGCGGCGCGGATTGTTTTGATCCAGAAAAGACCAGTTACCGCTGGTCTTTTCCTTTCTCCCACTATAGCTCAGGCAAGTTGTCGACATCCAGGCGCGGGAAGAGGGGGTCGCCCACCTCCACGGCGACGCTGGCGGGCAGCTGGCCCCAGGCCGTGGCCTCCTGGATGTCGGTGACGCCGGCGATCTCTCCCAGACCCAGGCGACGGAACACCTCGGCCGAGGTGTTCGGCATGAACGGTGCCATGTACAGGGCGATGATACGGATGGCCTCCAGGCAGTTGTAGATGACCCCGGCCAGCTCATCGGCACGCGCGGGATCCTTCGCCAACGTCCAGGGGGCGCTCTCCTCCACGTACAGGTTCACGCGGCTCGCCAGCTTCTGCACGGCCGTCGCAGCCCCGGTGAAGTCCACCTCGGCCATGCAGGCGTCGTATTCCGCATACAGCCCATCGGCGATCTCGCGCAGCGGGTTGTTCTCGGAGCCCGCGGGCGCCTCGGGCACGCGGCCCTCGAAGTACTTCGTGGTCATGTTCGTCACGCGAGAGACGAGGTTGCCCCAGGTATTGGCCAAGTCAGCGTTGTACACCTGCACCATGCGCTCCATGGAGATGGAGCCGTCGTGGCCGAACTGCACGTCGCTCATGAAGTAGTAGCGGTAGGCGTCCACGCCGAACACGCGCACCAGATCGGCCGGCATAAGACCATTGCCCTTCGACTTCGACATCTTCTCGCCCTTGGTGAGCAGAAAACCGTGGCCGAACACCGTGTGCGTGATGGGCATGCCGGCGGCCATGAGCATGGCCGGCCAGATGACGCAGTGGAAGCGGGTGATGTCCTTGCCCACGAAATGGTACTGAATGGGCCAGCGGCGATCGAACTCGGATGTGCGCTCGGGGTCGCCGTAGCCGATGCCCGTGAGGTACGCGATGAGCGCGTCGGCCCACACGTAGAACACGTGGCCCTCATCCCACGGCACGGGGATGCCCCAGTCGAAGCTGGAGCGGGAGATGGACAGATCCTGCAAGCCGCCCTTCACGAAGGAGACGATCTCGTTGCGACGGCTGACCGGTCGGATGAAGTCGGGGTGCTCGTCGTAGAAGGCGAGGAGCTTGTCCTGGAACTCGGAGAGCTTGAAGAACCAGTTCTCCTCGCCCGAGGACTCGTAGCGCACCGGGCGCTTGCAGTCGGGGCACACGAATTCGCCGTCCTCGTTCTTCTCCAGATCGCTCTCGGCGTAGTAGGTCTCCTCGTGCACGCAGTACCAGCCCTCATAGGCGCTCTTGTACAGCCAGCCCTTCTCGTACAAATCGCCCCAGAACTTCTGCACGGCACGGGTCTGGCGATCCTCGGTGGTGCGCACGAAGTTGGTGTAGTCGATATCCAGCGTCTTCCACGCATCGGTGAAGGCCGGGGCCAGCGAGTCGCACCAGGCTTGCGGGGTCATGCCGTTCTTCTCGGCAGTCTCGGCGATCTTCTGGCCGTGCTCGTCGGTGCCGGTGACGAACGACACGTCGTAGCCGTTCATGCGCTCGTAGCGCGCGATGGTGTCGGCGGCCACCGTGGTGTAGGCGGTGCCCAGATGCGGCGCGGCGTTGATGTAGTAGATGGGCGTGGTGACGCCGAAAGTTCCCTTAGGCATAGCGGGTGAGACTCCTTTTCCGGGCGCAGGCGGCCGATGACACCGCCGCTCCCCTTTAGGGTTGTTGCGTGCAGGCTATCTTAACACAGGGAAGGGCCGCACGATCCTTCGACTCCGCGCTGCGCCGTAGGCGCGTGATGGCGCGGGGCCGTAAGGAACGCCAGGGCAGCAAAGGTGGCGGGGACGCAAGCGCCGCAAGGATCAGGCGCGTCCGAGGATTCCGCCCAGCGTGGCCGCCAGGTCCTTTACGCTTATCGGCTTGGAAAGATGGTCGTCGGCGCCAGCGCGCTTCGATTCCTGCACGTCTTCGGTGAAGGCGTTGGCCGAAAGCACCACGACAGGCAATGCGCGCAAATCATCCCGCGCGCTCTCGCGGATGCGGCGCGTGGCCTCCAGACCGTTCATGACAGGCATCTGGATATCCATGAGCACCACGTCGAAATGCCCCGGCTCGCTCGCATCCAGCGCATCGAGGGCCTCCTGGCCGTTGGCCGCCGTCTCGGCCGCTGCGCCGAGGGACTCCAGCAGCGCCACGGCGATCTCGCTGTTAAGCTCGTTGTCCTCCACAAGCAGCACGCGCACGCCGCTCAAGTCGGCGCCCCTCGGCGCGGGCGCATCCCCCTGCGAAGCATCGCGCGCATCGTCGGCGTCGTCGCTTTCCCCAAGGACGCCTTTCGCATCCCTTTCCACATAGCGCATGCTCACCCGCACCGTGAACACCGTGCCGCGACCCGGCTCGCTTTCCACATCAATCGTGCCGCCCATCAGCGAGACGACGGACTGGGCGATGGAAAGCCCCAGCCCCGTGCCCTCCACGGACTCGGTGCGCGAGTCGTGCTCGCGCGCGAAGGGCTCGAAGACGTGCGCCAGAAACTCCGGCGCCATGCCGCAGCCGGTGTCGGCGAAGACGAACTCGTAGTCGCTCGTCCCCTCGACGCGAGAGGCGTGCTCGACAACCCGCAGCGACACCGAGCCGCCCGCCGGCGTGAACTTCACCGCATTGCCGAGCATGTTCATGAACACCTGCTGCAAGCGAAGCCCGTCGCCCTCTACCAGCGGATGGGCGAGCCCTTCGAATTCAATCGCGAAGGCGATGCCCGATTCTTCGCAGCGCTGCGAGAACATCGTCTCCATCTCGAGAGCCAACGCTCGCAGATCCACCTCTCCCACGGTAAGCACCAGGCGCCCGTTCTCGATCATGGAGAGATCGAGAACCTCGTTGATCAGCGCGAGCAAATGGTTGCTCGACAGCGTGATCTTCGCCAGGCAGTCGTCCACTTTCTCCGGATGCCCCTCGTTCATGCGCGCGAGCTCCGTCATGCCGATGATGGCGTTCATCGGCGTGCGGATATCGTGGCTCATGCGCGAGAGGAAGTCGCTCTTGGCGTTGTTGGCGGCAACCGCCGCGCGATAGGAGTCCTCCATGGCCCGCTGGAGCTGCTTCTCGCGCTGCTTGAGCGCCGTGACGTCCTGGGTTGTGTAGAGAAGCCGCGTCGGCATCCCCGCCGCGTCGCGCTGCACGCAGATGAGGTTGATGTCCTCCCATTTGACGTCTCCCCCGCGATTCATCTGGTACTCGAAGCGGATCTCGTCGGAGCCGGGCGGCATGAGATCGATGATCGTGTGCTTGTCGTAGAGCTTGGCCACCTCCGCCTTGGCCTCGTCGCCCACGACCAGGCCCTGCAGGCGCTCTATCATGGCGGTGTAGGAGCCTTCCAACTCGTAGGGGTCGCTCGGCGTGACCGGGCCGCTCATGTAGCGGAACCGATCGGCATCCAAATCCATGAGCACCAGCCGCTCGGTCAGCTTGGCCACCCCGCGCTGCACGTCCTCCCGATCGCGCATCGAGCGGGTGAGCGAGCGGTGGCGGCGGTTGTTGTAGAAGATAATGCCGGCAATGACGAGGACGAATACCACCACGATGACGAACAGGGCGTTCCAACCGCCTTCATTGGCCTCGTTGATCATCTGTTCGGTAGCGGCGGCCGGGAACGTCTCCAGCATCATCCAGCCGAGACCCGGCACCTCGCGGATGCACACCGAGCCCGTGCCGCGCTCAGCCTTGTAGCTGTACGTGACCGTCTCGTGATTGGCAAAAGCGCGCTCCAGATCGCGGGCGCCGGAGGTGGCAGAGGGGTCGGCCTGCGCCTCTTGGATAAGGTTCCTGCCAACATAGGAGGAATCCGTGGCGGCCACCACCTCCCCGGTAGGCAAGCACAGCATCACCTGGGACGCGTAGCCGAAGAAATCGCCCGACAGAAGATCGGCGAGCCGGTTCTCGCTGTAGTGGGCCAGAAGCAAGCCCACGACCGGGCCGTCCGCGCCCTCGCGAACCGGTGCGAAGAAGTACACGAGGTTCTCGTGGGTCATGCGGGTGTTGAATACGGCCTCGATGCCAGATTCGCCCGCCATGGCCCGCTTGAAGTAAGAGCGATCCGACACGTTCACCGGCTCGTGCTGGGGCGAGTGCTGCATGCCGTCGACATCAACGAAGTCGATGGTGTCGAAAGGCGAGGTCTCCTCCACGCTGATGAGCCATTCCTCGCTGGTGACGATGTCGGTCACATCCGCCGACTCCGAGGCAAGGGCGGCGATAGTCTCGATGTCTTTCTGCGTGTTCTCCATGAGGGTGGAGACCAGCACGCAGGATTGGGCCGTGGCATCGGAGACGTACTGGTTCGCCTGGGCGACGATGCGGTTGCTCGTCTGCTGCATGAAGGTGGACAGCGTGACGACGACCGCGATGAACACGAGAACGAAAGCAGCTATGGAGAGCCAGTACTTTTTCCCCTCGTCTTCCACAGCGTCCTCTCTCGTCGCGGCACAGGTAATTACACATGATACGCGAAGGAGGCCTGGCGGAAGATTACAAGTTGGCAGCGGCGGCGGAAGAGGCGACGTCGGCGAGGGTGAGCCCGGAAAGATAATCGCCGATCGCCGCTTGAAGGCCGCCCCACACGCGACGAGACGGGCAGTCCTCGGCGCGCTCGCAGGCAGAGAGCGACCCCATGCAGTCGAGCAACTCCAAGCCGTCCTCGGAGGCGGCGACGATGTCGGCAAGCGTGATGGCACTTGCATCGCAGGAAAGACGGTAGCCGCCCTGGTTCCCGCGCGTCACGTCGAGCAATCCCGCGCTGGCGAGAGGCGCGACGACCTGCTCGAGATACTTCTTGGAAAGGCCCTGGCGGTCGGCGATATCCTTCAGGGCCACCCGGCCCTCCCCCTGACTTTGGGCCAGATCGATCATGAAACGCATGCCGTAGCGGGTCTTCGTCGAAATCTTCACCGTGTCGCCTTTCTGGGAAATCGTCGTGAATATGGTAACAATCATAAGAGGTTCTTGACAATCTCCGCAAGCGGTTTATATTAAACTCTAGCAAATTACTAGACTTAGATGGAGGCGCACGGCGGCGGTTCCGAGCCCCGCCGGGCGTTCCCATCCCAGACGCGGAAGCAGGAGCACCATGAGGCAGATCTACCTTGACCATGCGTCCACGACGCCCGTCCGTCCCGAAGTGGTGGAGGCCATGACCCCCTACTTCACCGAGCATTTCGGCAATCCCTCCTCTATTTACCCCTTGGGCCAGGAGGCCTCCGACGCCGTGGCCGCAGCCCGCGAGAGCCTGGCCGGCCTCATTGGCGCCGCCCCGCGCGAGATCTTCTTCACGAGCGGCGGAACCGAATCGGACAACTGGGCTATCAAGGGCTTCGCCCGGGCCAACGCCGCCAAGGGGCGCCACATCATCACGAGCGCCATCGAGCACCACGCGGTGCTGCACACCTGCCAGGCCCTGGAGCGCGAGGGCTTCGAGGTGACCTACCTGCCCGTGGACGAGCACGGCCTCGTGAGCGTTGAGGACTTCAAGGCGGCCATGCGCCCGGACACCATCCTGGCCTCCATCATGTTCGCCAACAACGAGATCGGCACCATCGAGCCTGTTCGCCAGCTGGCGGCGGCTGCCCACGAAGCGAACGTCGTCTTCCACACCGACGCGGTGCAGGCCTTCGGCCACGAGCCCATCGACGTGAACGAGCTGGGCATCGATATGCTGTCGGCGTCCTCCCACAAGATTTACGGGCCCAAGGGCGTCGGGCTTTTGTACGTGCGCCGTGGCGTGAAGCTTCAGAACCTTCTCGATGGCGGCCAGCAGGAGCGCGGGCGCCGCGGTTCCACGGAGAACGTGCCCGGCATCGTCGGCTTCGCGCGCGCCGCCGAATTGGCGGTCGACGAGCTTGCCCCCGAGCATAACCGCCAGCTCGCCCTGCGCGACCATGCCATCCGGCGCATCCTCGCGGAGATCCCCTCGGCCAAGCTCAACGGCAGCTGGGAGAGCCGCCTGGCCAACAACGTGAACTTCTCTTTCGAGTTCATCGAGGGCGAGGGCATGCTGCTGCAGCTGGCCGCCCGGGGCATCTGCGTGTCCTCCGGGAGCGCCTGCACCTCCGGCTCGCTGGACCCGAGCCATGTGCTTTTGGCCATCGGCCTTCCCCACGAGATCGCCCACGGCTCGCTGCGCATGACGCTCGGCCGCGACACCACACGGGAAGACGTCGACTTCGCCGTGGACTCGCTTAAGGCGACGCTGCAGAACCTGCGCATGATGAGCCCCCTGTACGAGGATTTCCAGCAGGGCAAGGTGGAATCGGTCATCGAGCGCTTCAAGACCGACGGCTTCCCCTACGCGAACTAACATCACCCATCACCTCCTTCATCGTCCTCCCCACCCATAGAAAGAGAGAATCCCTCATGGCCATGAACTATTCCGATAAAGTGATGGAGCACTTCACCAATCCCCAGAACGTCGGCGAGATCGAGAATGCGAGCGGCTGCGGCACCGTGGGCAACGCGGTGTGCGGCGACATCATGCGCGTATATCTCGACATCGACGAGAACAATGTCATTCAGGACGCGAAGTTCAAGACCTTCGGCTGCGGGGCCGCTATCGCCACGAGCTCCATGGCCACCGTGCTCGTGAAGGGCAAGACAGTGCAGGAGGCGCTGGAGGTCACGAACAAGGCCGTCATGGAGGCCCTGGACGGACTGCCTCCGGTGAAGGTGCACTGCTCGCTGCTGGCCGAGGAGGCCATCCACGCGGCGCTATGGGACTACGCCGAGAAGAACGGCATCGTCATCGAGGGTCTGGAGAAGCCCGTGAGCGACATCTCCGAGCACGACCACGGCCACGGCGACGAGGACGACGAGTAGCCGCTGGCTCTCCGACAAGCCGCTGGTTCGACCCGGAAGCCCAAGGGCTTCCGGGCTCTTCTCTTTTCAAGCCGGCGAACGCCGCATGGCCGCCCACCCCTACGCCGCGACGACGATGACGTTCCTGCCGCCCCCCGCGCAGGTTTGCAGCACCACCGACTCGCCGTAGCCGGTCACCCGCGAGGCGATGGTCTTCCACGTGGCCGTCTCCTCCACTTGGAACACATCCCTCACCGTATAAGTGCGCTGCCCTCCCGAGCGGTCGCACACGACGACGGCATCGCCCGAGGACAGCGAACGCACCGGTGCGAACGAGCCGGGGTTATGTCCGACGAAATAGCCCCAGCTGCCGTCATCCACCGCGTCCGACCCCAACCACAGACCTCCCCCGGAGCTCGGCGTCGTGCCGCCGCGCACATCGCGGTAGGGAATGGCGGTACCGTCTACCACCAGCGTGCCAGGCTTGAGCGTTCCATCGACGTTCGATCCCTCATCAGATGGCACCTCTTCGGAAGCGGAAGAGCCGCCTTCCGCCGATGCTTCCACCGAAGGTTCGGGCCCAGGTGCACTCGGCTGAGAGGCGAATCCCGCGCCTTCCCCCGCGCTTCCGGACCCCTCCGACGTCTCCTGGCTGCCGCGCCGCTCGTCCGCCCGATCCGCCTCTTCCGAACACGCACCCGCAGCCTCGCCCGATGAGGTGCCTGGGCCCTCGGCAGAAAGATGAGCGTCCTGCGCCCCGGCGGCTTCGGCCGGCGTTTGCTCCCCTGCTTCCGTGGCAGCTTCCCGCGCCGCCGCGTCCGTTGCCCTATAGGCCGCAAGCGCCTGCCGCACTTCGGCGCGATGGGAACGGGCCGCAGCGGCCACCTTCTCCTCCAACTTCTGGCCCACCAACGGAGCCCAAGCGTCCCCGGCTCTCACACTTTCCTCAGGCACGGACCCCTCACTTCCCCAAGCTACCGCGCCAAGCCCCAGGCCGGCGCCCAAGGTAAGCGCCAGCGCTCCTGTCACCACAGCCTTCTTTTTGCGTCCAACAACCTCTCCCATGCTCTCACCAGGCCTTTCGCTCTCAAAACCGAATGTTTGTTCGCATTGTAATGTAATACAAGCCCAATGAAAAGCCCTTTTAGTACAAAAGTTCGCTTCAATTTCGCAGTGCCGAATCCCGACGCTAGCGCAGCTTGGCGCGGCGCTCTTTCCAGTCGGGCATGAAGGTGTCCATAAGCGCGTGGAAGCGGGGGCCGTGGCCGCGCTCAAGCAGGTGGCACAGCTCGTGGACGACCACGTATTCCAAGCACTCCGGCGGGTAGAGGGCCAAGCGCACGTTGATGCAGATGCGGCCGGTCGAGGGCTGGCAGCTGCCCCAGCGACTCGTCATGTTGCGGTAGGCGATCTTGCCCGCCTTCACGCCCATGATGGGCTCCCACGCCTCGATGAGCGCCGGCACGCAGGCCGCAACGACCGCTTTCCACTGAGCCACTTCCGTAGGCGTGGCCGCGGCGGCCTCGACACGGGGCGATTGCGCGATCTCCTGCTGCTGGCGCTCTATCCAGTCGCGCTTCTCCCCCACGAACTTCCGGATGGTGGCGAGCGGCAGGTGCGGGGGCGCCGACACCTCGATGCGCCCGTCGGGAGGCTTTACCCGCAGGTGCATATTCTTGATGGCCTTGCGGGTGAGCCAGACCTCCAGCCCGTCGATGAAGACGAGCTCGGGAGGCATCGTTTTTGCCGGACGCTTTCTCGCTGCTGCCATGAAATTATTCGACTCGCTTCGCTCGCTCAGAATGACACCGAAGTCATCGCGCGGCCTCCATGGCCAGGTTGTAGGCGTCGTTGCGGGAAATGCCGAACTCGGCGACAAGGTGCTTGGTGACCTCCTTGGTGCGCAGGCCCTCCGCCACCAGCTCGGCAGCGCGCTCGGCAGCCGATGCCGCGGCCTCCTCGGCACCGGCGGCCGCCTCCGTCTCGCCCGGGGCGTCTATCACGAGCGCGATCTCGCCGCGAACGCCGCCGGGCTCCTCGGCACGGGCCGCGAACCACTCGCGCAGCTCGGCGGCACTCCCCCGGGCCACCTCCTCGTGCAGCTTCGTCAGCTCGCGGCAGACCGCCACCTCGCGCCACGGCAGCACCTCGGCGATGACCGAAAGCGCCGCCACCAGCCGGTTCGGGCTCTCGTAGAACACGAGAGCCGCATCCAGCCCGGAAAGCTCTGCGAGCACCGTCCGTTGCTCGGTCGCCTTGCGCGGAAAGAAGCCGCCGAAGTAGAAGCGCGGGCACACCGTTCCCGAGGCCACGTAGGCGCAGGCCGCCGCCGAGGCGCCGGGCAGCACCTCCACGGCCACGCCGGCCTCGCGCGCCGCGGCCACAAGTCGCAGCCCCGGGTCGGACACGCCGGGCATGCCGGCGTCCGAGCAGTAGGCCACCACCTCGCCGGCTGCCACGCGCTCCACCACGCCCGCAGCCCGCGAGCCGATCATCGCCTCGTCCAGCCGCGCGAGCCGCTTCTCGATCCCGAAATGCGCGAGCAGCTTCCCCGTTACCCGGGTGTCCTCCGCGCACACCACGTCGGCCTCGCGCAGCGCCTCCAGCGAGCGCAGCGTCATATCGCCCAAATTCCCAATGGGCGTCGGCACGATGACGAGTTTTCCTGAAGTGCTCATAGGTACATTATATATGAGGAGGCGGCCACTTAGCCCTCGTCGCCCAAGCGTCGTTCGGCATCGCGAAACGCGCGATCATGATCGCGGGCCCCGATGGCGAGGATGTCCACGATCTGAACTTGCCCGTCGCGAATACGATAGATCACCCGAAGGCCGTCGGCCCGAAACTTCAACTCCCGGCATCCGGCCAAAGCTCCGCTGAGCGTCTTGCCTATCTCCGCGGGACGAACGCGGAGTCGGGCAAGCCCTTTGTTGAGCATCGAGCGAACCGAGCCGTCGAGCGCCTCGTACTCCTTGCGGGCCCCACGGGAGAAGACGAGCTCGTAACCGCTCATGCGAAAAGCTCCCCATCGGAAAGGTCATCGGGATCAAGGGCCAAGAAGGCATCGTAGCCCTCGTCGCCCAGTATCTCGCTGAACGGCACGGTCTCCCCCGAGGGATCGCGATCGATGGCGGTCAACCGCTGCGCCGCGACATCGTAGAGGCGTTGGAGGCGCAGCTGCTCCAGTTCCACCGCCATAGCCTCGAACTCGTCGTAGTCCACGATGACCGTCTCGATGCTGGCATTGCGATCGGTCACGAACAGCGGCTCCCGCTTCGCACGGCGGCGGCACTCTCCGAAGTTCTTAGAGGCCTGGGTGGCGCTCACCACCCGATCCTTGCTGAAAGCCAGCTTCCCATCGGCGACGACAACCATGATTTCGCTCCTTATGCGTATGCAATCTACTTTAACACCGTATTTTTATGCGTATTGTAACACGGAAAATGGGTAGGCAGCGAATAGTTGTCCCGAAGTCCCTATCTCATTGTGGCCCCCGCCTTCGCAGAGTACTAGCTGGTCTTGGACTATCTGCGCCTGCAGAACCGCTTAAGCAGAGGCTCCCGGCAGGAAAGCGGCATCCTTGTCCACGAAATCGGCAAGCAAGCGGGCATAGTCGCGATAGTATCCGCTTCTGTCGTGCTCCACGACCCGTTCTGCGAAGGCATCGACCCAACGAAGTAGGTGCTCCTCCAGAAACAGTCGCTGCTCCGTCAGCAGCGACGCCCTTTGAGCATCGCCGGCCCTCGTTGTTTCAAGAGCCAACTCCCGCATAAAGGCCAATTCGATGGCCATGTGATCATCTGCGACCTTGCCCATGCCGAGAGGTTTAAAGCCGTTGCGCAGATACACGTTTCGAACTTCGAGAGTATTCGGCTGAAAGAGCGCATTGATCCCCGTAGCGTAGATAGATTCCCACATACACACCGCCGGCTTGCCCACACCCACGAAGAGGCGGTTGTACTCCCCTTCCAAGGTAAGCGGCACCGCATCAATATCCTGCTCAGGCACTTTCGGGCCGGCGCCTTCGCCAACCTTGCAAGTACGGCAATCCCGAAGGCCCCAGGCCTCGCCTAAAACCTCGAAGCACTGGTCCATAACCTCACAGGATTCATTTTCCGCGAGAGCCTGGTCGGGCACATCCGAGAACACGCGCTGCAGCAACCCGTACATTGCCGCCCGGGCGACCAGCACCTCATCAAGAGCATCACTCTGAACTTGGTTCATCTCAACAGCCCCTTCTTCGCCATACGGCCAATCTCCTGTTTTGAGAAACCGCCGCGCCCCCTGGGAGCGCGGCGGATACGGGAGGGCCACTCGTGCAACCTCGACAACAGCCGGATGACTTCAGTTCCTACATCAGCCAATCCCGAAACGAGCTGGCCGCATAGGCGCTCTCGTCGACATACGTGGCAGGAGAGGTGGTCGATTCCGGCGCACAGGCCACCTTGCCCAAATTCGTCCCCGTCTCTTCCATATCGCCGAACGTGAGCGCTCTCATAAGGCACGCCTGGACGCAATCTGGCTCTATGCCCTTCGCGCGCAGATCATAGCAACCATCGCATTTCTGCGTGATGTTCAGATCGACGCGATACTGGGGAGCCCCATAGGGGCAGCTTTTCACGCAGGACTGGCAGCCGATGCACGCGCTGTCATCATGCTGCACGGTTCCATCCTCTTCGTCAACGTACATGGCCCCTACGGGACAGTTCGCCACGCAGGCGGGATCCATGCAGTGGTTGCAGGCGAGCGACAGGTGGAAGACGCCCGGCTTGGAACCGTTCTCGCTCACGAAGCTGCTCACTCGACGGAAGAACGCCCCTTCGGGAAGATGATGGTTCTCCTTGCACACCATCATGCAGCTGTGGCACCCCGAGCACAGACTCTGGTTGAAATGAAAGCCCTTCTTTCCCATGATCTTCTCCTATTCCGCGCTCAGAACGACCTGACGACTGCTGTCGCTTCCCAGCGGATCGCCCGCATATTTGCTCACGCGCACGTTATTCGAATTGAACGAGGTGCACCCCATACCCTGCATGAGGGTGCCGTTCAGGGTGCTGACGCCGCCCATGACGTCAATGCCCTCCTCATTGAACTGCGACCAACCGCCATTGGGAAGTGCCAGCACGTCGTCCATATAGGTGGGGCTGACGCACGCTATGCGAAGCACGCTTCCGTGAGGACTCTCCACCAGAACCGTGTCGCCCGTGGCGATACCGTTCTCCTTCGCCACCTTCTCTCCCATGAACACCGGTGTGGCAAACGCCTCGCCCAGAGACTTGGTGTTGCCGTATACGCCGTTGCCGAAACGAGGGTAATGCGTGTTGTACATCAGGTAGGGGAAGTCGCCCTTCACCTGGCCTTCGAAATCCGCGTAAGTGGTCTCGATGCCCTCCACGGGCGTCACATAGGTGGGATAGGGCTTCCACTCGTCGCCTGCACGAAGCTTCGCCTGGTTGAGGATATCGGCCTTGTACTGGCAGTAGATCTCGAATTTCCCGGAATCGGTGGCCAGCGGGTGGGCAACGGGATCGTCCACGAAGTCCTTGTACGCAATGAAGCCAAAATTGTCGCCCTGCTTGCGCTCTACCTGGTAGACGCCCTTTTCCTTGAACTCCTGCAGCGTGATGCGCCCCTGTTGCGGCTGGCCCTCCACGCCCATGGCGTCAATATCTTCCTGGGTTATGGTAAGCAGGGGCTCATAGGTCACACCGTCGTCGCAGATGACCGTGGTGCCCGCCATGATGTTGTACAGCTTCTGCTCTTCGGAAAGCGGATACATGCCGGCGGGGTCTTCCCCCAGCGCCGTGAGGATGGCGCTCTCGAATTCCCGGTTCGTGCGCGCTTCGTACAGGGGATCGCACACTTTATCGTAGTGGTACACAATTTCGCGGCCGCCCTCGCCCGTCTCCAGGATGGCCTCCTTCTCCAAGTCGCTGATGACCGGAACGACGATATCGCAGAACTGGATGTCCAGCTTCGGAAGGATTCCGCGGCCCACTACGCATTCGATGCCGCCCTCGCGCAGGGCCCGCACCGCTTTCACGGTATCGGGGTAGGAGCGCATGGCAGACCACGTGCCGAAATCCATAAAGCGGACGTCCAGGTCGCGCTCCTCGCAGGCGCTCTCGGGAGCGTCGTTGCGAATGTCTCCGGTGAAATGGTACTTCTTGTTGAGAATCGCATCCCACACCTGTGCGGCGCTCACCACGTCGTCGCACGGCTCGCCGAGCATCTTCTTCGGGGCGATTCCCAGCTTTTCCTTGGCCTCGTCGACTCCCGAGCTGCCCGTCAAAATAAGGTTGCACGGCGCATCGCTTCCGCCATCGAAGTAGTAGCCGCCCCAGCACTGCCCCGGTTTGCCGTAATGGCCGCCCATGGAGTTGACGGCGATCATGAGCTGCTCCAGGTTCTCCGTAGCGGTATGGCGCATGCAGCCGAAGGCGTTGAACGTCATGACCTTGTTTTCCTTCGACAGCAATGTGGCGAACTTGGTGATTGCCTCCACCGGCGTGCCGCAGATCTTCGTGGCCCACTCCGGTGTTTTCGGAACGCCGTCGTATTCCCCCTTGACATAGCCGAGGAAGTTCTCGGCGCTCGCCGCATTGGCCGGCATCGATTCGGCGTCGAATCCCACGGTGTACTTGTGGAGGAAGTCCCAGTCCACGACGTTGCCGCCCTCTTCATCCAAGCGCAGCATCTCGTAGGCGACGGCTAACAGGAAAGCCGTATCGGTGCCCGGACGAACGGGAATCCAGTCGGCCTCGAGCATGCTGGCCGTCATGTTGTAGTCGGGACCCACCACGGTGAAAGTCGCGCCGTTCTCCTTCGCTTTCATGAAGTGCCACATGGGAGAGCCCATGGCGTTCCACGCGGGATTGAAGCTGTAGAGCACCACGTTCTCGGCGTTGTACATTAAGTCGAAGCGATCATTGGCCTGGCCGCGCTTCACATCACAGCCATCGTGCTCCGCACCCAGGTGGGCCGGCGCCAAACGCGCGCTGCCGCGGGATCCCGTGGCCATGATGCCCACGCTGCCGCCCAAATAGCTGGCATAGGGCAGCCCGTCCCACGACACGCCCAGAAACGAACGCGAACCAAACTGCTCGAACACCCGCTTAACCTCGTCGGCCACGTACCCGACCGCCTCGTCCCAGGAGATGCGCTCCCATTCGTCCTGCCCGCGCAGCTCGGGATGGTAGTCCACCCCGCCCGGCTGCCAATGCTTGCGCTTCATGGGATACTTGATGCGATCCTCCCCCAACCACGTGGAGGACAGCGTTTTGCCGCGCGGACAGCTGCGCTGCTGAGGGTAATCCTGGGAATCATCGTGAGTGTCGTCGGTCTTCTGGCGAACAATCACACCGTCGACCACATAGCCCTTGTTCAGGCAACGTCCGCCGCAGGACTGCCAGCAGGAAAGCGTCATCCACTGACCGCCCTCCGGCAGAACGTCGATTGGCTGCCGCTGAATACCCGTATCCTCTCCCGTTTTCGGCGTCTTGGTGGGCTCAACATCGCCGCCAACGCATCCCGATAGGGCAAGCGAGCTTGCCAATAGCGAAGCCGCTCCTAGAAATGCACGTCGTTCCAGCATTCCCATCTCCTCTTTCTCGCTCCCATGCAACGAACTCGGGAATGTGCCATCGCTTCAGGCCGGCTCACCCGCCCTCGTTGCCTTACGGGAAGGATTATGGAATCGCGGGAAAACGGCTTCAATAGACGGCAGATCAATGAATCCTTAACAAATTACAACACGAAGGTCAGCAGAGGCAACGTGCATCTCGAGATGCTAGAATTCCTTAGAGAACGAAAGGGGGCACTGTGGGCGGGAAGGAACTTCGTATCGATGTGAAGCTCGTTGTGCTCAGCGCCGTCCTCATCACCCTCATTATTGCCGTTGTCGGCCTCTGGTCGGCCAAAGCCCACGAGCAGCAGCTGAGGCAGGAACTCGTTGAGCAAGCCCGAGGTTTCGCCCAGCAGATGGATGCCGTGTGGACTTTCGTCGACGCCAATCAAAACCGCATCAATTACACTTCGGACGGCATATACGAATTCAAGGGACTGCACTGCTCAGTTGCGGCAAAAGCGGTAGCCCAGCTGTTCAACAGGAGCACCGACTACGTGGTTAAGTTCACGCGCACCGATCCGAGAAACCCCGGAGATGCCCCTGATGAGTGGGAACAAGGCGCTCTGGCCTCCTTCGAGGAAGATCCCGCCATTGGAGAGTACTACCAACTCGTGGAAAACGATGAGGCGATGAGCCTCCGCTATTGCACGCCGCTCACCGTGGAAGAGGGGTGCCTGTCGTGTCACGGAGCGCCCAAGGGCGAGATAGATATCACCGGCTATGCAAAGGAAGGATGGAGCATGGGCGATATCGCGGGCGCCCTGAGCATCAGCATCCCCGCGGAACGGTACATCGAATCCTACAACGCCGCACTTGCGCGAGATCTCGTCTATTACACCTTGGCAATGTGCGCCGCCTTGGCCATCCTTTTCTTCGCCGTACGCCACCTCGTCACCAAGCCTTTGCACTCGGTCGTTGAGAGTTTGGGCGAAGTGGGCCGAGGGCGTATCGACATGAAGCTGAACAACAGCCAGTCGACCAAAGAGATGTCGACCATGATCAACGCGTTCAACACTATGACCGACGAGCTGGACGATCTCTACGGCAATCTGGAGCAGCAAGTTGCCGACCGAACCGAGAGGCTGCAGAAACTAAGCGAGCAGGCCATCGCCCAGAGGGAGGAGATAAAGAAGGTCAACGAACGCCTGCAGCAGGAATCGGCCTACAAGTCCGACTTCCTCGCGACCATGAGCCACGAGTTGAAAACCCCCCTTACTGCCACTATCTCCTATCTGGAAGCGCTGCAATCGAAGCAATTCAACTTATCAGACGAGGAAAAGCAACTGGCCTCAAGCGCCGAGGCCAGCAGCAAAGAGCTGCTGCTGATCATCAACAATATCCTTGAAACCAGCAGATCCAAAGACATCAAGGAGAAGATGAACTGGGAAGTGATCGATGTACTCGACTTTACCGAGTACCTTCTGCAAGAAACGCTCCCCCTCGCCCGGCGCAGAAACGTGACCATTGTGCGGAAAGCAGACCCGGCCTGCCCCCTCATCTACTCAGACTGGGGCAAATTGCGTCACGTTTTGCTCAACCTGATGAGCAATGCCATCAAATTCTCGCACGAAGGGGGCATCGTCGAATTGGCGGCACGGATCTGCGAAGACGGCAAACACGTGCAGATCGCCGTAACGGATCACGGGATCGGCATTGCGCGGGAAGATCTCGACTCCATTTTCGATCGGTTCTCCCAGACGAGTCACTGGGGAAACGCGAATCCAGACGGAAGCGGCTTGGGACTCTATATCGTGAAAGAGTACGCACAGCTCCTCGGCGGAGAGGTAGCCGTTGAAAGCGAGCTTGGGAAAGGGTCTGCGTTTTTCCTCGCACTTCCCACTCATCCAGAAGGGGCTCCCAGTGAACAACATACTGCTTATTGACGACAATCGAGAAATTCACAATTCTCTCCGGCCGATTGCCGCAGCTCACGGCTACAGCCTCCTCTCGGCCTACGACGGTCTCTCCGGGCTATCAATGGCGCAGAGCTGCGGTGCCGATATTATCATCCTCGACGTGATGCTGCCCCAATCCAACGGATTCGCCCTGTGTCGGAAGATCCGAGAAGCCGGCTGCGACACCCCGGTTATATTCCTCACGGCGAAAAGCGATATCGTCGACAAGAGCATCGGCTTCGAAGCCGGAGGCGATGACTACATGACCAAGCCCTTCCAATCCGAGGAGCTGTTCATGAGGATATCCGCCGTGCTTCGCCGAACGGGATCGCAGAAGGCAAAGCCCGAGCCCCCAAAGGAAAACAAGCAAGATGTGGTTCTCGGCGATTTAGTGCTGAAACCGAGCCAATACCTCGTAGAGAAACATGGCGAGAACGTTGGCCTTACCGCCAAGGAATTCGAGATACTGCACTTGCTCTCCTCGAGCCTGGGGGATGTTTTCAGCAAGGAGCAGATCTACGAGCACCTTTGGAACGAATCGAACCCGCTCAGCCTCGACTCGATTACCGTGCTCGTTCGCCGCATAAGGGAGAAAATCGAAGACGACCCTTCTAATCCCGTCCACCTTCTCACCGTATGGAGGATCGGCTACCGGCTGGTCTAACGCTGCGCCTCGCTCTCGAAAGACGCAACGTCGAAAGGCGACCGTAAAGGACATATCCCGCCCCGCACAGGGATGACGTCGTGTGTGTCGACAGCATTTTCGACGAAACGCTGTCGCGCTCCTCCCGATCCTCTACATGATTAAAAAAGAGCTTCCCTGACATTTGTCGGGGAAGCTCACCTCTCTTGAAAGCAATTCAGGAAAGAAGCGGCCGCCTACCCCACGACCTCGGTGGTCTCCACCTCTACGGATGCCGCCACGGTCTCGGGTTCCTCAGGCGCTCCGTCGCGGGCCACCGCCCGGGCGGCGCGGGCCTCGGCCTCCTTCTCGGCCAAATTCGCCTTGGCCACGGCGATCATGAGCTTGATGCGGTTGAGCTGGTTCACCTCGCTCGCACCGGGGTCGTAGTCCACGGCCACGATGTTGCTCTCCGGGTAGCGGCGACGCAGCTCCTTGATGGTCGCCTTACCCACCACGTGGTTCGGCAGGCACGCGAAGGGTTGGGTGCACACCACGTTCGGGCAGCCGGAGCGGATGAGCTCCACCATCTCGGCGGTGAGCAGCCACCCCTCGCCCATGGAGTTGCACAGGGAAAGGATCTCGCTCGCGTAGTCGGCCAGCTCGTAGATGTCCGCCGGCGGGTGGAAGCGGCTCGACTTCTCAAGCGCGTCGTTCACGGGCTTGCGCAGCTTCTTGATGGCGGCCAGGCCGATCTTGCTGCCGAGCGCGCTCTTCTTCGACTTGCCGATGGGCTGCTGGAAGATGCCGCCGGCGATGCCGAACAGGAAGAACTCGATGAGCCCGGGCACCACGGCCTCGCAGCCCTCGCGCTCGATGACGTCCACGATCTGGTTGTTGGCCGTCGGATGGAACTTCACGAGGATCTCGCCCACCACGCCTACGCGCGGCTTGGTACCCTCGCCGGCCAGGGGCAGCGCGTCGAAGTCCTCCACGATGCGACGCACCGTGCGGCGGAATTCCGACTGGCGCACGCCGCGCTCGAGCTGGTGCTTGCAGGCGTCCATCCAGTACTGGAACAGGCGGTTCGCACTGCCCGGCTCCACCTCGTAGGGGCGCGTGCGGTACAGGCACATCATGAGCAAGTCGCCGTACTGCAGCGCGTAGATGGCCTGATAGAGCATCTTCGGCGTCACCTTGAAGCCGGGGTTTTCCTCGCCCAAATCCTTGAACGACAGCGCGATGACCGGGATGTGCCCGAGCCCCACGGACTTCAGCGCCTTGCGGATGAGCGAGATGTAGTTGGTGGCACGGCAGCCGCCGCCGGTCTGGGTGATGAGCACGGCCAGCTTGTCAGTGTCGTACTTGCCCGACAGCACCGCTTCCATGATCTGGCCCGTGACCAGGATGGACGGGTAGCAGATGTCGTTGTTCACGTACTTCAGGCCCGCGTCCACCGCGCCGTGGTCCACCGAGGGCAAAAGCGCCACGTTGTAGCCGGCGCGCTTGAAGATGGGCACCAGAAGCTCGAAATGGTACGGGGCCATCTGGGGCGCCAGGATCGTCCAGCCCTCATCGCGCATCTGCTCGGTGAACTGAGGACGCGCAAACTCGGTGGAGACGCCCTCGCGCTGCTCAACCTCGGCTGCGGTCACCACGCCGTCGGCCTTCTCGGTGAAGCTGGCGGGCACCAGTTTGTCCAGGTTGTCCAAGTCGATGCACGCAGCCGGGCAGCCCCTCTTCTCGGCGGCTGCGTCGGCTTCCGCCTCGGCCTCGCGATCGGCCTGGTCCTTCAAGGCCGCCAACAGGCTGCGCACGCGAATGCGCGCCGCGCCCAAGTTCGACACCTCGTCGATCTTCAGCACCGTGTACACCTTGCCGGCCGCTTCCAACACCTCCTGCACCTGATCGGTGGTGAGGGCATCCAGGCCGCATCCGAAGGAGTTCAGCTGAATGAGATCAAGATCCTTACGCTGGGTGACCACCTTGGCCGCCGCGTACAGGCGCGTGTGGTACATCCACTGATCCACCACGCGAATGGGCCGCTCCAGCTGGCCCAAGTGCGCCACGGAGTCCTCGGTGAGCACGGCCAAACCGAAGCTCGTGAGCAGCTCGGGGATGGCGTGGTTGATCTCGGGATCCTGGTGATAGGGGCGCCCGGCCAACACGATGCCGCGCGTGCCGGTCTTCTCCATCCACGCGAGGGTTTCCACACCCTTCGTGCGAATATCGCGTTTGAACGCCTCGTCCTCGGCCCAGGCCGCCTCCACCGCCGCCCGGATCTCGTCAGCCGTGAGCG
>OLQE01000767.1_pt1 | contig 22065 bp, 23 predicted proteins | sample 1643161 | NCBI WGS metagenome assembly OLQE01 (sample SAMEA3136650, study PRJEB25190) | human gut metagenome | reverse complement strand
GACATCTGATTCCCAAATTTCCGGAAGTGCGATTTCATCGCACGAGAATATTCACTGGCTATCCCGGATATTGACAGTTACGTTGGACTGATGCATACCTTATTTACCTTAGAAGACCTTTACGGACTTCACATTGATGAGATTGACGGAGAACTTTGTCTCCGGCTGGACAAGTCCAAGGGAACCACCTACCTTTCCATGTTTGATATGTTCCATGCGTGGCAGGAACAGGCAGAAAAACTCAAATCCGGCGAGATTACTCAGGAAGAATATGATCAGTGGCGTTACAACTATCCGAAAAACGCAAAATAAAAGCCGACGAAAAAAGGCCTTACCAAATTGATTTCACTCAATTCAGTAAGACCTTTTTTGTCGGTTTCACACATATTACTCGATAACCACAGGATACCTGATAAATAATACAAAAATATCCTGTGTTATCATTTTGTTATCAAATAGAACTTTATCTGCTCGGAAACGCCCTGTTTATAAGGCTTTCCAGAAATTTTTAATTATTCAAACTCCTCTTTGCCAAGTTGTTGTGTAGTGTTTTTCGTTGGTTTTGGTAGCAGAAACTAGGGAGTTTTGTCTGATTTCTACGTGTTGCGTGGATTCTTAAGGGATTGTATTGTCATTTTGTTGTCACTGACAATCTTGCTCACCTTTCTCGCTATTTACATACTCTTTCCATGCACTATCCTTTCCCACTAATCCAACAAAACGATTCATAACATTACGCTTTATGCTTCTCAAATTATCATAGTTCTGATAATTTTCTTCTACTATTTGATTTTTTATAGTAGTTTTATCTAACACACCAATATGTTCCGTATAATCTTCTATTAGTTTATCAGTAAAATCCGAAACAAATTGCACTTTATCTGCATAAGATAAAGGTTGAAACTCATATGTCATATCAAATCTAGAAAACAAAGGTTCTGGAATCATATCCTTAAAATTGGTATTATTTAAATTCGCTGTGAAAACGATTATATACCCATCCAAATCAATAACTTTTCCATCCAAATCAGTATATTGACCATCTTCTAGCATTTCATAAAAGAATGTAAATATAGCTTCATCTGCCTTATCTAACTCGTCGATTACAATAATTTTCGACTTACTGTGCAAAATCTTATTTGTCAACTCTCCACCTTGTTCACTTCCAACATATCCTTTGGGAGAACCAATTAAACTCCACAAAGAACCTTTACCTGAATAATTCCCAAAATTAATTTTTATCGGTGGTTCATCCGGATACATCTCTCTCTGTAAAATTCTTCCTACTTCCGTTTTTCCTACTCCTGATTTACCACATAACAGCAAGGAAAAAACTTTCTTTCTTTTCATTCTATGTAGTAAAATAAATGATTCTATCTGGTCTTTAAAATCCTTTTTAAACTTCTCATGCCCATATAACTGCAAATCAAACTTTTCTATAATAGAATCAAATTTCTCTTTATTACAATCAATAATAGAAAACGCTTCCTTTTCTTCTTGTGTCTCCTCCTGAGTTTCTTCAGCCTTATCTAACACTTTATCGCATTCCTCATCTCTTTCAAAATAATAGCTAAACACATCACAGGCTTCATGCAAAAAGGGTTTTTCCACACAATAATCAATATTTTCTTCGTTTTCTTCATTTAACGAATTAATCCATCCCTCATATATAATTCGCAAATCATTTCTCACAAGAGCAGACATTACCATTACGGTTATATCAATAACAAAATGCTCAACATCATTTATTCCTGTATACTTTAATGCAATATTTTGATTAGTCAAATAGGAAATAGGGTACACAATATTCTCCCCTTCTGGAAACTGTTTTGCAAATTCATCAAATTTACCTCTTTCATAATACAATAGTTTTTTCTTTTTCATCTCTCTATTTTGCATTAATCTCCTGAATCACTGCAATCACATCTATAACCTCTTGGAATTCTCCAGATTGCTTACCTTTATTGTTTATATCATCAAACATTTCTTCTTTACCTTTCGCAGAGGATTGTAATCGGTAATCATCATTCTCATAAGTATGCACTTTCTTCTGTTCATTATTTTCCGAAAAAATTTCTTGTAAACTTAATCTTTTTTCATACTGACGTTTTCCTCTATAAATTCCTACAACAGTTACAGTACCAACCTGTAAATCATATATATTATAAGAATTCTCAAAATCATTTTCAAATGTCATTGGAATTGTTAATAAAAATTTCTTATCACCAACGATACATCCCAACTCATAGGCACAATCCTTTAATAAAGAGTTTATCATTGCTGATAAATCAAATTCGATTTTCATGTCATCTGAATTACTGCTAATTTTCGTATTCTTAAATGCTCCGTTTAATATCATTTTAGTAACAGCATAGGACTCTTCAGCATTCAAAAGTACTAAGGATGCATTCTTCAATAAAATCAAAGCACCTAAATTAATATTTTCATTTCCTTCATACACATTTGCTTTGGCTATAATACTCGCAAGCATATTTGATTTAGTAGTCTTTACATCAAAGTTTTCAAGCACCTTACTTTTTATGCCATTATGAATTTGAATATTTTGAGACAAACCTAATTCACCTTTTACGCTTTCTAAATATTTAAGATTACTATTAATACCAATATTAGTTTGTTTCTCAAGTGTCGATTCCGATTCATTTTCACTTGTTCCACTAGTAACAATTCGATTATTCAAAAGCATTGCTATCTCGTATACTTTTTCAGTATTTATATAATACAAACTAAATATTTTCTTTTCCCTCTCTTGTTTATCCTCTTCACCTTCCATCCCACTTGTCTTTGCTCCTTTAATTTTGCTGTATATCAGCATATAAAGAACGGTTATCATGTAAATAACAATTTTAATCTTTGCCGGAAAAAGCATTGTATCTGTTAAAACAAGCATTAGATATTCAACAGACGCTAAAACTAACGCATAGTATAATCCGTTTACTTCCTTTTGACTTTCTCTTTGTGTGCACAACAGCTTTAACACTACCGCTAGCAAGACCGGTACAGAAAGAATATACGGCGAATAAAAATATGTTATATTAAAGATATGTACAATATCTAACAATACACATACAACAGAAATTGAAATTAAGATTATTGCCAGATAATGCATCCATTTTTCAGCAATACATTCTTTAATTTTTTTCACACTCGTCCTCCTTTTTTACATAATTCTCAAATATATAACGACATATTTGAATACTCCAAGTTACGGATTAAAAACTACTTGTCCTTTGAATTCTTCAAAAAAGCTCATCGGGATACTCCGTTGACATTTAAAGCTTTTTTCTGCAACATAAGTAAAACTTTTTCCCAATTCTTCTCCCGGACACATTATTAAGCCGTCTATTGCACCATCCATAGCATTAGTCAATGCAATAAGATATCTAATAGTTCTTGTTGTAAAATTTTCATTTATCTGTTCTTCAAACTGCGGAGAATACTTTCCTAGATCAATCGTTGGTGAATCTTGTACTTTAACCTCCAACATTTGATTTCTTATATCTGGATATCCACCTTCAAGACTATCTTGCTTACCGCTATATCCCAATTGATAAGCTACCATTCTCTCTAATTGTTGTCCTCTTTGTTTTGTAGACAAGGAAATGTCCAATTTTTCACCAATAAGACTGTTAGTAATACGTTCATCTATAATCTCAATTGGCAAAACCTTATGAGGTTCATCTTTTATACTGACATCAGCGTTTATAATTTCGTCACCACTAGCCAAAAGTTCTTGTGGCAAATTTGAATCAGCTATTACCATACCACCATCGCGAATAATATCTTCACGTTTTTTATTAGAAATAATAAGTTGTTGTTTAACTGTAGGTTTACCAAATTTTCCAAACCTATTTTCAATATAATCTGGGGTCATTACAATTATAGATTCAATACAATTATCTGTATCTATCTTACCGAGAACAAATCTTACATCGCTTGCCAAAAGAGTTTCTCCATTCTTTAAATCAACCTGCACTGATGCACTGTTCGGATTTCTATTCCACACTTGCAAGTTATATGAATTACCCGTTGTAACAATATATGTATCTATATATTCTCGCAAAAAGGCTGGCACTCCTTTTTGTTTAGGTGGTACAATTTCATACTCATCCGCTGCTTCAGGCATATAATTTGATAAGAGATGATTGGTTACAATCTTTCTAAAATTTGATCCATCAGTTCTTGATTTTCCCGTCATAGGTATCGCCTGACCAATCAACGGTCTTAATGCTTCTACAAGTTCTTCTGGTGTAGATATAACACTTTTACATTTAGGTGGTTTCTTGCCCTCTTCAATATAATTCATTAGTAATTCTCCTCTCTTCCTTTTCCTATAAAGCTTTCAATTTTTAAAATTTCTTCCTCTGATAAATCAAATGCATCATACACAATCTTATCTATTGCATTTTCTAATTCGCCCGACATGCCCGCAATTAAATCATCCACATATTTAGCTATGATTATGGCATCATCCTTTTTGATTCTTGGAATAGGCCATCTATTCAAATTCGATGTAGTATACCTATACTTCTGCGAATATAGGCAACCGCTTATCATTTTCTGATAAAATTCCATAGCTTTGGAATTTAATAGTCCTAATAAAAAACAATAATATTGATGTTCATTTAAATCTGAGTATTCCGACATTAAAATTGAAGATTTCTTCGTTAGGAAAAACGTATTACCCTGGCATAATCTCCCCGACTCATCTAGTGCAAATGAATTGCTTGAAACAATATCCCTCGTGACAATTTTTGTTTGTTGAAATTTTGATAACTTCTGAGGAACCCAACACTCATACCACATTCTACTCTTAGACTCTGCCAAATAAGATCGTTTCTTTAATACATCTGAACATTCTTCCAGATATTCTGCTGCTTTAGGTATCTCTTCCAAAGGAATAGCAACCATATTCCCTTCTATTTCTCTATGTGGATATAATATATATCTATCCCTTGAACTTTCACCCCACGAAATATTCCATTTATTCACATTAAAACTCTGTATTAATGGATATACCGCAATTTCCTCAAATGCATGCTCATTAATAAAATTTTGAGTCATCGGTTTTACAAATATTGTATCTGCAGTAGTCTTTATCCCCACGCATACATCAAATATATCCACGAGAGAGCATAATTTTTGTTCATCCATTTTTGTTTTGATTGTGTTCTCATCACTTGTAGAAAAGTTCCATGTTTTTCCATCAGCAGGTATTTTGACCTTTGAACGAGACACTTCAAAAACTTGCTTATCTTCATTTCCATAGAGAATGAAACTTTTACCACAAGTCAACTCATTTTCAACGTACTCAAATAACTCATTAGCATTCAAACACACACGCTGTACATCTTGCTCAGCAGTTTTTATTCCAATATAATCCACTTCACAGTTATCACTCTTACTATTTTCGCACATAATAATTGCTGGCAAAACAGCAGCACCAAAGAATTTAGTATCATACAAATCTATCAATTTTCTAACATGTCCTGCTTGCGACAAGTATTCGCGTATACCCACGCCATAATTAGCAGTCAAATACTTGTTACTTGTAATCAAACACATCCTTCCATTTTTATTCAATAATTTATCACTTTTTTCGAGAAAACAAGTAAAAATATCAAATCTCCCCGTAGCACTAACAAAATTATTTTTTATAAAATCCCTATATTCTACAGGCATGTTTTGTAACCTGATATAAGGAGGATTACCAATAATATAATCTGAGTTATCTCCCACACACAAAAAATCCTGACAGTATACTGGCAATTTTCTTATCATATCCAAAACATCTTTGATTTCGCATATCAAATTTTTCTTAACTAGCGAAGAAATAATGACTATTTTTGTAACAAATACATTGGATGGTTTTGTGTCATATGCTCGTATTAATTTACGTTCCAAAAGTTTTTCCTTATATTTGTTTGTAACTTGATTTACATACAAACCATCTATAAACCTATCTATTATCTGCTTTATAAATGTACCCGTTCCACATGCCGGATCAACAATAGTTTTACTAATGGAAACAATCTCATTATATCCTATAATATCAAGCATATATTTGATTATTTCATCCGGCGTTCTTTCACTTCCAGATTTTTTTCGGGATTCTAAATCTATCCCATCTGTCAATAATCCAAATAATATCTCATCTAACTCATTCTCTGTTTTATCAGCGAATGAGATTTCGATATTTTTCATATTCGAAAACCCCACACATATTTTTTCAATCTGGTTTTCGTTATATTCTATTCCTTTTCTATTCAATAATTCAATCAATACAGCTGTCGCTGTATATATAGCCGATATCGAATAGTTTAGCATTTTATCTTGTGCTGATAACTTATTCTCCACTTTTCCAAACATCTTGTCTATAAATTTTGTCTCATCATCTTTAACACTCAAATAATAGATATGACCAAAATTTCTTTTGTAAAAACCAAAATTCTTATTTATAACATAGTATGAATTTTCTAAAACGCTCATAGCATCCATGGAACAAACCTCCATCTAGTCTTCCGTTAACTCCATAATATCCTGTAAATCACACTCAAGAGCATTACATATTTTCAACAAAATATCTGTATTCACATTTTCATTTTTTCCCAATTTAGCAATGGACGTCGTACTAATATCAGCCTTTTCTGCCAAATCCTTTTTTAGCATCTCTCTGTCTATTAACAATTTCCATAATCTTTTATAACTTATCTTCATGTATCCTCCTAGAATTCGAACATATTTTCTTAATCATACCATTCAAATCCTGTTTTTGCAATAATATTTTCGCATTCGCTAAATCCCCTCACCTTCCTCTCCCCACATCTTTGACCTTCTCTCCGAGCCACTCCATAAACTTCTCCAGCAGATTAATCCCGCCAATCACAAACTGTTTCATAAACTCATATGCCTTTTCCAGCTTTTCCTTTATAATGCAGTTTTAAGGCATGTCAAGCAGGACTGGCTGTGCCAGCCCTGCCTAGCATGCATTCTGCTTATAACCTTTCCAATCTTTCTTCGAAGAAAATTTCCAGCTGAGAATGGATCTGTCCCCAATCCTGACGGTGTCCCGTCCATTTCTTGGTGATATCTATCATGGCCAAATACAGCATTTTCAGGAGACTGTCATCGGATGGAAATACCGTCTTGGATTTGGTGACTTTCCGGAGCTGGCGGTTAAATCCTTCAATCGTGTTCGTGGTATAGATCAGACGTCTGACAGCTTCCGGATACTTAAAATACGTTGAAAGATTTGCCCAGTTATCTTTCCATGACTTTGCAATCTTAGGGTATTTCCCGCTCCATTTTTCGTCAAAGCTGTCCAGTTCTGCCAATGCAACTTCTTCTGTAGGAGCTGCATATACACGCTTCAGATCTGCCATAAGTGGTTTGATCTCTTTGTAAGAAACAAATTTCGTGGTATTCCTGATCTGATGGATTATGCATTGCTGGATCTCGGTCTGGGGAAATACTGCTTCAATTGCCTGTGGAAAACCGGTCAATCCATCCACACACGCAATCAATATATCTTCTACCCCCCCCGGTTTTTCAGGCCATTCAGGATGGAGAGCCAGAACTTGGCACTTTCATTTTGACCAACATACATTCCGAGGACATCCTTACGTCCTTCCATATCGATCCCAATCGCAATGTAAACAGCACGTTTTACAATCCGCCCATCATTACGTGCATGGAAATGGATCGCATCAAGCAGAATTGTTACCAGCGAAAGCTCTCCGGTATGCCGCATTTATCCAGGTATTCTTCCGCTGCAACTTCTTCTACTGTCATAAAAGTTCTGTTCGTCACATCGCATCTCTCCTCTCTACCCTAACGCTATTTGTTTAAGTTGTTGCATTTGCATAATACTAAACATTTTAATTTAAGTCAAGCATTTTTATGTGAATATTAAATTCTTTTGTTTAAGTTCTTCTTGCTATCTAAAATTGCTCATGCTATACTGAACCTAAACAGAATTGTTTTATTTTCTATCACAATTAATTCCAGCAACACGAATGACCATTATAAGGAGGCAAACAACAATGGCAATCGGACAACGTATCAAATTTTTTCGCAACCGCAAAGGCATGACACAAAAGCAACTCGGAGAACAACTTGGATTCAAGGGAAAAACATCAGATGTCCGCATGGCTCAGTATGAATCTGAAGCCAGAGTCCCTAAGATAGATCTTGTAAAACAAATGTCTCAGATCTTTGATGTCAATACTCATGCTTTAACAGTACCAGATATTGATACTCACATAGGTCTGATGCACACACTATTTGCACTGGAAGATATGTATGGTCTGAAGGTGAAAAATGTAGATGGGCAGCCTCATCTCTGCCTTGACTCTTCCATATCTGCTCCCGGCTCATCTGTCGATGAAATGCTTCGTTCATGGATGGAACATGCTGACAAATTGGAAAACAGTGAAATCAGCAAGGAAGAATATGATGAATGGAGATATAAGTACCCGGAGTTGGATACTTACCAAAAACGTGCCAAGGTACCATCTCAGGAACTGAGTGATTACCTCGTAAAAGAATTGACTAAAAAAGAAAAATAAGAGAAAAGAAAAAACCTTACCGATATTCAGTTTTTTACTTCTGAAAATCAGTAAGGTTTCTTTATATACGCTATGAAATAAAATTTCTATCTCTTGAATAATCGCAAAATGTTGCCATTTTGTTGCCAATCACTAAACATATTTGTTTGCAACCCGTATAAATACTGGGTTCTTATAATTGTGTGGATTATTCGAACTCAATCGTTCCCGGTGGCTTACTGGTCAGATCGTAGAATACGCGGTTAACTCCTTTAACCTCATTGATCACACGATTCATAACTCTGTTGAGTACCTCATACGGAATCTCCGCGGACTCTGCAGTCATGAAGTCGATTGTCTTAACTGCGCGGAGTGCCACTGCATAATCGTATGTTCTGAAATCACCCATAACGCCTACGCTTCGCATATTGGTAAGCGCTGCGAAGTACTGGTTCGGCATCCAGGATGGATCCTCTCCGTGCTCTTTCTTGTAGTCGGCGGCTGCCTTGTCGACTTCTTCACGGTAGATATAATCTGCGTCCTGCACGATCCTTACTTTTTCTTCGGTAACTTCTCCAATGATACGGATACCAAGTCCCGGTCCCGGGAATGGCTGACGGAATACCAGTCTTTCCGGAATTCCGAGTTCCAGTCCGGCTTTACGAACCTCATCTTTGAAGAGGTCACGCAACGGCTCGATGATTTCTTTGAAATCTACGAAATCCGGAAGCCCGCCTACGTTGTGGTGGGATTTGATCACTGCGGATTCACCGCCAAGGCCACTCTCTACAACGTCCGGATAAATAGTTCCCTGTGCAAGGAAATCTACTGCACCGATCTTCTTTGCTTCTTCTTCAAAAATACGGATAAATTCTTCGCCAATGATCTTACGTTTTGCTTCCGGCTCTGTAACTCCGGCAAGTTTGTCATAATATCTCTGCTGTGCATTTACACGGATAAAGTTCAGATCAAACTGACCGTTCGGTCCGAATACACCTTCTACTTCATCACCTTCGTCTTTACGAAGAAGGCCATGATCTACAAACACACATGTAAGCTGTTTACCGATTGCTCTGGAAAGAAGTCCTGCTGCAACGGAGGAATCAACTCCACCGGACAGTGCAAGAAGCACCTTGCCATCGCCGACTTTTTCACGAATTTCTTTGATAGTATTCTCAACGAATGCGTCCATTTTCCAGTCGCCTGCACATCCACATACGCCAAGTACAAAGTTGGACAGCATCGTCTTACCTTCTACTGTGTGAAGTACTTCCGGATGATACTGGATCGCATACAGCTTCTGATCTGCATTTTCAGCAACAGCTACCGGACAGTCTGCTGTATGTGCAGCAATCTCGAATCCCGGTGCCGGTTTGGAAATGTAGTCTGTATGGCTCATCCATACGATTGTCTTATCGGATACATTTTCGAAAATTTTGGAATCTGTCTTATCAACGAGAAGTTCTGTCTTACCATACTCACTGACCTCTGCTTTTTCAACTTTGCCGCCAAGGACGTGCATCATAAGCTGTGCACCGTAGCAAAGTCCAAGTACCGGAATACCAAGCTCAAATAATTCTTTCTGGTATGTCGGTGAATCTGCCTCATAACAGCTGTTCGGACCGCCGGTAAGGATGATTCCCTTAGGATTCATCTCTTTGATCTTTGCAAGATCGGTCTTGTAAGAATAGATTTCGCAGTATACATTGCATTCTCTGACACGTCTTGCAACAAGCTGATTGTACTGACCGCCAAAATCAATGACAATAACTAATTCTTTTTTCAAGGCTTTCCTCCTGTTTTTTCCCTATAAAATCTCTTTAGAATCATTACCGCGCACTCTGTTCGCGGTAACTTAGAATCTTCTTCTCATTATAAATGAGTAACAGAACTTTTACAACGGCAAATTTCCTCCACCGGACAGATTTTTCGAAATACGTTATTTTTACTTTAGAAGTTCTTTAGAAATCTATCACGTTTTCTTCAATCTCTCATCACAAATTCATCACAGATTCCCGGTATAGTAATAAGCAAATAAAGCGAATGCTTTTTTACATAGATTTTTCTTTTTCATACTCGCCGGGCACGACAGGCCCGGCCCTCCTTCTTTTTGTATCACTTTTTATATGTTTTCCTTATGCGTTCAATATGTTCCTGCTTCTCCGCATCACTGAGTTGTGTACCCGGCAAAAGTTTCTGATATATCTCTTCTATCTGTTCATCCGTTAATGCATCTGATTTATCCAGCTGATCTTTCATAAATTGCTTTAATTTATTATAGCCAATCACATACACATTCTGACTTTCCGCAGAAACTTTTTTCAAATTAGCATTTGCATTAAATGTAATAAGCGAAATATATTTCTCATCTCCAACCTTCAGCATCTTTTCCAGATTTTTTATATGACTTTTGTTTTGTTTTATCGGATTATAGAAGAAATATTTTTTCCCTTTCAAAGTTTCACACCAATTCTTACTCTTTTCATCTCCAAAAATCCATCCGGAATAGTTTTTGTTTTCTATAACATAAATTCCTTTGTTGCACAACATGATCATATCAATTTCCGTTTTATCACCGCTTCTGTTCGCTATGTAACAATTGAAAATCATCTTGTTTTTTAATGGTGCATCATCAATAACCAATGAAGTTCGGTATTCACCTCTTGTCCCCTGATTTAAAATTGTCTTCCAGAAACTTTTACTACTTTGTTTTCCGTAACTTGAATTTTTGTATTTCTTGTTTTCATGCAAATATTTTATTAAAACGGCCGTCCACACAATAATACAGGCAATAATCAATAATGCCATCATTTCTTCATACATACTTTTTGCTCCTTTGTCCTGAACACCTTTACTTTCTCACCCGAACCCTCTCAAAACCAGCGGTTTCCGCAAAGTGCAGGAGCAGGTTTTTGCCGCAGAGGGAATCACCATCCAGCCGGTGTGCTCCGCCGAAGAAATAGAAGTTATTACAGTCCTTATCGAAAACGGATTCAGCATTTCCGTTTTGCCTTACATGGATATTGTACATCTCCACAATCTTGTGGCAATTCCAGTACAGACACCCATCTGGAAATCAAAATTTTATCGCGAGAAGAAAATATGGAAGCCGCTCCGCGGCAACTTTTTTGATTTCGATTGCGGCAAGTGTAGCTGGTTACTACATATGCAAATGGTTAGATCGGAATCGTAAAGACAGCTAGCCAAAACGAAACCCCATGGACTGGTCCTCCATGGGGTTTCATTGTGTTAGCTTGTATCATCACTTTCTTGGTTATTATTATAGTATAACGAATTGAAGTTTATGTCAATCCTTGTATCTCCAAATCATGCTGCAGATCTGTAAGCAACTTTGCAACAAATTACTGTATCGACCATGTGCGCCAAACCGGAAAGACGGATGTATATGACCTGAGTATTTTAATGGGACATGAAAGCATCGAGACAACAAAAAAATATGAGCATTTCGCCCATGAAATCATTGCAGCAGAAAACAATATTTCACACTTGGATATGTGTCTAGGAAATGGACAAAAAACGGGGCGCGGGTAGAACGAAAAGACATGAAAAACGGTGTTCCGTGCCTGTTCGCCTTACACCCCTGAAACCCGCATAAATAAAGAAAAAACACCGTCCCCGCGGCAATCGCAATGTCCGCAAAAACAGTGTCCTTAATGCGCCTTCAGGGGTTCGAACCCTGGACACCCTGCGGCTTCGCCGCTAAGAAAGGAGGTTTTGGCACATCGCACTGTCCAGTGTATTCAAAGTGTATTCAAACAATAAATAATCATGTTTTAAGTGACAAACAAGCAACTTCATACTAACTTTTAACATCTTTTCATCAACTTTCATACATATTTCTAATCTTATCCAAATACTCAGTAAATCCGTCAACAACCTTCTGCGGCTTTAGAATCTTCGCTTTCTTTCCAAAACCAAGAACCCAACCATAAAACTGGTCACTGATTTCAACAGGCGCAGTAATGCTGAAATGTCTATCATCTACGATATTATAAAGCATTCCTTTCTTTCCAAACCTGTCAACAACTGTGTCCAACAGAGGATTGATAAACTGAATTGTGATTATCTGCTGCTCTCCACCGAACATAGAAAAAACTCTCTGTGTATAATTTTTGAGGTTAATTTTATTAAAGACTTCTTTACCCTCGCATTCAATACCAAGTAATTTTACATCTTTCATTCTGTCAACACGATACGTCCGCAAGTCCTTTACATAATCGTTATAAGCCAAAAGGTAATAGTTGCCATCATTGATAAGAAGTGCATAGGGGCTGACTTCGTACCTGCTGCCATGCCGCCGTTCCACCTGCTGATTCAGATTGCTAATGGAATATTTTAAATATTTAAAGCTGATTTTTTCAGGAGTGTGCTTATCTTCCATGCTCATTGCAGTATCTATTTTTTCAATATTATTTAAAACACCTGAATTGTTTGTCTTTACTCTGTCGGTCAGAATTGCATTATGACGGATTTTTTTCTCTTGGAACTCACTGACAAACTCACATAATATCTTTATCAAACGTTCTGCCTGCGACTCTGATAAATATTTTGACGCATAGATGCTTTCAACCAAAAGCTGAATATCTGTATAATCATAGTGCCGCTGCTGCATACAGAAACCCTTTTGGTGCTTATCAAAAATAATATTTTTCAGGCTTTCGTCTTCCTCAATCCACTCAGCAGCTTCTTCAATGGAAATTCCTTCTTCAAAAGCAAGAATCGCTTTATTGATTTCATCAATATCCCTGTAAATTCCTCTACGTTCCGCAGCTATACCATAAGTCTCAGCCATAGCAAGGCAAATATCATCTGCTCTGATAACATGATTTTCATCTGTATGTCTCATAAGATATTGATATACAAGGAATGGTTTCATCTTCTGGTTATTTTTCTTTCCTCTGGTTGACTTTTTCGGCTCGTCTTCGTCAAATTCTTTTCTCATAAGTATAACCTCAAATATTTTTCTTTTATTCTATCATTCCAAGAGCAAAGAAAAAAGAGTGGAATCCCACTCTCATTCAATCTTTATATTCTCAACACCATGTCTCAGGATAATATTTATCAATTCATTTCTTGAATAATTACTGTCTGCGGCAAGCTGGTCTAAAGATGCTAAAATATCTTCCTTTATTCTGACGGTAATAACTCTGCTACCATCTTCTCCGCGCTTTTTTATTACTAAAGGCTCATTTTTCATGTCACATCACTCCTCAATCTGTATTTGATTATAAATTTTAAAGTGATGTGTTTATATATTACGATTACATATCAAAATGTATTACAAATAGATTGTGTAAAAGCAACAAATATAGTATAATCAAAAAAAATGTTTTGGGAGGGTAATCACTATGAAAAAAACACTTTTAACACTTTTTACAACAATCGCTGTTTGTGGAATGTCCTATAGTCAGGTCTATGCTCAAATTGATGTTTCTGTTTTTGAAAATAAAGCAGATTATGATGTAGACATGGACGATTTCGATGACACAGGAGAAATTTCATTTGTCGGAGGGGATAATATGCCTTCTGGGACTGTAATTGGAAATCCAGATGGTGACAGCGGATATATATCAGGTGAGTTAGACATAAAAATAATTGATGACGGAAATATAGCAGCACCAAGAATGACATTATTATATACTGGTGATGATTGGATATTTACCGATAAAATTATAATAAAAACTGAATCTCATAGATATACTTTTGATGTAGATAGAGATACTGATACAGCCGGTGGAAAAATAACGGAACTATATACTTTAGTATTCACTGATGAATCAATACAATTATTAAAAGATGTAATTGATGATGAAGATATAATGTTAGATTTCCGCCTTTCAGGAGATAGAAAAGTAGATGGAAATTTAATGTTCCTTGATATTGATGCTGTAAAAGAATTTTATGAGGACTATGTTGCAGCAGGTGGAACAAAACAAGATTTATCAGAAGTAGCAAATTCATTTCCTTGTGAGGTTAAAGACATTGACTAATTTAAAAAACTCAGAGATTTGCATTATTTTTAGTATTTATCAGGAGGTTAAATACAATGAATGAAGATAAAAACATAAAGACGTATTCACTAATTGGAGCTGTATGCTCCATAATATGTAGCATATATTTTTTCGTGCGTCCTTTTTCATATGGTGCTACTATAAGTATTTATTATATGGTACTGTGCGTTCTCCCATATATTATGATTGCAGTGCTGCTATTATTAAGGAAAAAACATATGATGTGGCTTATTCCATCGGGAATTTGGTTATATCAAACTTTTCGCCAATGGCACTGGTTTCTTTTTGATGATACATTGGATTGTGCAGTAGCAATATGTCTGATTCTGGCACAAACAATATTGTTTATTATCCTATTATGTAATACTATTCCAGCTTTAGAAAAAAAAAGCAATGGCAATAAATGAAATTCTTTGGTTTGTTCCGGCATTTTTGATGTTTATAGGATATGTAATTAACGTTTTTAATTATTATACAATTAGAAGTTATTATGTTATAGACACCATTATGAATTTACTTCAAGTAATTATCGCATTGTGTATTGGTATATGGATAAATAGTATATATCCAAAACCAGAAGTCAAAAAGGGAATTGATAATTATAGCTCATCTGTCGCGCCAGATGAATTTTACTGTGGTATGGCAAAACATGTTTTACTGCTTCTATTTACTTTTGGAATCTGGTATCTTATATGGATTTACCGAATGACAAACTATACAAATGCTGTAGAAAATGAAGAATATCGAGACCCAACAAAAAAACTTCTCCTTTGTATGTTTATTCCGCTCTATAGTATTTACTGGACATATAAAACTGCACAACGTATAGATAAAATGGCTGTTACAAACGGAATTTCATCGGATATGACAACACTGTGTTTAATTCTGGCTATTTTTGTTCCGATTATTCCACCTATTTTAATGCAGGATAAAATGAACAATATTGTACGGACAAATAATACGCAGCCTGTTTCCAGACAGGAAAAGGAAACTGTGAATAAAGAAACATTTGGAACCGCAGAGCAATTAAAGGAATTCAAAGAATTACTCGACAGTGGTGTAATTACACAGGAAGAATTTGACGCAAAGAAAAAACAGTTACTTGGACTGTAATTTATGCATAGGGCTTTAAAATCTTAAAGATTTTTTTCTAAAGAGGAAGCAAATCGCTTCCTCTTTTATAATAACTGTGCATGTCCCTCAATGGCTTCTTCTATCCGCTGTGGCTCTATTCCGATATAACGCTGTGTAATGGCAGCAGAACTATGTTGCAGCAGCCGTTGGACTAAGGTAATATCATAGCCGTTATTTTTATAGATTTCTGTTGCATACCACTTTCTGAAAGAATGAGTTCCGATGCCCTCAAATCCAAGGTAATCACAGACAAGAGCAAGTTGTTTACTGATTGCACGTTCGGTCAAATCAAAAATCTTTTCATTTTTTCCGATTCCATTTCTCAAACAATAATTTTCAATATATTGCTGAATAACAAGGGGAACTGTAAAAACTCGTTTCTTTTTTGTTTTCCGTTCCGTTATCTCCAATCTGTATCTGTCCCCGTCCCTCACAATATCGGAAAGCCGCAGGCTCAGAATATCAGATATTCTAAGTCCGAGGTTTCCTTCCAAGACAAGGGCGGTTGCAATTCGTTCATTAGGACGACAGCCGCAAAATCCTTCTCTCATGGTCTGAATGATTTCCTTGTACTGTTCTATGGTAAGGGCTTTCGTTCGCTTATTCATTTTTTATCAGTTCCCTTCATCTTTTCCAGTTCTTCAATACAACTATTGATACGATTATTTACATCTTCTAAGAGTAAACTAACTGTGTTTCCTTCTGGAAAGAAGTGTTCATTGTCAAGTGCGATACAGGCAACGTCAAGAAAGCTGCTGCATCTGTTCAATGTGTCTTGGATTTTACAGAATTTCATTTGCGGTTTCCCCCCTAATAGTTCTTATTTTGTGAGTGAATAGTTCCATATTTCCTACAACTTTTTGGAAAGCCGCGGAAATAATGGATTTTACTGTTCTTATAATATATCTTTTAGGAACTTTCCTCTCTTGGCTCATTTTTTGAACCAAGAGAGAAGAATTTCATGCACTGATTGAAAAACGTCTTGAGCGTGTCTGACGAAGAAACGCGGTATAAAGATTTTCGTAAACCTTCTTGAATTCCTTGGAGTTGAACTTGGAAGTAAGAACTTCTGTCCATCTGACTGTGTAGCGGTCTGTGGAAAGGCTTTCCACTTTTCTCTCTGCCATCTCATTTTTAAGGTTGTCTTTCAGTCCGTCTACAATTCCTTTCACTTCATCCAAAAGTGCTTCATACTCCATGATTTCCTCTACTGTTGCATTGATTTTTTCGTTTGTCATAATTCGTTATCCCCTTTTCTTTTGGTATTGGTGAGAGGTTCAAGTGGTGGTTGGCTATTTAAGTATCTAGCGTTCTACTTAGTGCATCCCAATCTCCCTTATCCGTTTCCACTCTGACCTTGTATTCTTGGTTTCGGCTTTCGCTTACTTTCGTCTATCCTTGACTTGTTCCTCTCTCTTAACTTGTCTTTATTATACCACTAATATCTAGTGGAATCTATTGGCAAAACCACTAAATATTAGTGTGTTTAATCACTGGCATTTAGCGCATAATTACCACTAGCAATTAGTGGAATATTGTGATAAAATATTGATAACATGGAGGAGGTGAATTCTGATGATACAATACAAATTTAATGTAATGGAAAAACTGAAAGAGATTGGTTATAATTCCAAAAGACTAAGAGATGAAAAACTTTTAGGAGAATCTTACATGACGCAATTAAGAAGGGGAAACCTTGTGTCTTGGAAGACCATAGACACACTTTGCAGACTCTTAAACTGTCAAGTAGGGGATTTAGTCGAATACGTGGCAGAAGACACGCCAGAAACCGCAGAATAGCCCTTTTAACATATTCCAATAGAAAAGAGTGTGTGTGCGCGGTCAGTCCTTTAAAGAGACCAGAAGGGCAGCAGGTAAGCGTCATAGGGGGCAGGTATTCAGGATTCTTCTGGAAAAATTTGATTTTCTGATTATACGAGGACAGAACTCCCACTAAGAGGTGTTTTCATTTCAGAAAACGGATGTAAGGGAAATACTAGAAAATAAACGCAAAAAAAGGCAAGTCCATTTATGAGGTCTTATAATCTCACAAACGGGCTTGCCGCAATTTATTTATTAAATCCTGCCAGAAGTTCATCAAGTGCCTTCTCGACAGTTTTTTCAAGTTCTGCTTTGATAGAACGTTCAAGTTCCTGCTGCTCTCGTTTCGCCATTTTCTCCTGCCGTATTTTACGGAACTTCTTTCTTTGGACTCTATCAAAAGCACGACAGATTTGATTAACGTCATATCCGTCAAGATACATTGTATCGTAATAGTCTGGAATACCGTCTCTTCTGTCTAGTTCATCTTGAAGTGTTTCATGTTCATACATCATACTGTGTCCTTTCTTTTCCTGCTGCTGCGGAAATCTTTATTCTTTACTATATATAAAAATCTGTTCATGTAGATTAATCTTTTCTGTCTTATTAATTTTAACTGCCAATTTTGTAGGTACTCTTTAAGGATATATACAATTTTGGCATTATTCTTCTTTAGAAACGGTAATAATACTATAATGTCGGTTCTGAAAGCGCGCATCTAATATTTGATAATCTGAATCTATAAGTATCCTGCGAATTGTTGTCCAACCACATAGACGGTTATTTCTTGAGTTGCGGATATTCAGGATTCTACAAAGTTTCTCTTTGTCTTCTCTGAAAAGTCGTCTTGCTAAAAACGCATCAGGTATTTTGACTTGTATCATATCTGCCATTGCAGGAAGATAAATGATATCTAAGTCCCCTGTATATCTTCCCCGCACCTGAATTTGAGTGTCTTCATTTGAACTATTGATAATGATATAATCAACTCTTGACTTTATCTTTATACTTGTTCCGCAGCTTGCGTTAATGATTAATAGATTATATTTTTCTGGGATAGTAAAATCTTCCAGTATCTGTTTTCTGACTGCGAGCTGCTCATCCGTCATGTGATGGTCTTGATTTGAAGTGCTCCATATACAAATAGGGGCATAACCCAGCTTAACCGCAAGAGCATTTAATTCTTTCATTGCTGTAATGCGTGTTACATAGCAAATACCGATTTTATCAGTAGCATTGATAGAAGATACAAGTGCATTAAGATTTGTATATCTTACAACCTCTGTTGTTTCGTAATGACGTACATCTTCTGAAACTGGTAATTCATAAATCGCGGTGTTAAATTCCTTTTTTACTATCTCAGGTGTTGCGGTAAGCGCAATTACAGTTGTTTTACTGTTGGTTACAGCTCTTTCTAAGCCTTCTTTGGCAATAGAATGATAATTAGGTAACTGTGAAAAGTATTGAAAGCGGATAAGACTATGTAATTCATCGCAAATTATGTAATCAAAATAATTATAAAACTCAGGTTTGGTCGACAAAATAAAGCCAAACTTCGCATAAGTCATAATAACAACGCGGCTGTCCTCTTGAAACCACAAATAGTCCCCTTCAATGTCTCGAAGCCAATCTTTATTGCATTCCGTAGCATTGTAATTCCGAAGAATCTGTTCTTTACCATTTATTGTATCAATCAAATATACTGCCTGATGGAGTGCATTTTGGCAAAGTGAAGAGATTTCGTGAAGTGCAAAGTATGTCTTGCCACTACCTGTTGGAGCTTTGATAATATTAAGTTTTTCTGTTTCAAGGTTATTGATATCGACTGCTTCTGAAAGATATTTTGTACCAATCATTTATATTGTCCTTTCCTTTTGTTTTTATTTATAGATTAATATTACAAAATATTTTTATTAAAATCGAATAAGGTCGTTTGTCCTAAATAACAGAGAAGTTTCAGGCTGCATTTGGCTCGCTGCTGCCATTTTCCTCTTTCCTTTCTTTTGGAACGATTTTAAAGCCAGGCATCTCAACCATTCCATAATCTCTAACTGCCGGATATTTCTCAAGAAACCAGTTTTTAATAACTGGATATCTGTGTGCCTTACTGTGACACTGAGAAATAAGAAGCAATTCATCAAATTCCATTACCATTTTTACCCTGTTCTCCCCTTCTTCATGGCTCATAATATAGGCTCTCATATAATCGTAGGTAAGACCTTTGTAAGATTCTTTTTCAGAATTCTTTTTAATAGTTCTTGTTATAACCGCATAAGTCGGATAATCAGCACGAACTCTTTGAAGCTGTTCATATTCCTGAGAGAACGGATTACTCGCTTTTTTGGCATAAGCTGCATTTACAATAATTATTGAATTAACGAAGTCGATTGTAATAGGAGATTTCATAGTTTATTACCTCTTTCTTTTGGATTTTGTTTTTTGCTAATTACAACTTGTTCTACTAAAGCTAATTAAATAAGCATTTTTTCAATTTTTTTCATTTCTCTGTCTTCACGAAGGGCTGCTCTCTTTTCTGTCAGCTTTTCATTGAACTCTGTGATTTCTGTAAACTGTTTAAGGAACCACGCCTTTACTTCTCCATAAGTTGCTTTTTCCGCAAGCATATCTCTTTTTCCGTTTACACATCCACGAAGCTCATTAAACTCAGTCATAAGAGCTTCTTTGCGGTCTCCTGCTTTCTTTTCGATATAGATGGTCATATAAGCATATGTAAGACCTTTCATTGTGTCTGCTTTTCTCTTGGTATCTTTTACTACAACTTTATAGCCTGTTGCTTCTCTTGCTTCTTTAAGATTTTCGTACATTTCAGATTTGAAAACACCTGCTTCTTTTGCTTCTGCTTTTGTGATTTCGATTGTAGCCATTTCGTAATTGATAAACATAATATTTTCCTTTCTTCGCCTTTTGGCGTTTAGCGTCTGGTCGCTACCCTTATTGTATTTTTTTTATTTTTCTGAGGTTCTGTGTTCCTCTCTTTGATGATATTAGTATACCTCTATATAGATAATAGCGAGTCATTCTTTTAGTACTTACTGTTGATTTCATAAATAAAAAATGCTAATATTAAAATAAGCGATGTGCCTTGAAAATGAACGATTTAATCAAAACAGAAATACAGAAAAAGCATCCATATTCTATCGGCAAAGGTAATGGAAAAGACCAACGTTGGAGAACTTACATTCCAGATAAAACGAAAAAATATGGAAGGAAACTCATCGTCAAAGCAACAGAAGAAGAACTTTATGAATGGCTAAATGACTTCTACAAAGAGAAGCTGCTTGACAATCTTTTGGATAAAGTGAACTTAGAAATTTTTTATCACGAATGGTTGAAATATAAGCGGCTTCATACAACCGCTTCAACTTATATCACAAGAATTGAAAGTGATTGGAAATCTTTTTACGTTGGAACCCCTATCATAAAAATACCTTTGAAAAAAATCAATAAACTGACATTGGACGTTTGGGCTCACCAACTTATAAAAGATTATGATATGACTCGAAAAAAATATGTAAATGTTCAAGTCATTATGAGACAAGCGCTTGAATATGCAGTTGATTTGGATATTATCGAGAGCAACCCCATGAAGGGGCTTAAAATTGATAAAAAGATTTTCAGAAAAGAGCAAAAGAAGCCTGATGATACACAAGTCTACACCGTTGATGAAAGAAAAATGATGATTCCTCTTGCATGGGAAGATTATAAAAATGCTGTGAAATTCTATGAACTTTCTCCCCTTGCTCTTATGTTTCAATTTCAAACAGGATTAAGAATTGGTGAATTGTGTGCTGTGAAATTTTCTGATATCGAGAATGAAAATTATATTCATATCCAGAGAATGCTCAGACGTGATACTAAAGAAGTTGTTCCGCATACAAAAACAGACTGCGGCGACAGATATGTTTTTTTAACAAAAGAAGCAAAAAAACTTATAGCCATTGCAAAGGAACGTCAAGAAAAAACGAACGGAAAGGCAGCAGGCTATATTTTTTCATTAACAAGTGAGCCAATCACCGAACGATGTATCACTTCGTTATTGAAAAAATATTGCAGCAAACTCGGAATCTTGTATAGAAGCAGTCATAAAGTAAGAAAAACTTATGGTTCTTCTCTCTTGGACGGTGGTGTTAGTCTCAACACCACAAGAATAATGTTAGGTCACTCAGACGAAAAGACAACATTAAAATACTATTGCTTTGACACGCATACAGAACTTGAAAAGATGGATCTTATGGAAAATGCTTTAAAGATATCTTGAATACATTGTATTCAAATTAAGATTTGCTTTAGAAGATGTAAAAAAGATGTTAGAAAGTTTTTTTGAGGCATATAACAAATGATTAAGAGCCCGCAAACCCGCATAAACACTGAGTTTTTCAAGAACAAAAAAACACCGTCCCCGCGGCAATCGCAATGTCCGCAAAAACAGTGCCCTTAGTGCGCCTTCAGGGGCTCGAACCCTGGACACCCTGATTAAGAGTCAGGTGCTCTAC
>OLQE01000766.1_pt1 | contig 22065 bp, 16 predicted proteins | sample 1643161 | NCBI WGS metagenome assembly OLQE01 (sample SAMEA3136650, study PRJEB25190) | human gut metagenome | reverse complement strand
GCGTGTGCTCGGTATCCGCGCCGATCCGCAACGCCTCCGGACAGGTCATCGCCGCTATCTCCATCTCCGGCCCCAACAGCCGTATGGGCGCCGCACCCGGCCGTCGCTACGCGCCGCTGGTCATGGCCGCGGGCAAGTATCTGACCGACGCACTGGTCAAGGCCAGCACCAGCCGCTGACCCTTGCTGATTCCATGTATTTCGGAAGGCCCTGGTTGACTCCGACCGGGGCCTTCCGGCTACCTTGCCGGTCCCGGCCAATCCCGGCCGGTTTTGGTCACGCTCAGCGCGCCTTACGGCGACGGACGATTCCCGCCAGCCAGGACCATATGCCCGGCTTCTGCAGCAAGTCCATGCCTTCGGCATCCGGCTTGACGCTGGTCATGCCGTACGCATACGCCTTCTTGGAGTTCGGCTTGCCCACCAGGTCGCCGAATTCCAGCAGCTGCGTGCGCGGCTCATGCGGATGCCGGATATCGAACTCGAACAGACGGGCGGCACGTTTCTCCGGCACCGGACCATACGAGCCGAACCCGCAGGTCGGCGTGGCCACCAGCATGATGCCGTTATGCGCGCCGACGAACCCGTTGCGATGATCATGGCCGACCGCCACGGCGAAGTATCCGCGGGTCTCCTTCAGCAGCGCGAACTCGCCGTAATCATGGTCCGGGCAGCTGATGCCCTCGCCCAGGTAGCTGCCGGGCTCGGTTTTCGTCTCATCCAGCACGTAGCTGTGTCCATCAAACGCACGGTAGCCTTGAATCGCGTTCGCCGCGTTCGCGGGAACCTCGCGCAGCAGATCGTAATACTGCGGCATCGCCATATGCTGGAACAACATCGACTGCTCCCCCAACAGCTCCGGCACCCTGCGCAGGAACGAGAACCCCTTGCCGGACGGCGCACCGTACCCCCCGGAGCGCGCGTAGTCGCCCGAATCCAGCAACACCAGCCCCAACACCGTATGGGTGTGGTCCACATCCGACACCGGCAGGGCGAACGTGCCCGGCTCGCACGGGTACACCAACTGGTCAGGCAGACCAGACCCCGGCATCGTACGCGGATGGTCCGCGCTGGCGGCCGTGGATTCCGGGTTCAGACATCCGGGGAATTCCCGGTAGATCGCATCCAATTCGGCATTGTCCAAGCCGCACTGGAAATCATGGTTGCCGTAGGTCACCGCCCACGGGATGCCGCGCTCCGCGAGCGGCGCCGTAAACTGGCCGATCATGCCGCGCACCTTCTCGCGCGTGCGCTCCAGATCGGCGGCACGGCGCTCCGCGGCGCGACGGTCGGCGGACTTGACCGCCGCGAAGCCGCCCGACCAGCGGCGCTTGCGGAAGGTATCGGCATAGGCCGTGTCATACCCGGCGACCTGGTTGCCGGTGAAGATTACGACATCGGGCCGTGTGGCGTCCAACGAGGCCTCGATCAGGCGGATCGTGTCGGACGAGACCTTCGGACCGTCCTGGATGTCGGCGAACTGCAACACGCGGAATTTACCGGACTCGTGAAACTGCAGCCGGCCCAATCGCGCGGACACGGAGACCGGACGCCCATCGGCGGCATCGGCCGGGCGGATACGCGGGCGCGAGGACTGCGTGGCTTTCTCACCGTGCTGTTGTTCGCTCATGCTTACAGGGTAGACCACTCGCACGGCAATGTGCAGTCCGCCGCGCCTCACGGTGGATAACAAAAAACCCTCGCTACTGCGAGGGTCCTTGGCTGGGGTGCCTGGACTCGAACCAAGAATGGCTGAACCAGAATCAGCTGTGTTGCCAATTACACCACACCCCAATGGGAGGCGACTGCAACTAACAGCTGCGTCGTCTTCGTACCCCCAACCGGATTTGAACCGGTGTTGGCGCCGTGAGAGGGCGTAGTCCTAGACCGCTAGACGATGGGGGCTCTGTTCTGTTTTCTTGCTGCTCGCTGAGCGGCAACAGATGATTAATATACAGAGGTTTCCACGCCTGCGCAACTTACGGCGTGTCGCCTTATTTTCCAACGATTTGCCCCAATCCTTCGAGACAGTGCCCGCAACCATCTGACAACACGCCGCCGGACGTGATGGTGGGGCGCACCAACCATCCATCCAGTCACCTTTTGCTTGACAATCGACAAGCAAAAGGTGACTACCGGAACGCAGCGTCTCCGCAGGACGCGCCATGAGCAGACACCGCAGCGGAACCACGGATACAGAAAAACCCGCCGCAGCCGGACTATGCCGGAGCGGCGGGCGCGCGTCAATCACAGGTGGGCGCGCAGGCCCTCCAGACGGGCGATGGATACGGCCTTGCCGACGATCTCCATCGACTCGAACAGCGGCGGGGACACGCGACGGCCGGACATCGCCACGCGCACCGGACCGTACGCCAGACGCGGCTTGTAGCCGCCCTCCTCCACCAGCGCCTTGTCGAGCAGCTCATGCAGCGGCTCGGCCTTCCAATCGGCCTCATCCACGCCGCGCAGCGCCTCGATCGCCTTGTCGAGCACGTCGCCTGCGGAATCCTTCAGCTGCTTGCGGGCATCCGCATCCGGCTCGATGTACCCCTCGGTCGACAGCAGCGAACCGGCCATGCCGGACACCTCACCCAGCAGGCGCACGCGCGGCTGGACCAGCGGGGCGGCGGCGGTCAGCACCTCGCGCTCACGGTCGGTCAGCGCATCCCACGCATCGGCCGAAACCACGCCGTCGCGGTGCAGATACGGCACGGAGCGACGCAGGAAATCGTCGGCGTCGAGCATGCGGATGTGCTCCGCGTTGATCGAGATCGCCTTGTCCAGGTCGAAGTGGGCGGGATTGGCCTTCACGTCGCGCACGTCGAACTTCTCGATCATCTCCCGCATCGAGAACACGTCGCGGTCCGGGGCGATGGACCAGCCCAGAAGCGCCAGATAGTTGAGCAGACCCTCGGGGATGAAGCCGTTCTCGCGGTGCAGGAACAGGTTCGACTCCGGGTCGCGCTTGGAGAGCTTCTTCTTGCCCTCGCCCATCACGTACGGCATGTGGCCGAACACCGGCATCTCCTTGGCCACGCCCAGCTCCATCAGGTACCGGTAGAGCACGATCTGGCGCGGGGTGGAGCTCAGCAGATCCTCACCGCGCAGCACCACGTTCACGTCCATCATCGCGTCATCGACCGGGTTGGTCAGCGTGTACAGCGGGTCGCCGTTCGGGCGGACGATCACGTAATCCGGCACCGAACCGGCCTTGAACTCGATACGACCGCGGATCAGGTCGTCGAACACGATGTCCTCGTCAGGCATGCGGATGCGCAGCGCGGGCTGGCGGCCCTCCGCGCGGAACGCGGCCTTCTGCTCCTCGCTCAGGTCGCGATCGAAGCCGTCATAGCCGAACTCGGCCGGACGGCCGGCGGCGATATTGCGCTCCTTGATCTCATCCGGCGTCGAATACGACTCGTAGGCGTACCCGGCCTCGAGCAGGCGCGCGGCCACGTCCTTGTAGATGGCGGAACGCTCGGACTGGCGGTACGGGCCGTCCGGGCCGCCGACCTCCACGCCCTCGTCCCAATCCAGGCCGAGCCAGCGCAGCGCGTCGAGGATCTGGTTGTAGCTTTCCTCGGAGTCGCGGGCGGCGTCGGTGTCCTCGATGCGGAACACGAAGGTGCCGCCGGTGTGGCGGGCCTCCGCCCAGTTGAACAGGGCGGTGCGGACCATGCCCACATGCGGGGTGCCGGTCGGAGAGGGGCAGAACCGCACACGGACGTTCTCGGGCAGTTCGGGCTTGTCGTCGCGCTTGACGACGGTCGGTTCAGTGGTTGCAGCTTCAGTCATAGCCCCTATTGTGCCGCGCGTGCGGGACGCAGAGCGTCCGCCGCCTTCATGTGTTGCGGCCGTGGCCGGCAAGGGGGTTCACTCCATTAGTCAACAGTTGAAAAAGTGGCGGAAACCGGGCCTGTCCCGCACACCAGTCAACAGTTGAGAAGGTGGCTCCGCCGGACAAGCCGGAAATCCTTAGGGCGGATATACTGGGAGGGTTCGCGCGGTTGGTGGCAGCAACCGTGCCACACATCGACAATTCACGCACCTTTGGTGGTGATCTGCGTCCGACGCCCGACCTGTGCCGCGTCTGACGGCAGAAACCATGGCAGGTGCCGGTTCGATGCGACGCGCGGGCTCCTCACCTTCCCGCCTCCATCGCCTCGGGCCGTAGGTATCGCGTAACCGCGCGGAAGGCAAGGTGATGACATGAGGTTGAGGACGACAACAACACGGGACACCATGCGAACGGAAGCCTTAAGGCAACCGTCCGATACACGCCAGCCGGCAACCACAGCCCAGTCCGATACACGCCAGCCGGCAACCACAAGACGATCGTCATTCACACAAGCGACGCTGCGTGCCGTGCGTCGTCATTTCTTGGGTTCCTGGGTGAAGCGATTGTCCGCCACACATGCGCTGCGGCGCGCTGCGGCGCTGCTTTCGGGGCTCGCGCTGGCCATGGGGGCGGGGGCCTGTTCGGCTGGAACCACGGCGACCAATGGGGGCTCGGACGCCTACGCGGAGATCTCGTTCATGCTGGATTGGACACCGAACACCAACCACATCGGCCTGTATGTGGCGCAGGAGCTCGGCTATTTCAAGGATGCGGGCGTGGATGTGACCATCCTGCCGACAGCGCAGGCCGGAGCGGAAACCTCGGTGGAGAACGGCGTGGCGAACGTGGGGTTCACCACGTTGAGCAACGTGGCCGCGTTCAACGCGCAGGGCGCGGACCTGAAGATGGTGTTCGACCTGACGCAGCAGCCGGTGGCTCGCTGGTGCTCGCTCGCCTCGCGCGCCGACATCTCCACGCCGAAGGATTTCGATGGCAAGACCTTCGTGAGCTTCGGCTCGGCCGAGCAGACCGCCGTGCTGCGGCAGATGATCCGCACCGCCGGCGGTTCGGGCGAGTTCGAGACCGCCACGGCCGGCACGAACACGTTCCAGGCGCTGACCAACGGCCAGGGCGATTTCGGCGGGTTCTACGTGACGTGGGAGAACGTGGAAAGCGAGCTGAACGGACCTGCGCTGCAGTGCTTCGTGGCGTCCGATTGGGGCGTGCCGGGCAATCCGGACCAGCTCGGGTTCGCCGTGAACGATTCCTGGCTTCAGGATGCCGGCCACGCCGACGCGCTGGAACGGTTCCTCGGCGCGGCACGTCGTGGTTACGACTACGCCTTGACGCACCCGGATGAGGCGTCGGACATCCTGGTCGAGCAGGCCGGCGAGGCGCAGCTCGATCCGGAACTCGTCCGCGCTTCGATGCGGGAGATCGTGGACGGCGGCTATTGGACCGTCGATGACCCGGACTCCGTGCCGGGCACCGTGGATCTCGACGCCGCGCAGGACTACATCGACTTCCTCTACGAGAACGACACCTACACGGATGCCGACGGCTCGCCGCTGCCGGCCGCCCCTCAGGCCGCCGACCTGGCCACCAACGAGCATCTGGGCTGATTGCCCTGCACTCACGGCCGGCCGCGAGGCCCTTTTGACGCATAAACAGCAAGCCCGTGCAACAAAAGGGCCTCAAAGCCTCCCCCAAAAAGGCTCATTTGATGCAGGATCACCACACAGCTGCAACACAAGGGCTCCAAACACCTCGGCAAACAACACATTTGCGGCAGCGGTACCGTGAACCTGCAACACAAGGCACATAATCAGGAGACACAACATGCATGAGCATCGCACCGAACCATGGTGGGCCAAGGCACTGCCCCCCGTGCTGACCGTCGGCGGGTTGCTGGCGGTATGGGAGCTGTGCGTGCGCGTCGGCGGCGTCTCCGAGCGCACGCTGGCCGCCCCCAGCCAGATCGCCGCCTCGATGGTCCGCACCTGGCCCGACCTGATGGATGCCGCCGCAGTGACCACGCTGGAGGCGGTCGTCGGATTCCTGATCGCCGTGGCGGCGGGCGTGCTGATCGGCATCGGGCTGTATCTGTCGAAGATGTTGAACCGCGCGGTCAGCCCATTGCTGGTGGCTGCACAGACCATTCCGCTGATCACCATCGCCCCGTTGTTCGTCATCTGGTTCGGATTCGAGCCGTTCGGCAAGATCGTGCTCGTGGCCGTGCTGGGGGTGTTCCCGATCGCCGTGCAGACCACTCGCGGGCTCGACGCCGTGCCGCGGTTCTACGAGGATGTGGCACTGACCTGCGGCGCCACCCGCGCCTGGACGCTCTGGCATGTCAAGCTGCGCGTGGCCGCACGCCAGATCTTCGGCGGCATCCGCATCTCCGCCGCCTATGTGTTCGGCACGGCCGTGACCGCCGAATACCTCGGCGCCGTCAACGGTCTGGGCATCTGGCTGCAGGCCGCGTTCAACTCGTTTCGCACGCCGCTGATCTTCTCCGCCGCCGTGGTGGTGGTGGCTGAGACCGCGATTCTGCTGGGGCTGGTGGCCCTGACCGAACGACTGCTGCTGGGCGTGGATGATACGACGAGCCTCGTCGACGAAGGACACTGACCCGTCTCCACTCAGTAGGGGGATTATCCATTCAGTTGGAAACTTTTCCGGGCGGCCCCGCCCGAGGGAGTCCGAAAAGCCGGCATTTCGACGCAGGAATCCCCCCACCGGTTCCCAACTGAGCAGATAATCCACCTACTGAGTGAGCGGAACGCCCCCGAACACCCCGAAATCTGAGAGAATGGTGGTGGAAAGCGTCTGCCAATGAAAGGGGAACCATGACCGATTCCAACCAGTTCGGAGCCACGCCCGAAAACAATCAGCAAAACCCGCAACCGGAACAGCCCACCCAGCCTATACCGTCACCCACCACGGAATTCCCGAACTCTTACACCGCCAGTGCGGATACGCCGACCACACCGATTCACGCGCAGCCGGATGCAACACAGACCCCGGCTTATACGCCGGCACCGGAATACGGGGCCTATGCCACACCGACCTCGTCTGCGCAGCAGTCCGCGCCGACGCCCGAATACGGGCAGTACGCCCAGCAGACTCCCCAGCAGGCCACCCCGCAGTACGGCCAGTATGCCGGCACGACCAATGCGGCGACCGGCCAACAGCCCGCCCACCCCTATGACGGCGGCCAGGCCGGCGCCCCATACGTCCAGCAGCAAGGCGCGCCTTACGCCGGACAGACACCGACCGGCAACCCCTACGCCCAGCCGCAGGGAGCTCCGTACGCCAACCCGTATCAGGGCCAGTACGCCAACCCGTACGGTCAGGCGCCGCAGTACGGCGCCCCGCTGCCCCAAGGCGTTCCCGGATACATGCCGGGCGACGCCTCGATCGGCATGGTGCCGCTCGACCAGCCCGATTACCGCTGCACATTCGGCAATGCGGTCAAGCGCTTCTTCAAGAAGTACACCGTGTTCTCCGGCCGCGCCTCGCGCCGCGAGTTCTGGTGGGTCATCCTGTTCTTCGTCCTGTGCAATATCGCCATCGGCTTCGTCGGCGGCATGTTCATGCTTGTTTCCGCGGCCATCCCCACCGTGCTGAGCGTGCTGTGGACGCTGGCGACCATCGTGCCGTATCTGGCCGTGGCCGTGCGCCGTCTGCATGACTCGAACAAGTCCGGCTGGTGGGTGCTGCTGCCCGGCATCCCCTACGTGATTTCCGAGATCATCAACTACACGGTCCTCGTCCCCGCCACCGACCAGCTCACCAACACGATGATGGATGTGGCCTCCGGACTCGACGAGGATGTGGCCACCCAGATGTTCGTCAACCAGTTGGGAGCGATGGCCGGCCCGTCCGTGTTCGGTTCGCTTTGCGGCCTGATTTTCCTGGTCTCCGGCCTGGTGCTCATGTGCGCCGCCCCGAAGCCGGAAGGTGCACGCTTCGATGCCCCGCGTTCCGATTCCGCGAATCCGCAGGCGCAAGGCCCCAGCTACACCACCGGCACCCAGTCGGGAAGCAACCCGTACGCCGCAGGCGGCAACCCCTTCGCGCCGCAGAACCAATAGCCGGCAACCAACGACCAGCGGAGGCCACCCATGCGCGACCAGTATCAGGTGCCGTTCGACGATCCGTCCGCCAACGATCGACCCTCATGGGAATCCCGACACGACGCCGACGCCGGTTCGTATGGGGCCGAGACGCCGGACCGGGGCAATACCGCCATTGCCCCGGTCTCCGGACGGCCGGCCGCTGCCACATATCCCCTCGACCTCCCGTATCCCGGCTGTCCGCCGATCCAGGCCGTCGAGCGGTTCTTCTGCAACTACGCCACATTCTCCGGGCGTGCCTCACGCAGCGAGTTCTGGTGGCCCACGCTGATGATGGGCATCGCCGAAACCGTTTTGGGGGCACTCGCCGCGGCGTCCGATATCGGCATAGTCGGCACAATGCAGGGCGTTCTGTCCCTCGCGCTGCTGGTTCCCTCGCTGGCGGTCAGCGTGCGCCGACTGCATGACATCAATCTCAACGGGGCATGGCTGATCCCGTTTGCGGGATTGACCGTGCTGGGGTCGGCACTATCCGTCATGGGTGCGATGGCGGCGGTATTCGTGCTGTTCCTTGTGCCGGACATTGTGGAGCAAGGGGTCAATCTCATCCTGCTGGGGTCGATCATCGCCACCGTCGCCGGCGTCGCCTACGCCGTCTGCATGGCCTGGCCCAGCAACCCAGCCGGTGCCCGCTTCGACAAACGCCGCTGACGCGGCAGGCCCATCGCCTACAGTTCGACCGTCTCCTTGGTCGGGTCATCCTTGACGTGCGCGAACTTGGCGGCGAGCGCCTCCTTGCTTTTGCGCTCGTCCTCCTCCTTGGCGCGCTTCTTGGCCTCCTCCGGATCCCAGAGCACGTCTTCGCGATGTTTCGTCCACTCGGCGGCCGCCAACGGCGCAACCGTCTCGGCCAGCACCATCGCCGCGGCCTCGGCGTCCTCCGCCTCCGACACCGCATCCAGCAGTCCGCGGAACTCGTCCGTATCCATGCACACGCGCGGGATCGCCAGGCGCTCCCCCAGTTCGTTGGCGTACAGAATCACCGGCAGGGCGTGCGCCGCCTCGGCGGCACCCTCCCCCGCCAGCGCACGGAACAACGCGTCGCAGGCCACGATGACGATCGCGAACCGGTGCGCGACCTCATCCTCCTCGCCGCTCGGCGGCACATGCCCCTCGTCGGTGGCCTTCGGGGCGATCAGCGCCTCCACGGCCTCCAGCACGGCGTTCACGCCGCCGTCGCCGGCCAGACCGATGTCCCCCAGGATTCCGGCCGCCTGGGCGACCAGCGTCACGTCGCCGGTTTCGCTGTAGTCGGCCATCGTGTCGTACGCGTCGTTCGCGGCGAGCAGCGCGTCCACGATCGTTTGCGGGCGCCCGGGAATCCAGTCGGCCCCCTCGTACACGTATTCGGCGTCGGGCATGGTCACGTCCGCGCCGGTCTTCATCGCGGCCATCGTGCGCGTGATGCGCACCTGCAGGTTCTCGGCGTACTTGGCGTCGTTGTCCATCTGCGTGGCATCGGTCAGCGGCCACAATGCGATCAGTCCGGTCGCGGCCCGCGCCGCCTCGTGCACGGCGGGCATCGCCGCAACCCGATCGATCACTGCCGCATCCAGATGGAATTCCGCTGCCATATTCGCTCCTTCGCCGTCGGGCGACGCTCGCCCATCGTGTCATGTCTCACTGTAATCGGTTACGCGCGTCGGCACATCCCGCGCGGGTTCCGGTCTTCCTCCATTGTGCCGTCACCGCACGTCGGCCGCAGGGTCGACATAGGTGATGCTCATCACATCGCCGCTGTCCGAGTCGTAGGTGATCGACGTGACCGAGGCGAGCGCCGTGTGCCGCAGCAGCATGTTGTGTTCGGGGTGCCCGGTTTCCAGCAGGTGGCGGTAGGACCAGATCGGGGATTCGTGGGTGACGACGATGATTTGCCGGCCGGCGTACTCCTTGACCTTCTCCTGGGCGAATGCGCCGACGCGTGCGGCGATCTGCCGGTAGCTCTCGCCCCAGCTGGGTTTCCACAGGTTGGTGACGAGTTTCCAGTTGCCGTTGCGCCACAGCGCGCCTTCGCCGTGGCCGATCCGTTTGCCGCGGAAGTTGTTGCCGGCTTCGATGATGCGGGGGTCGGTATTGAGTTCGAGCGGCGATTCGCCACGGGTGGCGCGGGTTTCGTTGAGGGCCGAGAGGATGGCCTGCGCGGTTTCGCGGGTGCGGTCCAGGGGCGACGAGTAGACGGCGGCGGCCGTGTTCATCTGGGGGCTGGCGGCGATGTACCGGCCGGTCGCCTCGGCCATGCGGCGGCCGCGCTCGGACAGGTGGAAGCCGGGGAGCCGCTCGTAGAGCACATGGCCGGGGTTGTGGACCTCGCCGTGGCGGACGAAATGGATGGTGGTCGCCTGCATCTGAAACTCCTTCGGGACGATGTGGCCGAACGTTCGGAAAACTTCCGGCTTCACCGTCAAATCTACAGCGTGTCGGTTGTAGGACAACGTTAGACTGACGGTGTTTCATTCCGGGCGCACATCAGTCATTCGAAGAGAGACGATTATGGCCAATCCTGTCATCGCCGGCATCAAGGATGTCGGCAGTCGCGTGTTCGGCGGGTACGCCGAGCTTCTGCGCATACCCCACACCGCACGGTACGCCATCGGCGCGGTCATCGCCTGCATGCCGTTCCCGATGGTCGGCATGACGATCACGATCTCCGTGCAGCACTACTACGGCAACTATTCGCTGGCGGGTGCGCTGACCGCCGTGCAGGCCATCTCGCTGGCCATCGCCAGCCCGATGCTCGGCAAACTCGTCGATAAGTTCGGCCAGCGTCAGGTCTCGATTCCGACGATCTGCGTGTGGATGGTGGCCGCGTTCTCGCTGGTGACGGCGATCACCTCGCACGCGCCGGAATGGGTGCTGTTCTGCATCGTGCCGTTCATGGCCGCCATCCCGCCGTGGGGCGCGATGAACCGCAGCCGTTGGACGCACCTGCTCAAGGGGCAGCCGGAGAAGACCAACCGCGCGTTAAGCCTGTGCGGCGTGTTCGACGAATGCATGTGGGTCATCGGCAACCCGCTGGCCTCCACGCTCGCCGTGATCTCCGGCGTGCTCTCGTTCACGTTCACCGGCGTGTGCGTGCTCGTCGGCGCGCTGATGTTCCTGACCGAACTGACCACCGAGCCGAAGTCGCAGACGCAGCTGGCGCGCGAGGCCGGCATGACCCGCGCCGAATACCGCGCGCACGTGGCGGCGCAGGCCGCGGCGCTACGCGGCAAGGACGAGGATGAGAGCAAGGGCAAGGCGTCGATCATCAGCGCCGGCCTGATCGCCGTGTGCGTCACCTGGTTCTCCATCGGCGCGTTCCAGTCGGCCACATCCATCTCGATCATCGCGTTCGCCACCGAACAGAACATGAAGCAGTACACCGGATTCGTGTTCGCCTGCTTCTCGTTCAGCTCGCTGATCGGCGCGCTCGTCTACGGGGCGAAGAACTGGCGGATCCCGCTGTGGAAGCGCTTCTACTTCTGCCTGGCCGTGGTGAACATCGGCATCGGATCGTTCCTGTTCGCCAAGCATCTGTGGGTGATCATGCTCATCTACCTGCTGATCGGCGTATGCCAGGCGCCGACCTGGGTCAACGGCAACCAGCTCATGCTGCATCTGGTGCCGCCGACCCGGTTCACCGAGGGCATGGCCTGGATGGGCGCGATGAATTCGATCGGTTCCTCGGCCGGCTCCGCCATCGCCGGGCAGTTCATCGACCGGTTCGGCGCACATGGCGGATTCATGGTGGTGACCGTGCTGGCGCTGGCGTCGCTGGCTATTGCGTTCGTGGGCTTCAAGCAGATCAAGGAAAGCACCGAGACCCCGGATCTGACCGAACTGGCGGTCTGAGCGCCGTTACGGCTGTGGCGGCCGGCCAACGGCCGACCGCCACCCGGATGGTCCCCCACATACGCCGGAGTGCGTGTTGTCATACGGCTGCGACAACACGCCGCATGGATTCCCGACGCGGGCGGAACAGGCTAAGGGACCGGGGTTACTTCGGCCAGCCCTTGGGGGTGTGTTCGAGCGACCACACGCCCAGCTTGTGGGAGAAGCTGTTCTGCCACTTCTCCTCCAGCTGTTCGGCCGTCAGGCGGTTGTCCGCGCGCTTCAACCGGTTCATGGCGTTGGTGCGCGTATCATCCAGCAGCCACTTGCGGATTACGAAGTTCCAGATAGCCACCACCACCGTGGCCACGATCTTGCCGACGTTGGTGCGCAGCAGGTACTCGGCGTGCTGGCTGATGAACGCATCGCGGTTCATGCCGTAGGTGGACAGCCAGATGATGGCCGCGTTGATGAACAGGCCGATGAGGGACGCGCCGACGAAGATGAGGATCTCCATCCAGCGGGCCATATCCTCACGGTGCTTGAACACGAACTTCATGCTGGCCAGATAGTTGAAGACCAGCGAAACCAGGAACGAGATGGTGCCGGCGATCACGTTGTGCATATGGAAGACGCCGACCAGCAGATTCAGGACGCCGAAGTCGATGACGGCGGCGATCACGCCCACCACACCGAACTTCATCAACTGTTCAATAAGCTTTCTCACATCCGCCCATTTAACTAGGCGGCAGTGACCGGGTGGCGCCCGCACGCCTTTTGTCCGATTCGGGGGATTCTTACGTTTTGGGTTCTATGGGAACGCTACCATCGAAAGAATCCCCCGATTCGGACAAAACGACAAGTCAACGCGTATGCAGCATACGGGACTACACTGGCGGGTAAGCATCATTGCAGCTGATAGAAGGAGGCTCCCATGCCCGTCATCCATACCCATGTGTCCGTTCCCACCACGCCCGAGCAGCGCGAGGCGCTGAAGACCGCCTACGGCAAGGCCATCACGGCGGTGCCGGGCAAGTCCGAGGGCTGGCTCATGTGCCCGTTCGAGGACAACATGCCCATCTACTTCGGCGGCGACGACTCCCGGCCCGCCGCCTATGTGGAGGTCAACGTCTTCGGCTCCTCCGTCCCCGGCTCCGCCTGGGAGAAGCTGACCCAGCAGATCATGGCCGCGCTGGAGCAGGAGCTCGGCATCCCGCAGGACCGCACCTACATCCGCTATACGGCCACCACCGACTGGGGCTGGAACGGCGGCAACTTCTAAGCCCGCCAGAGTCCGTAAGCGAAACGGCCTCCCGCCCCGTCAGGGGAGGGAGGCCGCACTATTAGGGGGAAGATCAGACGATCTTCGGCATCGGGGTGGTCAGTGACGTGGTCAGGTTCACGTGCACCACGCCGGCACCCGCATGCACCTCGACCTTCTTGAGCGTCACCGTGCGCTCCTCCTCCGGCTTGGAATCGTCATCGGTCATCGTGGCCGGCGACTTGACCGCCACCACGGCCAGATCATCCAAATTGATGCCCGCCTGCTTGCACAGCTCGCGCGCGGAGACCAACGACTCGGCGAAGCCGTCCTTGAGCAGGATGCGCTCTTCGGGCACGCCGTAGGCGCTCTTGGCGATCCACTTGACGTTCTCCACCAGCTCCATGCCCTTACGGCTGTGGAACTGCGCGGCATTCGGCGCATTCGTCAGCGCGTCGATGAAGCCGTCGAGCTGCGGGGCCAGGGCCTCGCCGCCGTCACGGAACAGATTGCCCAGAATCGGCTCGCGGAACTCCTGCTCCGCCGCGGTCGCCTTCAGCGCCTCGATCTGGTCGTCCTCGCCCTCCCACAGGTTGATCAGCGGGAAAGTCGGGATGTCATAGCTCTCCAGACGCTGCACATGGAACGGATAGCGCCACGACAGCGCCGGATCGTCGCGCCAGGTGGAGGCGCGGGTCACGACCACGGCGGCGGACGGCCACTGCGCGCCATACTCGCGGCAGGCGATGTCGAGCCACTTCTGCGCGCCCGCGTCGGCGCCGTAGCCGGCCTCCACGATCACCACATCGTGCAGCGCGCACGCCATCTCCACCGAAACCAGCGTCGGGATGCCGAGCGACACGTTGGCGAACGGACCGCCGTGCACATACACCGGCGAGCCGTTGAGGGTCTCGGTCAGCGCCGGCTTGACGGCGTCGGCCAGCATGCCGGTGATGCGCCACAGGTCGATGAACTCGCCGAACGTGACCGGCTTGCCGTCCTTGGTGCCGGCGATCATCGCGGACACGCGTTCGCCGATCTCATCCATCGAACGGGAGAGCACCACGATCTGCATCATCTCGCAGGTCGGGGTCAGCACCACGCGCTCGGCGACGTTGTTCTTGCCGCTGTCCACGGTGATCTGGCGCAGCGAGCGCGACGGCACCTCGGAGACGCGCGGCACGAGAATCGTGTCCAGACGCCCCTCGTCCACGGCCTTCTCCGCGAAGGAGACCAGCAGGTTCTGGGCGGCGGCGATGGCGGCCATCTCGCCGGTCAGACCCCAGTCGATCAGCTCGGGGTGGGTCAGCGACGCCTTGCCGCCGCCGGACGCGCCGCCCTTGGAACCGGCGGCGGTGATGCCCATGCTCGGCTGGCGCAGCACGGCGGCCGCGTCGATGCCGCGCGCGTTCAGCGCGTCGATCAGGGCGATGGTGGTGGTGGTCTTGCCTTCGCCGCGTGAAGCCTTGAGCGGGGTATCCGCGGTGACCAGCACGACCTTGCCGTACTTGCGCGGCGCATCCGGATTGGACTTGAGGTAATCCAGATAGCCGAACGCGTCGATCTTCTTGACCAGGCCGTATTGGCTGGTGAACTCTTCGATACCGGTCATTGCCGTCCTTTCACGCGGAACATACGGATAGGGTACAGACTACCGCCCGCCGGGAACACCGGCGCGCAGCGCGTGACTCTGACACATCGGGGTTCCCAAAACGTTGAAACCACCGATAGATCACGGTCACAAAAGTGTCAGAGTCCGGGAAGCCCCCCACTGCCGGGGGAACGAATGGCGTGACCCTGGCACATTGGGGTCTCCGAAACGTTGGAAACACCGATGTGTCAGGGTCACGAATGTGTCAGAGTCCGCGAAGTGGGCCGTGGGACTCTGTGGGGTATCAGAAGTCGGACATGTGGAAACCGTTCTTCATCTTCATGCTCGTGGTGTAGAGCACGGAGTCGAGCAGCTTGTCCGTTTCCTCCTTGAGGAAGTCGGCCAGCTTCTGGTTGGCGTCGGTCAGCGCGGCGCGGACCTCGTCGTTACGCACGGCGGCGATGATATCGTCCGGCTCCATCGGCTGCACATCGTCCAGATCGTCGTCATCCGCCTCGGCCTCGAACGGCTCGAACGCGAGCAGATCCGCGATCGCGGCGTCGGTCTGCGCCACATGGCGGTGTCCCCAGCCGCCGGTCTTCTCCTGGTAGCGGTCCACGGCGTTGGAGGTGTCGGCGAACGCGGCGTCGCACAGCGCGGCGATGATGCGGTTCTCCCAGTAGAAGTTCTCGGTGGTCACGCGGGTGGTGGTGTCCTCCAGATACTTCGGGGTCGAATCGATGTTCGCGTAGAACGGCATGAGGGTGTTGAACGGGTTGGAACCGTAGGCGATCCACTGCAGGGCGCGGCTGGCCTGCGGGCGGTACGGGCGGATCTGCATGACGGCCAGCTGGCTCTGGCGGTTGATACCGATCGGGCGGAACATGTGGCGGGTGTGCTCGTCGCCCAGCTTGCCGTACGGATCGTAGGGGGTGCCCTGGTAGTGCGAGCTGAGCACGTACTTGATATCCTCGATGGTGATCTTGCGTTCCGGCTGGCGGGCCCACGGGATGTCGTCGCTCATCGGCTTGTGGTCGGCGTCCGGGCCGTCCCACACCTCGTCATACGGGTTGAGGAAGCGCTGCATGATCCAGGCGCGCGGCGTGTTGTACACGTGGTCGGAGTCGGAGTGCGAGCCGAACGCGTCACGCGGGTTGAACGGGCTGGTCGCCTCCACGGACAGGTCCAGATGGTTCTCGGCGATCCACTCGGCCATGTCGGCGGAGCACATGTGGTTCTCCTGGTCGCCCAGGGCGTCCTCCAGGTCGAACTCGTCGATGCCCAGCTGGTTCGGCATCGTGACGTACGCCTCGTCGGGCACGCGCTTGGCGATCCAATGATGGCCGCCGACGGTCTCCAGCCACCAGATCTCATCCACATCGGAGAACGCGACGCCGTTCATCTCGTAGGTGCCGAACTCCTCCAGCAGCGCGCCCAGACGCAGCACGCCCTCACGCGCGGTCTTGACGTACGGCAGGACCAGCGTCAGGAAATCCTCCTCGCCGATGCCGCCGGGGACCTCGGGCACATAGCCCTCCTCGCCTTCCTTGCCCTTGGCCGGCACGAGCTCTACGAACGGGTCAGCGCCCAGCACGCGCTCGTTGGTGGTCAGGGTCTCGGTGGCGCTCATCGCCACGTTGGCCTCGTTCACACCGGCCTCGCCCCAAATGCCCTCCTTGAGGTCCGCATTCGGCACGGCGGTGTACCGCATCGGATCGTCCGGCAGGTCGATCTCCACGTGGCTCAGCACGCTGCGGTACCGCCGCGGCTGTTCCTCGGGCTTGACGACGATGAAACGCTTCGGGCAGAACTCGCCGTTCGCCGAATCCTCGTTGCGGGCGATGATCGTGGAGCCGTCGTAGCTGGCGTCCTTGCCGACCAGAATCGTGGTGCAGGCCATTTGCTGGTACTTCCTTTCACGCGTCTGCTGGATCCCCTGTGGGGAAAACGATGAACCCCCACGATTCTAGACCAATGGTCCAGCGGACACGAGCGGCGGCCGGTGACGGCACGGGCACGACGCCACATGGACGCCATGCGGGCGTCATGCGGACGCCATACGGACGCCATATGACACCATACGGACGCCATATGACACCATACGGGCGTCATGCGGACCGAGGCGAGATTCCACCCGCGACTGCCACAGCCGGCGTCCCACCGCCCGCGGCAGCCATGCGTTCAGGCCTTGCCGATCAGGAAGATGCCGGCCTGCTCGGGAGTTTCGCCGCAGTCGCGGATGGCATGCTGCAGCTCGTTGAGCCAGAAGCCCTGGTTCAGCCCCGGCAACGGCTTGGCCGTGCCCCACACATGCAGGTAGTACTCATGGTCCTGGTCCGGCGGGTTCGGCCCGTTGTACCGCATCGTGACGGCCGGATCCTTATCGCCCACGAACCGCGAGGCCGCCGAGGTGCGGCCCTGCACGGCCTCGGGGATCATTGCGGGCATCTGGCGGGAGAAGTCCGGCGGAATCTGCAGCGCGCGAGAATCGTTGAAATCGAACATCAGCGCATCCACGGGCAGGTTGGCCACCGACCAGTGAATCCATTCGAATCCGCATACGGGGATCGAATCGGGGTCCACGAACTCCCAGTGCAGATACTTGATGCGGGATTTGTCGAAATCCTCGATGTAGAACGGGAACGACACGACAGGCGTGCCGTCGATCTTGTATTCGGGGTCCGCCGCCTTGGCGAACACGTCCGGGATGATGGTGAAATCAGCTGTGACTCTCATGCCCCAAGTATAGGTTCGCACTACTTCGGGTTTCAACACACGACGCCCGGAAAATGGCCGTTCGCCATCCGAATCCCGAAGTAGCGCGAACCGCCTTACGGCATCAACGCGCAGAACAGGGCCTCGAACACCAGCGTGGGGTTGCCGTTGCCGTTGAGCCTGCGCCGCGCCGTGGCGATGTCCTCCAGCCGCCGCACCGCATCCGCCCGGCTCAGTTTCACCGACAGTTCGGTGATGGCGGTCCGGTTCTCCAAGTTGATCAGCCCGACCGCTTCCTCGGCGTTGTTCTGCAGCACGGCCACATCACGGTAGATGCTGGCCACCGAGTTGAGCGCACGGTCCAACACGTCACGGCTGCGGCGGGTCGCCCGCCGTTTGAGCTCGTCCTTCTTGGCGATGGCGTTGTATGCGCCACGCAGCGCGGGTGGGATGCGGTCCTTCTCCCCCAGGCCGTTGACGCGCCGGAAATCGGCCTCCGCCGCCGCGGCCTGCCTGTTCACATCATCCTGCGCCTGCCCCTGCGCATTGTCGATGAGCCGGCCGGCCAGCAGCACGGCCTCCGAGGCTCGCCTGAGGTTCAGCACGCCCACGACCAATTCGTCGCGGTCGGCCATGACCCGTTCCTGCATGGCATAGAGACGCGCCACCCCGATATGCCCCTCGGACAGACGTGCCGCCCTCGCCGCCAGATGGGCGTCGACGCCGTCGTTGTGCTGCAGGAAATCGGCCACCGCCTGCGTGGACGGCACCGCCAGGTTGACGATGCGGGTGCGGGAGCGGATCGTCGGCAGCACATCCTGCGCGCTGGGCGCGCACAGCAGCCAGATCGTATGCTCGCTCGGCTCCTCGATCTCCTTGAGCAGCACGTTCGTGGTGCGTTCGAGCATGCGGTCCACATCCTCGATGATGATGATCCGCCATGGCGCCGTGCTGGGCATCTGTTCGGACTTGGCGATCAGCCCACGCACTTCATCGATGCCGATGGTGACCTTGTTGGTGGCCAGCACGGTGACATCCGGATGGGTGCCGGCCATAACCTGCTCCGTAACACGCGTGGGGACCTCGCCCAGACCGTGATCAGGGCTTTCCAGCGCCGCGGCGAACGCCCGCGCCATGTTGGACCGGCCGGATCCGGGAGGACCGCAGATCAGCCAGGACTGCGCGATAGATTTCGGATCGCCGGCGGCGATGGCGCTCAGCTGGCCAACCACCTGGCGCTGGCCGACGATGGCGTCCCAGACACTCATCGCGCACCTCCGGCGTGCGGAACCGGAGCGGCGAACGAGCCGCCGCCCGGCACGACGCTGCGCCCCTCGTCAACCGAGGCGGTCCGGGAGGCCAGCAGGGCGTCGAAATCGGCGCGGATGACGTCCCACACCTCGTCGACGGTCCGTGCCGCATCGACGACGCGGAACCGATCGGGTTCGGACTGCGCCAGCTCCAGGAAGGCGTTCCGCGTGCGCTGCTGGAAGTCGCCGCCGGCGGATTCCATGCGGTCGGCGCTATGGGTCAGCCGTTCGTGAGACCGTGACGGGTCCATGTCCAGCAGATACGTGCGATCAGGCAACAGGCCGTTGGTGGCCCACAGACTGAGATCCCGGATCTCGGCAGGCGTCAGCTCGCGTCCGCCCGCCTGATAGGCCAACGACGAATCGAGATACCGGTCGGTGATGACAACGGTTCCGCGTTCCAATGCCGGCCGGATCTTCTCCGCCACATGCTGCGCACGGTCGGCGGCGAAGATCAGGGCCTCGGCGCGCGGCGCGATGTCGGCCGCCCCCTCGGGAACGCCGTGCAGCAGCAGCTGGCGCAGGGCCTTGCCCAACGGCGTGCCGCCGGGCTCGCGGGTCACCACAACCTCAAACCCCAGCGACAGGGCGTGTTCGCGCAACCGTGTGGCCTGCGTGGTTTTACCCACGCCGTCAACCCCCTCGAACGAGATGAACAACCCTGCCATCGGATCCCCTTTCATGCGGTTCCACCAAGCCTACACACCGCGGTTCGCGCAACACTCCCGTAAGTCCAAGGCCGGGTGTCCTCGCGTCAGCGGCCGGGGACGGGTTACTCGGCCTTGGTCTTGGCCGCCGTGGACTTCTTCGCCGTCGTCTTGCGGGTCGCGGTCTTCTTGGCTGTGGATGATTTGGTCGACTTGGACGACGTCGTGCGGCGGGTCCGACGCTTGGCCGGCCCGGCGGCGCGTTTCTCGGCGAGCAGGCGGAACGCCTCGGCCGGTTCGATCGACTCGGGCGTGTACTGCTTGGGCAGCGTGCGGTTCGTCTCGCCATCGGTGATGTAGGCACCGTAGAAGCCGTCCTTGATGGTCACGGGCTTGCCGGTCTCCGGGTCCGGGCCCAGCTCGCGCAGCGGCGGCTTGGCTGCGCCGCGGCCACGACCGCGGCCATACTTCGGCTGGGCGAACAGTTCCTTGGCCTTCTCCAAGTCGACGGTGAAGATCTCGTCCTCACTGCCCAGGGAGCGCGTCTCGGTTTTGCCGTCCGCGCCGGTTTTGGTCAGATACGGGCCGTATCGTCCGTTATTCGCGGTGATGACCGCCTGCGAGAGCTCGCCGGTCTCGGCGTTGGCCTCCTCGAGCGTGCCGACCTCGCGCGGCAGGCTTAGCAGTTTCAGCGCGTCCTCGAGCGTCAGGGTCTCGGGGGTCATCGTCTTGAACAGCGACGCCATCTTCGGGCGCGGTGCCGCGGCGGCCTTGCGGGTGCCACGTTTCGCGGGTTTCGCCCCCTCGTCCTCCTCGGCGGCGGACGCCGGCTGTTCCGGCGCGATCAGTGCCACATAAGGGCCGAAACGCCCGCTGCGCACCTCCACGGTGCCGCCGGTGGCAGGATCCTTGCCCAGTTCACGCGGGCCGCCCGCGTTCTTCTCGATCAGTTCATGGCCGATCTCGACGGTCAACTCGTCGGGGGCGATCGTATCCGGCAGCGATGCGCGCTTCGGGTTGCCCTGATCGTCGAGATGGTTCATATCCTCGAGGTACGGGCCGTACCGGCCCACACGCACATGCAGGCCATCGCCGATCTCGATGGTGTTGATGGCCCGGGCGTCGATTTCCCCCAGCTGCGCGACCTGCTGCTGCAGACCGGCATGGGCCTCGTCCGCATTCGCCGCGGCGCCATCCCCCGACCCGAAGTAGAAGCGGGTCAGCCAGTCGCGGCCGGATTCCTTGCCATGCGCGATCTGATCCAGCCCGTTCTCCATGTCGGCGGTGAACTGGTAGTCCACGTACTTGGGGAACTTGGTCTCCAGCAGTTTGGTGACCGCGAACGCCAGCCACGAGGGAATCAGCGCACGGCCCCGCTCGTACACATATCCACGGTCGATGATCGTGGAGATGATGCTGGCATAGGTGGACGGACGACCGATCTCCTTGGCCTCCAGCGTCCGCACCAGGGACGCCTCGGTGTACCGTGCCGGAGGCTGCGTCTCGTGCCCATCCGCCTGAACGTCGGCCGCGCTCAGCGCGTCGCCCGGCTTCAGGGGCGGCAGCGACGCGTTCTCATCGGCATCCGCCGGTTTCGATGCGCGATCCGACTGCGTGGTCTGCGCGGTTTCCGCGGACCTGGTGCCGGTGGCCTTCATAAAACCAGGGAATTCGATGACGGTGCCGGACGACTGGAACACGGCCTCGCCGTAGGTGCCGGCCTGCGCGGACAGGCGCACGGTGGCGGTCGAACCGGTGGCGTCGGCCATCTGCGAGGCGAGCGTGCGCTGCCAGATCAACGTATACAACTTGAGCTGGTCGGCAGGCACCTTGGTGGCGAGCTCCTGCGGGTCGCGGAACTGCGCGCCCGCGGGGCGGATGCACTCGTGCGCCTCCTGCGCGCCGGCGGACCGGGTGGCGTACTGCTTGGGCCCGTCGGAAAGGTACACCTTGCCGAAGTGGAATTCGACGGCGTTGCGCGCCGCCTCGATCGCCTCCTGCGAAAGGGTGACCGAATCGGTACGCATGTAGGTGATGTAGCCGTTCTCATACAACCCCTGCGCGGCGCGCATGGTCTGACGCGAGCTCATGCCCAGACGGTTGCCGGCGGCCTGCTGCAGGGTGGACGTGGTGAACGGGGGCTGGGGACGCCGACGATACGGCTTGGTCTCCATCGACACGACCGTGAACGCGGCCGATTCGAGCGCCGTGGCCACTGCCGTGGCCTGCGCCTCATCCAGCTGGCGGACATTGCCGGCGAAACCGTCCGGGGTCAGCTTGCCGTCCGAACCGAAGTCCTTGGAACCGGCAAGCCTCTTGCCATCCAGCGACACCATGCGCGAGGCGAAGCGGCTTTCCTCGCCCTCGGCATCCAGCGCGCGCAGCGTGGCGACGACATCCCAGTAGGATGCGCGGACGAACGCCATACGCTCCCGCTCGCGTTCCACAATCAGACGCGTGGCCACGGACTGCACGCGGCCGGCGGACAGGCCCGGACCGACCTTGCGCCACAGCACCGGGGACAGCTCGTACCCGTAGAGGCGGTCCAGCACACGTCGGGTCTCCTGGGCGTCCACCATATGGGCGTCGACGTCGCGCGTCTTGTCCAGCGAGGCCCTGATGGCCTCCGGGGTGATCTCGTGGAACACCATGCGCTTGACCGGCACCTTCGGTTTCAAGGTCTCCACCAGATGCCAGGCAATCGCCTCACCCTCGCGGTCCTCATCGGTGGCGAGGTAGAGTTCGTCGGCGTTCT